>Ga0209389_1005282_pt1 | contig 10968 bp, 5 predicted proteins | sample CowpearedBW_FD_187526 | JGI IMG/M metagenome (GOLD analysis project Ga0209389, IMG submission 187526) | Root nodule microbial communities of legume samples collected from California, USA - Cow pea red BW (SPAdes) (version 2) | ecosystem: Host-associated > Plants > Roots > Nodule | place: USA... | reverse complement strand
GATACACAACTACCCAAGTCCCCTCATACACCCAAGAGACCTATTGAGTTACGGTGACAACTCCAAAACAAACTCTTTACTTTTATAGTATTTTTCTGTCACTCTCTTCTTCATATTACTCGATGTGGAACTTTGGTGAATACCCACTTAAAAACCAACAAAAAGCTACAAAGCAACTTTAGCTAGTGCATTCAAATATATGTCAGCATCTAGCCGACTTTGCACAAGAGGTGCATTTTAAGTTCTATCGATGATTTGACTGGTAAAACTTGGGTGTATTTCTTCCATGAAAATTCATAGGCTTTTGTAACATTCGAAAAGGTCGACTCATGTTCAAACGAGATATCAAACGAGGACTGGGGTAGAGCAGAGGAAGAAATCAAACGAGATATATTAAAATGGAAAGATAATGACAATGACATAAGTTAAAGTTATCCCAACCTTAGATTTAGGATGACTCGTCTCAACTTTCAGTTCGGGTCAATTTATCAAAATTCAACCTAGGTCGACTCTGTGCAACTTTCGGTCTAAGCCAACTCGATTAGACCTTCAGTCCGGGACAACTTGACTCAATCTTCGGTCCGGGCTGACTTAGCTCTACCTTCGACCTCGGTTTACCTGTTTTGACCTTCAGCTCGAACCGACTTCAACTCAGACCAACTCGACTCGACTTTGGCTCAGGCTGACTCAACTCCACCTTCGGTCTAAGCCAACTCGACTCGTCCATCAGCTCGACGTGGTTGACTCGGTTCGTCGATTAGCTCGGCTTGGCAGACTCGGTTCATCGATCGGCATGGGGTGACTCGGCTAGACCTTTGACACGACTTGACTCAGTTTGACCTGCGCCCCAAGTTGACTCAGCTCGACCTTCATCACATTACAACAAATTTGCAGATTTGCAGTGAAATAATCCCTAGCTAATCCCTCATTGATCCCTCGCAAAAATATTTAGCAAAGAATTAACGAGGACATTGAATCGTAGCTAAATTATATGTAGTTAATCCCTAGCAAACTGGATGTAGCAAATCCCTAGCTAATCCCTAGCAAGCTAGTTGTAGCAAATCCATAGGTAATCCCTAGCAAACTAGTTGTAGCAAATTCCTACCTAATTTCTAGCAAACTATTTGTAGCAAATCCCTAGAAAAGTAGTTGTAGCAAATCCCTCGTTAATTCCTAGCAAAGTGGTTGTAGCAAATCTCTAGTTGATATGTAGCAAACTTACCTCTCTAATCCTTAGCAAAGTGGTTGTAGCAGATCTCTCGTTAATCTGTAACAAACTGATCCCTAGCTAATCCCTCACCAATTGAAATACTTTATCTCTGGCTAATCCCTAGCGAAATTGTAGCAAATTGCATCAAATATTTCATGCTTTTATTACTTTTGTACCTTATAAAATGCATTTAGTTATCAATATTATGTAAAATTATGATAAATCTTTCCAACCCAATTTATATGAAACATGTCAAATTTTACCACATTCAAAATAGTTGAAGTCAAGACCATAATGAAAGTTTTTAAGCATCACAAATAGACCAATTATCAACATACATGATTAAAATAAAACAATATCATCTTCATATTTTGTTTTCCCTGTGTTTCTTTGTTGTAAAGATATAAAATCAAAACTCTTTCAAATCCATAAATCCATGCTTCAATCGATGAATTGTTTATAAAGGAAAATAAGTAATCCTTTGCCTCCAAAAAAAAGCAATAATAAACAATTATAGACACTAATTTTATTACAAGACATGTGACACAACTAGAATATCTTTAGCATCTCCACACGCTAACTCTATGTTTCTTTATTTGGAAGACATGTGATCATGACCCGACTCAGCTCAACCTTTGTGAGTGGAGTGATAGTGGAGTGAAAAGAAGTGAAATTTCAATTTCTTTTGTTTTTTAGTTATTTTCAAATTCTACTGTTTTAGTTATTTGAAATACCTTCTTTAAATTTTTTAATTTTAATTTCCTCATCCAAACAAGTAATTTTATTTTAAAGAATTTCAAATTCTCCAAATAAATGAATTACTCTATTAAATTGTCTCATCCAAACACAACATAAAGGAATTAAACCTAATGGAGCGGGTGTTTAAAATGAACTTAAGGAAGATAGGAGTGTGGATAAATACAAGCAATGTTGGTGGAAAAAGGATATGAAGAGTGTTTTTCTTCACGGGAAGCTCAAAGAAGTGTTTGTATAGTAACTCAAGGGATTTATAAAGAAAGGAGGATAAGAGAAAGTCTATAAGTTGAGGAAGACATATATGGTCTTAAACAGTCAACACAATTTTGGTACAATATAATTGAAGCCTAGTTTGCACTTGAAGATTTTGAAAGGTGTTATAGCAAACACACATTGTTCACAAAATCACAAGGAGGTAAGATATTAATAATCATTATCTATGTTGATGATTTAATATTTACTATAAATGATAGAACCATGTGTGACAAGTTTAAAAGTTCAATGGTCTTAGACTTTGATATGTCTAACTTTGAAAAGATGAAAGATTTATTCGAAATAGTGTTCAAATGAAATTTTCACTTGCAAGATATGCACATGAAGTGTTAACAAGGTTTGGAATGGGGAATAGTAATATTGTGAAGAATTAACATTGTTAGGAACAAAATTGTCTAAGGACGAAGAATGAATGAGGGTTGATAAAACTCCATTTAAAGTCTTGTTTAGTTAATTGTAACTAGGTCTATAATTTGACGTATGGTTTTAGTTTGAGAAATAGATTCATGTCTAGTCCCACAATGTCATACTAGCTTACAATAAAAAAAAATTTACCAAGAAACAATTGATTGAGATTTTTTTATAAGAAAGGAGAAATCAACTTAAGACTTATAGTTTGTATAAATATACTAGTAACATGATTGGAGAAGTACATTTGAATTTGCATTTATGATGGGACATGGAATTGTTTCCTGCCCTCAAGAAAACCAATAATAGTTGCTTAACAGCAACTTTGTATGCTTGTAAATGTGCTTGGCTTAAAAAAATGTTTAAAAAAAATGAGTTGAAGAGAAAATAGGAACATAACAAGTCCACTGTACAGTTATCCAAGAATCGTGTATATTTCATGAGAATATGTGAGGGTTCCACTTCTTAAATAATAGAGTAGTTTAACTTAGTTACTGAAATTCTAAAAATCAAACCGCATATATGATGACGAAACCAATAAGATTGATGCAATTCATAAAAGAGAGATTTATTTTTGGAAGTCTTACATCGATTAAAGATAAACCAATTTTATAATATATAAGTGAAGTACGAACCTCACTTTATAAATAAATTTGGTGAGATTGAATTAGGTTTAAAATCTAATTATAATGATATTTGAGTTCAGTTAAAATGTATCCTAATGAATTTCTCTTAGTCTATGTGCTTTAAAAAAAAAAGCAATATTTATGCCGATGTTGTTTTGTTTCTTTGTAGGAAGTGGTATGATTACCCAAGAAATTTTCCAGTCATCAGGCTATTACGTGGCATTGGGTAATTTGGATGAGGATGTGAATGTAATTTTCTGATCCTAAACCATACTTCTGTGCACATAATAATCATAAAGATAAAGCTAATATTAGTTGGCACGACCTCTTGTTAACTGAGTAATAAAACATATAATAGATTCAAAATTAAGAATATCCGAAACACTTTTACAAAAAACAAAATATATTTTTTATAAACTAAAAGTAGTTAATGTATAAGTTTAAAATAAAAAGTCAAAAGAAATTTTACAAGTTATTTGTATATAATTTAATTTTAACTTACAAAAAACTTAATTTTTTTTTTTATGGGAAAGGTTCGTGTAAACATCTCCTAAAGTTAATGGTGTTACTTTCTTGATTATAACTTATTAAGTTGATTTTATTTATTCTTATACGAAGTGGATTTTATTTTAATATTATATTTGGATAAATTTCATAATATTATTTTTAATAAAAGGAGCTTTTTCGTAAATTTATATGCAGAAAAATTTTCATGTTAATTTTTTAAAAGCATAATTTTAACTATACATGAGATCATTTGAGTATATAGAAAATTTAATTTATTTTTGCTCTTAAAATACTTATGGGAAAAACCTTAGTATTTAACTCTAATATAGGGATTTAGAGATAGACATCAGAATCAAAGGGTTTGTGTTTAAGTGGGAGTAAAAATAATTGCATAGTAATTTTAACAAGAAGCAAGAGGTAAATAGACTTGAAGGTAAAAATTGGAGATGTTATACACAAATTTTTAAGTTTAAGTACTTGGGATTAATATTGCAAAAGGCTGAAAAAATTAATGAAATTTTCTTACATAAAATATAAGTTGAGTGGTTGAAATGAAAAAAAATACATAGTTATTTGTAATTGTAAAGTACATATCAATCTCAAACGGATGTTTTATTGTATTAATACGTGGCCGATTACTAGATATTTAACTTACAGAAAAAAGAAAAAGAAAAGATATAAGTGTAGACATGAAATGAGTATATTGAGCTGATAAAAAAAAAAATATGAGTATATTGACCTGATAAAAAAAATGAGTATTGAGATAGATAAGTAGCCATATACAGTAAGAAAGGACATTTTATTGAGTGATTGTTTCTGAGAAAGTATTGATACAACTCTTATTTAGGAAAAGATGATAAAATAATTTATTAAGATAATTTGGAGATGTAGAATGAAAGACCTCAGAGGAATCAATGAGAAAAGTGGATTACATGGATTTTGGCCATGTGAAAGGGGTTGGAAGGAGACAAAACAAGCATCATCAGAGGAAATTTTGAAAATGTATGTCATGTTAAATAATATTGTATGAGAATTTAGTTTTAAAACAAGTACACTGATGTAAAAGCAATTATAATTCTGGAGCAGAGTGTTCTGAGTATGGGAAAGATGGAGTTTGATCCAAGCAATCTTACCAGATTTTATTAGTTTTCCCCAATTACTATGATTTCAATAGGCTTATATGCTATCAAGCATTGTATTAATGTGTTAACTAATACCTTTTGTGTATTCTTATTGAAAAGGTGACATTAAAGCTGAGTGTAAGATCCTCTTTGCATAATACAACAAATGCTTACTACAGATGTGCTCTTATCAACAAACCATGCACTTTAGATATTTTCTTTCTTGAAGGAAGTGCAGCTGTTTTAGTTACTCCTGCTCCACAACAGGCAAGATTATTATCATTTACTTACTTCAAAGAAATTGTGATGATTACAACATGTACCTTTTCTTTGGTTCAGAATGCATCCAATGAATGGTATATCAAACTGTCCTATGGACCAAGATGGGTAACCTATATTTTTGGCATTGGTAAGTTATGTTTTTACAATCTGTACCAATCTTAAACGGCTTTATCTTACTATTTATGCTACATGTTGGTGCAGGTGGATTAACTTTGCTTGTGTTTTGGTCCTTCAACTTATTGAACAAGGTTCAGTATGGTGATGAAGGTGGAGCAGGACACAGAAGTGGGGGAACAGAACCTGAGAGAGCAGCTATGGTTTCTCAGAAAGATGATGATGTTTCAAGTTGGGGTTCATCATATGGTTCCTTGCCACAAGACGAGCAGGATCTTGACTTTCTTCCAGGTGATGGTCAAAGCAGTAACAACACTACACGGCGTCTTTGCGCTATTTGCTTTGATGCTCCCAGGGACTGCTTCTTTCTTCCTTGTGGCCACTGTGTGGCTTGTTTTGCTTGTGGAACCAGGTAATTCATTCTTGTTTTGCTTGTGAATTTTTACAGACTAATTTTTTATCTTTGTTGTTGAAAGTCCATCGATTAGACAATTTTATAATATCGAAGAATATGTAAATCTCATTTTACAAATCGATTTTGTAGAGTTAAATTTGGTTTAAAATCCTCTTTCTATCATAGTGTCAGAGTTATTGTTTAAAGTCTAAACTAGATATGTATATAAACAATTAATGTAGCTGAATGCATTGGGTAATGATTATTCTTGTGTGGTGCTGCATGTATATGCAGGATAGCAGAGGCATCTGGTACTTGCCCTGTTTGTCGTAGGAACATGAAGAAGGTTAGGAAGATTTTCACTGTTTGATGAGAGTGTAGAGATTAAATGAGTAGACACAAAAGATGTATTTTCTGGGCAATCATTAAGAATGATGAAGCAAATGGTGGGTGCTGGTGAGGATCATATATTGGCCATTGCACTGCCTCTATAATATATGTTGCAGTAGCCACTGGATGATTGCCGCCAGAATCATCTATTCATGTATTCAATTACAGATTATTATTGTATTGCCAATCATTAATGATCTACTTAATGTTGCTGGTGGTGAGGGTGGTATTGGCCATTGCAGCAAAACCTAAGAAGGTATGCCTATATTTCAAACAATTTTGTTCTCCATTATCCTTCGGTGTGTTTGCTTTGATGGTGTATTGACATAGAATTAGGGAGAGGAAAGTAGATACGTGAACAAAAGGGAAGAAGAGAATGAAATTAAGTTCTTTGATTTTAGAGGAATGAAAGAAAAATAAAGTAAAATTACGAAAGAGAAGATTTAGGATGTATTCTTATGTGAGTGATAATTTGAGGGAGAGGAAGATGATTGATTTAGGTTGATTAAAATGTGATGTTTATTTTGTTCTTTTTTGTGGATGTAGGGGTGATAGTAGAGTGGATTTGAGAGTAATTTTTGTGAAAGTTTGTGAAGAATTTGACTGATGTGACTAAAAAAATTAATAATTTAATAGATGAAAAAGTCAGATTACCTAATTATCTTTGGTGTTGAAAGTAATATAAAATGATATTTAGATAAATTTTTAATTAATTTTTGATATTTTATTTTATCATGAATAAAATTATTAATAATATTTATTAATTGAAAAAAAGATATTATAATATATTTGATTTGAAAAATTTAATATTTTAATTTTAAATAATATAGAAAAGAAGGGATTAGGTTACATGAAAATCTAACCACTTAAACAAAACATGCATGCAAAGCTAGTCAAGTTCAAATGCATCCAAGTGAAGAGAATCAGATCTATTTCTTTCTTATCCTATTCCAGTTTTTCTTTCCAAAAACAGATCCGGTTACACTTTCTTTCTTAAAAACATATATGATTCCAATTGCAACATATCCAGATCCAAATATTATAGATTCGTTCTCCCCTCCGTGTTGTGCCGTTGTTGTGCCATGTGCTTCATCATAGTTTTCTTCAGACGAGGGTATAATAGTAAAGTGCTTCAAATCACTCTCAAATCTCTTTTCACCAGCGAGATGCAAAATGGATACCCATCTCGCAAATGAACACTTTCCCTCGCTTTCAATTCTACAAAAAAGAACACAAAATATTCTCTAAATTATCACTTCCTATCTCTTATAAACAGTAATTACCTTGAAAAGAACACGGTCTTAAATAAAAGTAAAACTAATAAGAATATTTAATAACAGTTTAATTTATAATAAAAATGTCCAATGATGTATGATTCTTTAAGAATAAATCTTACATGTACACGTTTAAATATGTACGATACTATTATATTATTATTATTATTATTATTAGGTGATTAGATGATGATGATATTATAATATTATTAAATCAATATACAAAATAAAAGAGACGAAAGATAATTTTATAAAAAACATGAAAAAATAACGAATAATTTTTAAATATTTAACAAATAATTATATTATAAAAGGTCAAATTAAAATTTTTAGATGTGGACAAAAATGTTTTTATATATAACTAGCGTAAACATAAGTGTGATAACGCGCGTCTATGTTTATGCATTTTTTAAATATATATGACATTATATTAGTAGGTGATGATAATGTAATGTTATTAAGTTAATATATAAAATAAATTTATATTTATTAAAAATAAAGTGAAATATATCAAAAAATATGAGAGAATAATTGTTGATAAATAAAGAAGAAGAGAAGAAGCATAGATAAACGATTTTATAAAGAACATGTAAAAGTAACTATCAAAGGGTAAAATTGGTATTTTAAAATGTAGAAACAAAAATAGGAAATCCTCTTAAGATAATAAATTTAAATAAAAAATTATTTAAAAAGATAAAAGGATAAAATAATTATTTAAATTTAAATTAATAATCATTTAAAGAGTAAAAATAATAATATAATTATTTTAGTTTAAAATAACAGTTCTTTAAAAGGTAAAACTAAAAAATAATGTGCACATAATAATATAAATAAAAAGAAGAATTTCCTTCGTATAATAACATAAATAATTAAAAAATATATAAGTACTCTCCTTTAAATATAAATTTGTAAGAATAATATTAAAAAAAACAAAATAATATATATATATATATATATATATATATATATATAAAATTTTGTAAGAATGATATTAAAATAATGCATATAGTAGTTATTTTTTTAGTGGACAAATTATTTAGTTATTTTGAATAAAAATATGTTATTCAATTAATTGTTCTAGTAAATGATGAAAAAAACTATTTATTATTTATTAAAAGATAAAAACGTTTAATTAAAAGAGACACTTAAGAACACATAAAAATACATTTGAAATTATTTATATCTTAATATATTTGAAAAATATATATTATATTGATTGTGATTTATATAAATGAAGTATAAAGTAATTTTAGATCAATAAATTATATATATATATATATATATATATTTATATATATATATATATATATATATATATTTATATATATATATATATATATATAATTAATAGATGTGAAAGCAACTTTGAATGTAATACTAAACTTTAAAGAAAAAGAAAATATTCAACTAAATTATTTTTCACTCTACACAAATAATTTCGATTCAATATTACACGATTGAAATTGTCTGAACTAATACTGAACTATTACGTTCCGGAGAACAAAAATATGAAACGATAGACTTACCATAAAAGGGAAAAAAAGTACACAAATTTCAAATTATTGTCTATAGATAAAACTTAATGTTCTATAAATTTAAATAATTAAATTGTTCTTATAAATCCATAAAAAAAATTCTAAAAAATACCTAAATAACATATTTTTATAAATTATTTTAAATTTCTTACAAAAATGAATAACATACAAACACTAAAGTTGACCACTTGACTTCTCTAATCTGTGGACAAATTTCACTCGGTAAATTTAAACTGCGAAGCAAATTTGAAACTTTTTTTTTCTTTTAAAGCTCTATTTTGCTTAATGACATCCTTTGAAATTATTATTTAGGAAAGTTGCTCAAAAAGAAAAACAGATTAAGTACTAATGGTGATAATGGATTGGTTTTTAATCATCTAATCAATATTTATTTTAAATTCAAATAATTTGATCAGATATTCGATTCAAATTCATTTTTTCAGCAAAATTAGTTTGGAATTTTTTTTAAATCCAGATCCAAATATTTGGATTCAAATTTAAATTCAGTCTAAATATTTGCATGAGTTCAAAATCCAAAGGATATTATTAAAAAGAAATTTAAATTGAATTTTCTAAAACTTGTGTCCTTAAGGCCGACACGATACAATTCCGTTAGAGTTGTTAATTGGCCCAACTCACAGGTCTATGCCTAAGCCCATGTGGGCTAGGGCCAAAAAAGCCCACAGGACAAAAAAAACTCCGTCCAGGTCTAGGACCCGTCCAGATCGTCAAATCGGGCCAAGTTCACTTGTCTTGGTCGTCGAGTCGGCTCGGTCTGTCTGAGTCGTCGTGCCGACCTGACACGGATAAGTCGTCATATCGGCCCGACCTCACATAATCGAGACTTCGGGCCTGCTTGGCCCGTTAGGGTCGTTAGGCCTGTCTGGTCCATACGGGTCGTTTGGCACGGTCCGTCAAAGTCATCGACCCAACTTAGCGTGTTCGGGTCATCGGGCTGACTCAGCCTGTCCTGATCGTCGAGTCTGCCCGGTCCGTACAGGTCATTGAGCACGATCCATCCGAGTTGTCGAGCCGGCCAAGTCCATTCAGGTCTTCGGGCCGTTCGGATCATCGGGTCTGCTTGTCTTTTTCGGGTCGTCAAGCCCGACCAACTCGTTCGATTCGTCTGGCACGCCTATCACGTTCGTGTCTTTTGGCCCGCCCGACCGGTTCAGGTTGTGGGGCCCGATGACTCGTTTGAGTCGTCAGGCTCGCCTAGCCCGTTTTGTTCGTCGGTCCCGCCCGACACTTCAGGATCTTCAGGACTGCCCGGTCCATACAGGTCATCAAGCAATGCTCGTTCGAGTCTAAATTTAGCCTAGTCTATCTCAACTTTTACCCTAACCCAACTAAAAATTTAAATTAAAAATTTGGATTGAATTTTTTGGATTATCCATATTTGAAAATCTTGATTTAGAGAATGGATATCCAATTCATAAATTATACAAAATGTAAATTAGATTAAAATCCATATCCATTAAAATAGATTTTAAATAGATTGAATTTTTAATAAAATAAATTTTAAAAGAATTGAATGAGAGCAAAAATAGTTTAAATCAAGAAAATTAGATTTTTTTTCCGATTCTATTAACTGTGCAACCATACAAAAAACATTGTTTATGAAAAAAATTATAATCGTTTACACCGGTAAATAAATGTGAATAACAATTAACGTACTAGTAAAAAAACGTATTGAGCAAGTTTCTCTAAAATTGGAATAATTACAAATAAAAAGTTTGAATAAGTTAAAAGTATTAGGTATTTTAATTGAATATTTATTAAAAAAAATATTTTATTGAATATCCAAAAAGAAATTTAAATTTAAAAGTTCAATGGTAAGAATGCAATGTGAATCGAATATGTGATACCATCGTTTCTATTTATTTTAAAATTAAAATCTATAAAATCATCGCAGATAACAGGTTAATGAAGACATAGCAACCATATCAGTCCATTAACAGAACGATCAAAGGGTAACGATCTTGGAAAAAATTAGTTACCAAGTGGAATAAAATATTTTAACAAATAATTAAATACATTAAATACATAAAACTTATTTAAACTTAAATAAGACCGAC
>Ga0209389_1005280_pt1 | contig 10969 bp, 7 predicted proteins | sample CowpearedBW_FD_187526 | JGI IMG/M metagenome (GOLD analysis project Ga0209389, IMG submission 187526) | Root nodule microbial communities of legume samples collected from California, USA - Cow pea red BW (SPAdes) (version 2) | ecosystem: Host-associated > Plants > Roots > Nodule | place: USA... | reverse complement strand
CAACAAAGAGCTTAAAAATCAGATGCATGTGCTGTGTATGATTTACATGTATATTACCAAAATGACAAAAACTCTTTCTTGTAATGAACAGCATATGTGAATGGACAAAGGCAAGGTAGGATCATGGAAAGACCATTTAGCATTGGAGAGTGCATAGCAAAAGAAAAGTTCATATCTGAAGTTTCACCAAAATACCTTCCCACATTGGACGTTGAAGGAGAAATCAATCTCGTTTCAAATTACAAAGGGGATGTTGAAGACAACATACTAGCTCAGAAGATGAAGGAGATTGGTCTAGAGAGGTATTCAGTGTCCTTATGAAGGTTTTAAATTGTTGTTTTGGTTTCATTGCAATCATATATCCTACAAAAAGTTACAGATAAATGTGACTGATGCAACTAGTGTTACTGTTGTGGAGATTCCAAAAACCATAAAATTACAACCACAACACAACTATGGACGCAGAAAGTTTGTTAATAACTTCTATGTTACCTTTCTTATTGTGATAAGATCAAGAAAAAACAGTAGAAACAGAAGGGTTTGCAATTTTGATCATAAAATTCAGAATCTGGTTTGATCGTTGAGTTATTTCCAACACAGGGCCAGAAGATATGGGTGGCAGGATACTTATGTGTTCACAAAGGCTATGGGAGAAATGATGATTGACAAATTGAGAGGGGATATTCCAGTTGTTGTAATGAGACCAAGTGTCATTGAGAGCACTTTCAGTGAACCATTTCCTGGGTGGATGGAAGGAAATAGGTGAGTATTGGTTTAAGCTTAAAAAAAAAGTGATTTTAAGATAGCAGAAAGTAATTTTCTTTTAGAGACTTTTCAGAAGTTACTGTTTCATAACTTCTCAAAAGAAACTAAAATCTGATTTCCTTCTTCAAGTTCTAATTCTTTTAAATGCTCACCAAATACTTTCAACATGTTTGAAAAGTGACACTTCTGAGAAGAAGAATCTGAACAAACTGTACTCTAAATTTGTCTGCTATAATTCTTGCAACCACCAGGATGATGGATCCAATAGTTCTCTGCTATGGGAAAGGCCAGCTAACAGGTTTCTTGGTGGATCCAAATGGAGTGCTTGATGTAGTAAGGGACATTAAAGAATTAGATTACTTAAACAATTCTTAAACTCCATAGATTAATACATTATTCACAATTCTCAGACTAAATAAACAGTGCTTCATTTTCTCTCATCATAGGTTCCAGCTGACATGGTTGTGAATGCAACCTTAGCAGCAATGGCAAGGCATGGAGTGACCCAGAAGCCAGATATCAATGTGTACCAAATTGCTTCATCAGTGGTGAACCCCCTAGTTTTCCAAGACCTGGCAAAGCTTCTGTATGAACATTACAGTTCCTCACCATGCATTGACTCAAAGGGTAGGCCAATTCAAGTTCCATTGATGAAGTTGTTCAGTTCTACAGAAGAATTCTCTGGTCACCTGTGGAGAGATGCAACTCAAAAAAGAGGTCTCAAGAACATGTCTCAAAAACTTGAAAACATGTGCAGAAAATCAGTGGAGCAAGCAAAGTACTTGGCCAACATTTATGAACCATACACATTTTATGGTGGAAGGTTAGATACTCTTTTCATTTCATTGCAGAAAGAAAAAAAAAACATCAATTTTCATGTAAACTAAACTCTATAACTTAAGTCAAGAATCTTACAATACATAACAGTTCATGATTACATGATACTGCAAAAAAGTTACAACACATAACAGTGTAAAATAGTTTACTGATTTAAAACCAAGAACTGTGATGTGATGCAGGTTTGATAACAGTAACACACAGAGATTGATGGAAAGTATGTCTGAAGAAGAAAAGAGAGAATTTGGGTTTGATGTAAAGAGCATTGATTGGAAAGAGTACATCACCAATGTTCATATACCAGGACTAAGGAGACATGTGATGAAGGGAAGAGGAATGAGTAACCAGTAACTTCCAAGTTCTGCCATGAAACCACTGCTTTTATTTATGCTGCAACAAACTGTACTAATGTATGTGCATTTCCTTCTTTCATTGAATCCATTAGGGTGTGGCAAAAACTACTACAAGGACATGCTTCATTATTTATACTGTAATTTAATAATAAGAATAATCAAATCTCTGTAATTGACTACTCCCCAGTTTCACTTATTTACACCTTTGCTTCGTATTTTAATTCTCAAATTCATTTAGGTGAACTTTCAAAAACATAATTCCATCAGTTTTTGAGGCAAAAGATGTATACTTTATTTAGAAACATTTCATTCTCCAAAATATATCATTTACTATTATATAAAATGAGAATGAGAATATTACGTTCAAAAAGAATTTATTCAAGAGACTGCACGAGAAAATAATAAAAGAAATAGTAAGAGAAGACTATAAAGTTCCTAAAGTGAATTAGTGAAGCAGAAAAAAGTTCAAAAAAGAAGAAAGGGAAAACGTTGTGGTTATTGAGTGTAAATTATTATAATAAAATGGTTGAAAACATTGTAATAAGTCGTTGATGCGTAGGTGACTTATGATTTAAGTAGAAGTTTTTCAAGTTTCAATTCCTAGTACAAACTATAAGTCTAATATTTATAAAACATAAATTATAACTATCCATTATTACTTCCATTAACTTTTAGTGTCGATAGTCTTAACTTGGATGTTTATTATTGATGACATTTTAATCTTTATTTTCAAAATCTTCATTATTTTAACTGTCTTATTAAGATACTATTTTGATAAATAAAAGAATTACAATTTCATTTGAACAATATATTACATTCCAGAAAATATCAATCTCAATTTCATCAAACTAAAGCCTTTCTACTCTTTTTTATATTTATTTTTATTATTTTTTTGTGACATAATGTATAACTCTCAATTTTGAAACTGTTCAATTGATTATACCTTTAATTTATTATGTAGCCTAATAATATATCTTTTATTTTTTTTTATTCTTAGTTTTATTTTATTTGAAAACTTTTCTTTCATTACACAAATTTTTATTCTTTGTCAACTGTTTAACTTATACCGTCAAATTCACTTAAATTTTTAAGTACTTTATTCTTTCAATGTTTACAAAAATAATAGATGATAAAGTTTTTAGGAAACTTCAATTATGTGTAATAGTTTATATTCTCTGCAATTACTCGACATTTATTCAATCGTCAACTGGTACTCTCTTTTAATATTTATGCAAATTTCTTTCTTAATGTTCAACATAAAAAATTGGTGTCATTTTAACATTAATTTTTTAATAATATTATTATATTTGTTTAATTGTAAATTTTATCTATTATAAAAAATTATTTAATTAATAGCTTACCTGATACGAGAACATGTACAAATGTGACTATAAAATATACACGCGACCAGATTAAGTCGAATAAAACACAAATGTTATACTCACCAAAATAAGAACGGAAATAAAAATGAATTTACTGAATATAAAAAACAAGTATTGTAAAACATTCTCATAATTTTATATTAAACAACTTGCTTTATTACACATTATTCTATGCTGCAAAGTTGCATATGCACCAATCCAACAAGTATTAGTACTTTAAGAAAAAGTAGTATTATGTGTAATCCGTAATTTATAACACAACAAAGAGCCTTTCCTTCTTCTTTTTTCCTAGTTTGCATTCGCCACAACACTCCCAAGAAATCCAACACATCCGCGAGGAAATGAATGTCTATTACTTTTGATAGCTCAAAATAATCATTCAACCTTTCATGTTCAAATAAGGAGAAAATATTATATACATGTTTAAAAGTTTCTTGCTCAATACTGTTAAATATATGCCACTTAAATTTTCCTTCGCTATGCATGGCTTAGTTATTCATTAAAACTATAGTAGTACACCTAAACGATGCACATTAAAATAAATTTTGTACTTCAAAAATAATTGGCAGAGTTTATTATGTACATCTCGGGTATTGGTTGATTTGAACATGTTTATTAAGAACATCCTCATAATGTTATAATATCAATAAATAAATAAAATGACTTAAAATGTTAAAATATAATAGTTCATTGAAATAATTTAAATATATCATAAAAGACTCTTAGGACCATATGATAATCATATTATTTTATGAAAGTATTAAGCATAAACTAAATGTATCAAAATATAAAAATATAAACATTTTCGTTTCATAACTAAAATAATTTAGTTGTTCATGCCCAAATCATGTCGCTAATCTAACCCGGTCCATTGTCTTGAATTTGCCAGTTTTTTTGCCAGTTTTTTTGTATGCCCATTGTCTTGAACTTTCTGTTTTCTGTGTATTTGATTATAATAGTTGTTTGGCTGCAACATGGTGAGGAGAGGGGACATGTTTGACAAGTGTGTGTGTGTGTGTGTTTTTACTGGCTATCTTATCTCAGACCAAATCATAAACACCGATAATGTAATGAAATTTAACGTAATTAGTATGAACAAAACTGAATCACTATCATCATGCAGCTTTAACTGAAAATTGATGGAACAAAGCAATGCAAATCATCAACAGATATAAAATCCCTTGCTACTAAAGACAGGGAAACACAAACAAAAAAAATATCCACATTTCGCCGGCCATCATCTAAGGAGATTTCTCCAATAGGATGTCCAACAAGTTCTTGGGCGTCACAAAAAAAAACTGGAATTTTTTACCTGCCTATTTTACATCAAAGCAGTATTGGGCAGTCGCCGAAAATGTTTGAAGTGCGTACCCATAGATTAAGTGCTTACAGCAATCTCATCAATGCGGATGAGGATGAACAAACTACACGCCATTTGTGCAGAATGAGTTGTAACTATGACATCAGTATGATATGCTGCAGCAGCAACATCATAGGAAGTAATCAGGCGTTCTACGGGTAACATCAGGTTCTCCTCTTCTAGGAGCAGGGTCAAACTGCAACAACATTCCAAATTTAGGCCCTGCATGAAATTAACTTACCATGCAGTATTGAAGAAAATTTATATTAAACAAGAGAGGAAGGGAAACCTGGATAAATGTGTGGCCCTTGGAATCGTCAACCTCCAAAATTGAAGCCATGTTCCCACATCGGTAACAGTAGTTAGGTGCACTAAAAATGGTAACCACCTTCTGTTCCTGTTTCAACAAAACAATGGACGTTTAAAACTTCACTCCTTTAATTCCAAAAGGCAACAGACAAAAAAGATTATTCCGTGAGAAGGTCAATTACATGAGCCCAGTTAAATCCATCCATAACCAGCTGATGAGCTCTAGCAATTAACTTAAGCTTGTTGGAGTGATTAAATTGTTCAGATATATCCTGAAAGAGAATGTGAATTTGAATTAGAAAATAAAATACAGTAGCCACTCTCTCTCAATGCTTAAAAACTAACATCTAACCAGGTATAGTATAGAATCGAGAAATTAATTGTATATTTAGCTACCTGGCCAAAAGTATATCCTGCACCACGAGGAGAAATTCCCCAGCCACACCTATCATCAGGGTCAGACCACAACAGATCACACATCGGCCCTTCATGAGGAACTTCTTGAACGCGATCAAAGTTCCTTATGTTATCAAGAGTCTCAATCGAAGGTGAAAGCCCACCATGCAAACAGAATATTTCGGACTCGACCTGGAAAGGGCCATATTAAATTAGAAGCTGAATGATCAAAACCCATAACTGTGACCTTCAACTACCAATTTTCTACCATTATGGCAAGACTATCATTATGATGAAAATGAATGCCAATTGAAATAGTTTCCAATTACAAACTAACAGAACAAACCTGAGCATTTAAATTCACTAACACAGAAATCCAATGTAGTTTCATGATCATGGTCTTTTGCTTAAAAGACCACATAGATCACCTTTAAAAGGCAGCAATTTCGAAAAAACTAACTAATTTGGAAAAATAATCAATTACAAACCCTCTCTATGTTTTGCACAACTTTGTGAATTTGCTAAAATTTATGATATCATGACTTGGTCCAGCATCACACTCATCCCTCCAACATTTTACTTCTCAATAGAACATGTAAATTTTTAGTTTAAAATTTGAATAAATGGGTACTACTTTAGGGTAAAGGGTTTCTACAACCCTCAACTGACCAAAAAAGGGGAAATGTTGATAATTTTGATTAATCCACTACAAAGAATGTAGTTTAAATTTACATAATAACCGATATGAAGTTTATTCTCAAAATTTATTGTTCTTTTCGAATGTTAAAATCACAAGCGAGGAAATAAAATATACTAACCAATGCAGTCAATGGAAAGAAATCAAAAAGGTCTGTAAAAGTCTTCCAAACATTAGCATTACCATACCTGCAAAAAAATCATATGAATTATTATGTGCATTTAAAGGAAACATGGAATTAGATAAATCTATAAGATAACATTTTATTATCAATTCATAGTCTCATAAAGTGAACCTAAAATAGAATTAAATCCAGATCAACTCAGGTTGAATGTTGATCTAAATCCAGTCAATGCTGTTAAATGGCTTGGCAGATTTCTTATCAATTGCCACAGACAACAGTGAAGGGTGGCTCACTATGGCAGCATCATAGGGTGTAATGATGTGGTTATGTGTTTATATGGAATAATTTTGGCCTTCCTCCATTGATAACACTGAATCCAATAACATATATTTGTTCAAATTTATTAGGGGTATTAGTCATAATGAGCTCAAGCTCATTGACATTAAGATTAATAATCCTAAAATATTTCTATCACATTCATGGATGCAAGTATTACCTTTACCCTATGTTTGGATAGGAAAAGAGAATAGGGAAGAAAATTTTAAAATTTGATTTCTCTTGTTTGGTTGGAAGAGAAGATAAAGAGAAAGCTGAGTTCAAGAAACAAAAATGTCAAATTTTCTCTCCAATTCAAATTTCAAAATTTTCTTTTCCCATTTCTTTCCCCACATCCAAACGAAAATTCAATCCCAAATCTCTTAAGTATTAAAGCCTTCATTGTAGATATACAACCATGGTCAGATGTTGCCACATATCAAACAAAATAAAAAGCTGAACATCTCCAAATAGAGGATCTGGAATCAAATGGTTGCATACAGTGTTAAATCTCTGGAACAGCTCAGACGACACTCCAGTTCAGTGTGTAAAGAAACTTGCAAATCAAATCTAATTCTAAAAGAACACCACCAAAGAAAATTGCAGGAGACAAATACCAAGGATTTCCCAAATAGCCTATATAGTACATGCCTTAAGTTTTTAACATAAGTTCATGGAAACAAAATAGCCTACATTAACGATTAGAAAAAGTTTAACTGAAACATAAGCAAAATTACAAGTATATACATTGCCCTTTAAAAAGAACTATCCCCTTCCCACCAAATTGAACTCTAAATGAAGGTATTGAAACTCACTTTCTGAGGCACTCATCGTAAAAACCGTATACTTGAGTGATCTGTGCAAAAAAAAAGTAAAAAAGATTAAGAAAGGAACAACTAAGACGTGTGTCTTAAAATCAAAGCCACCAACAACACATTATGCAACTAAAAAACCCTCCAAAACAAGTTAATTTTTGAAGGATTAAAGAATACAAGCTACACAGTAACTCCATAAAAAAGTCAGAAAATGGAGCTCAGAAAACATAACATATAACTTTGAATGGATGAAGATTCTGAATGCATACCTGTCGACTTTCATGATTTCCTCTAAGAATAGTAATTCGCTGAGGATATCGCACTTTCAGTGACACAAGAAGCTGGAGATAATAATTAATCAGTACCTCTAACACACAATACATCAATAAGAAGTAATATACGAAGACATGTTAAAATAAATAAACATGCAGCAACTTCACCATTATTAATTTATTCAAGGGAGAATAACAGCATAAATAATATCCAAAAAAAAAAAATTGCAATCTTTTAGATGTAGTCATGTACATAAACATGCTGACATTAAAGGAAAGGAATTAACTTCAACAGATGATTTAAATCTAGTACGATTAGATATTACAACCTTTAATGATCGCAAATAGAAAATGTCAATTTAAAAACAAAATCAAATATACAACCATAGTTTCAAATATATTAATTTCAGGTTTGACATTTCATCAGAATATTACTTTCTTAAACCCCCAACAATACCCAAAAATCTCAGTAATACCTCCACCTAATATAGTACAGACTTATATATAACATCTAATCTATTTATCAACTGCAAACCTTTCTAAATCTAACTTTGTTGAAACTTGAAAGGAGCTCCTTCCCATTTGGGGATAATCTAATATTCTATTTCACCCTAATAGGAAGAAGCAACTTCAATGCATACCCATACTTTCATAGATCTCACAAGCCAAAAAATGTGAAAAACATAACATGCAAACGCCCAGAGGTTTTTTATTCCTTTTTCTTTTGGGGTGAATAGGAGTGGGGACGAACAGATAAATCACAAAGCAACAACTATTATAGGTGCAGAATACTCAATAAGTTTGTCTTCAATGTACTTACTGTTACAGTTTCAACTGAGTAATAACCCCGGTCCACATAATCACCCATAAACAAGTAATTAGTATCTGGACACTGTAAAAAGAACAAAAATTCTTAGATTCCATATCTAAAAAGTCAGCAAAGTATAATATAAAAAACAAAAACAGAAACCTTATCACAAAAAGTTCATTTTGCACCAGTGACACATGTTAGTAAACTTTAACGTGGTAATATTAGGGTTGAAGTGAATTCAAGGAGTAGTTTCCTGGTTATACAATCTACTCCACGATACCTCTGAAGCACTTCAATCTTCAAAAGCCTTTTCTTTGGCAGGTCTCAATTAGTTAGTTAAGAATTCCCCAGCTGAAACAGAGAGTTGAATACAAAAGGAAAGTGATAGTCAGAACTGATACCTTCCCTCCAATTCGAAATAGTTCTGCAAGATCATGAAACTGCCCGTGAATATCACCACAAATTGTCACGGGGCTTTTCACAGGCTGTGATACAAGAGAGAGAAAGGTGAGATGTATAGGCACCAGAGAAAGTCATAAAGCTCGAGAGTGAAACCAGATAAAAGTAACAGGCAATAAAAGAAATAATATCAGACAAATGAACCCAAATAAGGGGGGAACCTAAAACAAATGATGTACAAAAGGCAACAACTCATTCCTGCTACAAAGGATTACTTTTCATACAAAGAATGGAACAGATGAAAAAGCTTTGAAAAGTACGAACAATATCTAGAGAAATATTGACAGATGATAAAAGGAAGAAAGGGTTGTACCTGGACATTACTTTCATCCATTAAAATTTCCTTAGCCTTCTCACATAAAACTCTTACCTACATCAGAAACAAGAGCAACTATTTATTTTTATATTTATTTACACAAAAATAACATTAGTCGGAGGAGGAAATGATATTGGAGACAACGTCCAAAAAATAAGAGCCATGATTGTGTCATTACAACAATCCACAAAAAGAAAGAAACAAAAGCCAACATTAGTGATTACTTTTAGAGCAAAACAAGTATCAAGGAGCAAATAGATCACAAAAGAAGCAATGGAAGTTATTCATTTTCCCATTTAAGTCAATTTTCATTTTTCAAGATACAAACTTTGAGAGACAATATCTTTTTTGCAGGGCGAAACAAAAAAGCAATAATGTTTAGTGAAAACCCACAGATGTAATATAAAAAGTATCTTTTTTTGGAAAGCACGAAAGTAATATAAAAAGTAGAAAAGATCAGAGGTAGCAGTCTTGCTCTTCAATGTAGAGGTTTAGTGAGAAAAGCCACAGATGTCCATGAGTACTGTCAGCCATGACGCAAACAAAGCCGTGACAACCTTACGCACATAACTCTGTTATGACAATGCTATATAATATACAATACAAGAAACAAAATTACTTCATCTCGGCAAATGCATTACAGAACTAGCAACGCTCCGTGAGAATTCTGATCCCATAATCAAATACCCTTCAAAAGACAAACAGCCCGGGCACAACGATCCCAAAAATTTGGGACAAGGGTCAGAGGAAAGCAACATCATCCTTACAAAGTGAAGAGGCTGTGGTTTACAACCACCCTACACACCATCACAAGGGACATGCCTAAAATGAGCTGTTTGGTTTAACCAGTTTAAACAATACTCTCATCAAATTCTCACATCCAAAGTAGAAGCTATTCCATATAGCTTCTGATTTCCACTGTTTTCTGCCCCTCACTCCAAAGCAAGCCCTGCCCGAGTTTCAAGAACATAAAATCCTAAACTAGATTTCCAAATATCATACATGCCAAACCGGAAACGTCTCATAACAACATATTCCTAAATCCTAACTTAAGGAAGCAATTCGTAACATCCATATACCATAACCAACCAACCATAATTAAAATTCCTTCAAAACCCACGAAATTGATCACTTAATTTCCCTATCCAACTCTCCAACTACATCCAAATCCAATCAGGACTACAGGAAACTGCACTGAAAATTGCCGAAAAAGAAAATCGTTTTTGTAAACAATTTCCATTTCTATAAAAAAGAAAGTTCTTCTCCGCACATCTTGTCAGAGCGATATCCATCTCGATCCTATCAATTCTCCCATTCTCGGAGATTCCAAAGCCGGAAAGAAAGCGAAACAAACACAAAACGAAAAAGAAAAAAAAAACACCGAACAATTTCAAATCTCGGAAAACAGTGAATTCCGCATCGACACGAAACGGATCGTGTCGAACGAGGGGAAAACAAACCTGGTGCTCGGATAGCGGCTTGCATTGCATGAGCTGCGAGATCTGCTCGTCGAGATCGAAGTTGGATTCCGCCGATGGCAACGAATTGGCGCCCATGTCGCTGCAGGATTGGATTAGGGGAAAATGGAAACCCTAACCCTAACGGAGAAAGCGATTTGGTTTTCTCCGGTGTGGGGAGAGAGCAGAGTGACGAGTAAGTGAAAATAATGGAGTGTTACGTAATGGCGGTTGATTTGCACAAACTATGTGCTCTCTCAGTAAAACGCTCTTTTTGTTTGTTTCTTTCTTATTTTGGTTT
>Ga0209389_1005278_pt1 | contig 10970 bp, 6 predicted proteins | sample CowpearedBW_FD_187526 | JGI IMG/M metagenome (GOLD analysis project Ga0209389, IMG submission 187526) | Root nodule microbial communities of legume samples collected from California, USA - Cow pea red BW (SPAdes) (version 2) | ecosystem: Host-associated > Plants > Roots > Nodule | place: USA... | reverse complement strand
CTTAATCATATTTTCACATTCACATGTAAATAATTTCGTCTCAAATTCCAAATATCAAACAATCACATATTTTACAACAACATATCAAGTCAAGTCTCAAAATACTAAGACCATTCACGCATAGGTTCATACATCATTATTTTAACAAAAAATGGAACTAAATTGAACAAAAATAACGAATATAGAAACTTAATTGAAAAAAAAAATAATACTACCATAAATTGACACGTGGCACTGACATTGACACGTGGCACAATTATAACTTGACACGTGGACAATTTTTTTGAAATTAAATAAAAATCAAAAATAATAATAAAAAAAAACTCAAGAGTTGACACATGACATGTATTATTCAAAAATGTTAACTATTTAAACACCATTAGTGAAAAGGACCAAATTGACCAAAATTTGACAAAAATGAGGCCTAATTGAAAACAATGGAACTTTTAACTCTAAGCAATGCTTTAGTTCTTAAGGATGCTTATAAAGCTTTTAACATTGAGGATATATGCACTCTTATGAACAAATATTATCCTTTAGATTTTATTGAGCAAGAGAAGATTAGTTTAAAATTTCAACTTTAACATTTTATTATTGATGCTCCTAACTATCCAGATTTGAAGAATTTATCAACCATGCTTGAATTATGTCAATCTTTGGCAAGAACAGGAAAGCCAAAGACATTCTACTTGATTGATCGTTTAATTCGTCTTATTTTAACTCTTCTTGTCTCTACAGCTACAACAGAAAGATCATTTTCTGCAATGAAGTTATCAAAACAAGATTGCAAAATAAAATAGAAGATGAATTTCTTGCTGACAATATGATTATTTACATTGAAAAAGAAATAGCTGAAAATTTTAGTTCTAATTCAATTATATTGATGAGTTCAGCTAGGGATCTGAAGGAACGAAGGGCAATCTTTTAGATATTTGTGATTTGGTTTTTAGTTATCGTTATACTAAGTTATGTATTCACTTTTATTGTATTAGTGACAATAATGAAATGTATAAATTTTGGAGTATTATTTTGGCTCCTCCAACGATGTTGGTCAAGATCCGTCACTGGCTAAAATAATACCACCATAAAATCTCCCCATATGACCCATGAAATCACGTCAAACACAAACAATGCTCGTATATATTAACATACCAATTATCGTCAAAGTTTCACAATAATATTTTCACAATCATATACATCCTTAATCATATTTTCACATTCACATGTAAATAATTTCGTCTCAAATTCCAAATATCAAACAATCACATATTTTACAACAACATATCAAGTCAAGTCTCAAAATACTAACACCATTCATGCATAGGTTCATACATCATATTTTTAAAATTAACACAGTCAATCATAGGTTAAAAATAAGGAATTAAAACTCTGATGCATTTTGGCCTAAGCTAGAGACTCATCGCTTGAGCGACAAGGGCTCTCACTTGAGCTAGAGATTCTCGCTTAAGCGATAGGGGCTCTCGCTTAAGCTAAAGATTCTCGCTTGAGCTAAAATTAAATAAAAAACAAAAATAGTTCTAGTGGCTTTCTCACTTGAGTTAGAGATTCTCACTTGAGTTAAAACTCGAACAGAGAGCAAAATGGAATTCTGGCTATTTTCGCTTAAGCTAGCTTTCTCTCGCTCGAGCGAAAATAGCAGATATTTACATGTTCTCATCATTCTAAACCAGATAACACAAACCATCACAATTTCATATGCACTCATCAATTCAACACACCAAAACACCATTAAAGACCAAGATAAGCAATTCATTTCGAAATTACAACAAAATCTAGCTTCCATTACCTTAAACGTAGACCAAACTTGACAAGAAGAAAAAGGGAGATTTGAGCACCAAAACCCCCAATTCAACCTTGAGAAGTCCAAAACACAAGAACACGGAGAAGAATGAGGCTTTAATCATGGTCAAAGCAGAAATCAACACCCAAAACATAAAAGGAGATAGAGGTTAGTTTTTTAACTTACGAGATGAATATTTTGTTCGATTTGATTCAAAGAGAACTCCGACACAAACTCAAAGGTGACCTCTAATTCAAGAGAAGATGAGAATCAGATCAGAAAAAGGAAGAATAAGGTTGAGTTAAATTGTTAATGTTTGTAAGTTTAAGAGGAAGGGAAGGACATGCGTATTTTAGGAAATGGGACAGTTAAGATGAGTTTTTTTAAAAGAAAATGAGTTTTACAATAATCATCATCATCATTATTATTATTATTATTATTATTATTATTATTATTATTATTATTTATTTTTTTGGTGAATAGATTGTTGGCGGGGTTGAGGATTTATTGACGATGGATTGAATTATAGTGATTAAAATTGATGATGAAAATTGTGATAGACCTAATGGTTATAAAATGGAGTAATGTTGTTCTTTTTAAATTGAAACCAATTTTATTTTTGTATAAATATAATATTTTTATTGATATTGATATTTTTATTTAATATTTCTGAAATCATTTAAATAAATTACTTCTAAACAAGTTTTTATTAATTAAACAGTTAAGATTTTAAAAATATTTAATAAAAATGTCATGCTAGTTATTTCCTCTTTTACAAATCTCTCATCCACTTAAATTTGTTGCATGTAATTTTTCATAATCTCTAAAATTGTTTGATAATTCTCGAACTTTATTTATAAAAGGTCAAAAGTAAAAGAAAATAATGTTTCTTTAAAAGCATACGCAATAAATCTTGCATGATTGAAAAGAAGAAGAAAGTTTAATATCACTTTTTATTTAATATTTGTCTTTTAATATGTTTTTTCACAAAAGATATTATTTGATTGTAGAAACATAAAATTATTTTTATAAATATTTTATAAATATAAATTTTAATAAAAATGTTAGTATAACAATTATATATACAAAGTTTTAGTTTTATGACAACATTGTTCAATTAAAAAAAATCGAACTAAAGCAAAACAATAAATCTACAAACTAAATCGAATATAAGAAAATAACACTTAATCCTAACCTAAATATGTGATGTTAATATTGATACATAACATTATTATTCTTACATTAAAGTGATAGTGTCATGTAATACACAATTAACCTGACAATGTGGAAAAAAAAATTAAAACACATAAATAAAAATAAAAAACAAAAAATTACAAATTAAATGATATATGGTATCTTCCGTTGATATAAATTTAATGAAAGAACCTAATTTAAGCAATTTTTGAAAAATTGAGACTTAAACAAGACATAAAAAATCTATTTCACTATTTAACCAACATTTGACATCAAGCAACTAATTTAATCCTAAAAATTCTTTTCACACTAATACAAAACGAGAAACTATCACAAAAATACCTTCATAAAAGTAAATTAATTGTTTTTTTGTCTCTAAATTATAATGTGATATTTTTATATTTAAAATTGGTTGTTACTAAAAAAAATTTCTTGAAATAACATGAAATTATCATTTGTCCCATAAAGGAAATTTAAATGATAAGAATTACATTCATATGTTTTGTTAAGTACAGAATACATCGTAATAAAATTTTGAAAAGAATTTCAAAAGTCACATTATAACTTAAAGATTAAAATGATAATGAAAAAAGAAAATACTAGAATTGTCTTCTGAAGCACCGTCAATTTTAAATTTAATATAAATTTTAGGTGCAACCAAAGGAAAAATAACAAAAAATATTTAGAACCGAATTGCACAACCACAAACAATAAATAAATAGTTTCTAATACTTAGCCAAAGGTGCATTTCCCAATGAATTGTTCATGAGTCATTTCAAGTCATAACACTCAGCACAAGAAATGTCGGTCCATTTTATGAGTAATAAATGCTCTTAATTTTTGTATTAATTGTATCAACTACGGCATGTGACTGGTTTTTTTTTTAAGTTGGAATGATTAATTGTAATAAGATTTAAGGACAACTTCATTCAATCGGAGGAGTTCTCCCAAGCTTCCACGGAGTAAAAGTATTGCCCAAAAGTGTGGTAATTGCCATGTGTTAATGCACTCATTAATGATGCTACCATCATTTTTGGTGTAATTTGCTTTTCTAGTTATTTCCTGTAAATGCTAAAAAAATATCAATGTTGAAATTTCCATTAATAAAAGTAACACTATAATATAAAATTAAAAATATTATGTATTAGGTTGTAATAGTGTGTTTCTTTTACCTTAAATGTAGGTAATCATAAACTCCATGGGTAAAGCTTAGTTAGCCATAAATAATGCAAGTCAGGTTTTAAAGACACGTTCAACTTTTAGTTTGCAAAGGCAAATCTACACATACATATTTTGTCTCTAATTATTAATTAAGACTTTCTTTGTCAATGTTTTAATCTTTCAAAATTTAGATTTGGTTGATTTCTTTTTTCTAGGGTTTTTTATATATGATAACATATAGTTGAAGATTTTGAAATATCATATTATTTGGAGGTTAAAATTTATTAAAAATTAAATATAGTTTTTGTACTTAAATTATAATTAAAAATTATATTTTACTTTTAAATAAAATTCTAAAAATGTTAGTATGTATATAGAAATTCATTTCCAACATCACAAAATGTCACTGGATTACTTTCTATTCCTGTTATGGGTCCAACATGTATAAAACAACTCATTATAATTTTATAGCTGATGGATTTGAATAGATATAATATGTAGGTACAGAAAGCAAATTTTGTACTGGTGTATGTGAAAATTATATAAAATATTTTTCGTAATAAACAATAAAAAGTACCTTATAATTTAAAATAAACTTTGTATGTTATATAAAAACTACTTCATGTGTTATTTGAATTTATAGTTAAAATATCTTGTTAAATATTTTAAACTTTTTTTCAAACACTTACGAGTATCCGTGGATATTAAAAAAATATGCGGGTATCCACATAGTAGATACCTGCATGGATATGGAGACGGATACAAACGGATATTTATCCAGCGGGTAGAGTACGAGGGAACTACTACCCGTACCCTACCCGTCTCGTTGACATCCCTAATATCGACTAGACTATGTACCGTATAAGTACCTTGACCGTGTATAACATAGTAGGGTCGGCTCAAGGGTAAAAATAATTTTGTCTTGATCTTTGTTATTTTGTATATGCATTTTATTTGATTTTTGTGGGAACAACAAATATATTAGAACTTTACTTTTATTTTGTATACTTAATTAAAGGAATCGTCTTAGGACGGACGTTGTGGGTTGCTAATACGTCCTTTACACGTAACAAACTCCCAAACCTAAACCTGGTTTCAAAGACTATTTTGTTTTTAAGGCTTTTTTATAATTTTTCATAATAAACTATAATGACGACTTTTTAGTACCCTTTTATTTATTTTCGTTGTCCCGCTACGATCTCGTTTGCGACAATGATGTAAGGGTGATTGGAGTGGTGAATTAAAAGTGGGTCAAAATATCATTATCCTTTGGCTAATACATTTTTTGAATCTCATATTTCTTTTGTGTACCATTTTTTTCATTTTCATTTCTCGTTAGTATGTTTTCTTTCTATTTGTATGGTTGTTGTTTTTATTCTTTTTTTAGATTTGTATTAGAATTAGAAAGATGTTTCTCTTGCCCAGTTTTATTTTCTAGTACTTTTTGATTTACGGGTTTCAAGATCTTGACTAGGAATTGAATTTTTTATACAAAACTATTAATTAGATTACGATTTAGTCTTTTGGTAAATAATAGATTAATTTGAGCATAATTCAAAGTTTAATCTTTTGTAAAAAGATAATTCAAGTTTAAAAGAAAAAAAGACTTACTATTGATTTGAGAAACAATATGTTTTTAATTATTTTTATTAATGATTAATTTGAAAATAAACTCAGTAGGTTTGTGAAAAAGTTGAGACTTCAGAAGAAGAAAGAGACTTGAAACTTCAAGATATCACAAGTCTATTATCGAGTTTACTTTCTTGACAATCAAAACCATATTTGATTGTTTTAACTCATTCATTTTATATTTATGAATGAATTAAAAGACATTCTTTCATTCTTTGAAAAGTCAGAGTAAATGGATTTAAGAATGCATAGAATTTTTTCAAGGAAATTGCTTAAATGAATATAGAGTTTAAATTTTGTTGAAAAACATATTAGACATAGAAAGAAACAATTTGATAAAAATATTGAGAATGAAATTCAAAATATCTTCAAGAATCATTTAGAATTGATTACTTTTTGTATATTGTAGATAAAATAATTACCATACTTCAAATTAGATTTGATTAATTTAAAATATATGAAGATATGTTTGGTTTTTTATTCACTGTTAACAAATTATAGTCATTAGATTGTATATTTTTGAAAGAAAAATACTTAAGCCTTGAAAAATCTTTAAAACATGATAATTTGTTGGATATTGATGGATTTGATTTATTTTCAAAATTAAATATCTTAAGGAAAATTATAGGTTTGGAAAATGATAAATCAATTGACATTCTTAATTATATAAAAAAATAGATTCTTTTTCAAATGTATATATATAGCTTATAGATTAATGTTAATAATTCCAGTATTGGTTACTTTAGTCGCCGAAAGAAATTTTGTCAAGTCGACCTTGGCCCAAATTTGGTCACGTCGTCCCCGACCGAAATTCGCTCGGAAGTCATCCAAGTTCATCCCATGTTGAAATTTGGCCTCGTTGGCCCCGACAAAAAATCTGCCAAATTCTATAGTGTCAGCCCTATGGACACAAGTCTTAAAAATTTTAATTTGAATTTATTTTATGAAAAATGGATTTTGGATTTTGAACTTGATCCAAATATTTAGATCTGGATTTAAACTTGATCTAAATATTTGGATCTGGATTTTAAAAAAATCCAATCTACTTTTTTTTAAAAAAATGGATTTGGATCGAAAATCTAATCCAATTATTTGGATCCAAAATGGATGTGGATTGGATCATTAAAAATCCAATCCATGATCACCCCTACCTGGTTTGTAGCGCTCTGCAGTAGAGATTTTTAATTCCTTATTGAATTTCTTTTCATAACTTCATTGCCTCTTATCACTGGTTTCTATGTTCATGACTTTAGTTCTGTCTAACAGTTTGGGAGGACTACTACAGTTTCTCCAGCCACAAAGAGCCAAATTTTTGAGGCATCATTGTAAGTAGCCACCAACCTCGTAAGATTTACTAAATCCTTTTATACGTTTTTGTTTCAATCTCAAGGTTTATATTGTGGCTATCAATAATTCGGTTTGAGGTAACACAATGTATTGGAAATTTATGTTCAGAAGATTGCTGAATTGAATCATGAAATTATCACGTTATGGTTTTTACACTATTGCGTACTTGTTGTGATGGGGAAAACAACAACACAAACAATATACCAGAGAATGTAGCGGATATAAGTTCCCCTAACTTGCAAGAATCTATGAGGAGCAACCATCAAAGAACAGCAATAATAAATTGCCAAAGGCACAAATAAAGACACCAAGATTTTTAATGTAGAAAGCCCCTCAAATCAATGGTAAAAACCACGAGTCGTCCAGACCAAAGAAATAGCTCCACTATGATCAACAAGAGTACAAAGAGTCTCAATCAACAACACAAATTAGTGCCAACACCCAACCAAATAACAAAACAACAAAGTTTTCAAAATAGAGAAGAACAAGAGAAGAATGAATATCTCCCAACTCAGACTTGGTATCAACGATCCGATCGGTCAGAATGAAGAACAATGCATTCCGAACCTGTTGTAAAAATTTCAGCCCGATCCAACGGTGAACGAATCCGCAGCACCAATTTTACGGGAGCAACTCTGTGAAAAACGTGAGCAGAATTTCCCTCTCCCTCTCCCTCTATGTGTTAGGGTTTTCGGTGCGTTTTGACTCTATTGTTCTGCCTCTCTATTTATTTTGCATCTCCTTTCCACTAGGTTAAGTGAGACATGAACTTCTTAAGTTTTGGGTCTTTTCTTCACATAGGAAGGGAGCCTAATACTCAACATGTTGATCATGTGTCAAACACAGCAAAATCTGCAAAACCAAATGAAGATGATGATGATGATGATTGTCATTCTGCAACTTCGTATGATTTATAACCTTTAACTCTGAGGACATATTGTCATCCTTTCTGTTTTATTTCTTCTAGGATTTGAGATCTCTCAACTCTAAAATGGCTTCCTTTTTTCTTCTAATTTATCTAAAATGTTGTTAAAACTTTCTTATAAAATGTGATGTTTGGCTAATGATTACAAGGTTGTTGACGTAGATTTGTTGCTTATTCCTTAGGTGTTGATTCTGGTGCCATTGGATCTGCCTGGATTGCTTTCTTTCTCAACATATACGCCAAGTGGGCCTAATTATTGTTAGAATTATAGTTAGAAAACAAGGATTTGTGAGTTAGTATTAAAAGATGAAGGGGTGAAAGTTAAGGAGCATTATTCTTATACTGTCATTTACGCTGTGTTCGTTTTAAGGAGAGATGAAATGCAAGGAAAGAAATCAGAATTTCTATGATGTTCGCTTAAGGGTATGTACGCAGATGGTATAGCGAGTATGCGAGGAATCCATCACATTTTTAATCGCGGGTTATATGTGAAGATTTGGTGGGAATGGGTTGGGGTATTACATATTTACCCCTGCCATCTCTCTCACGTGCCATGCATGGTGTGGATCGGAAACGTTGGATAGTGGATCGGATACGTGGTCAGCTGGATCGGATACTTGCTCAGTTGGATCGGATACGTGCTGAGGCTGGATCGAATACAGGCAGCCTGGATCGGATACCATTTGCGTGGATAGGATACGAGTGTGTGGTGTGGATCGGATACGGCGTGTTTTTTGTCCTTTTCAGATCCGATCTTCCTCCCTCCCGCCATGGCTGCTTGGTTTCATGATGTTTGATTTTTTTTTTTGTGCAGGAGGTGGTCGAACACGACAGTGCAAGGGATTCAAGAGGTGGTCTTGCACGGGTTCAAAGGCTTAGGACGTCTTGTAACTGTGGTGGTTGACCTATTGTTGTGTTTAAAAAAATTAAGAAATTAATTTACAATACTAATCTAACTAAGGGCTAAATGGTAATTTGATTATTACTTCTAATAAATCATATTTTTTAATCTATCATATCAATCAAATCTTTTCCAAACTTTCACAAAAATTACTTCTAAATTTACTCACCATCACTTCTAAATCCCTTAAAAAAACACAAATTCCACTCTTAAATCAATTCAAACCCATCCACTCGCTCTCTCTCGATCACTCTCCTCCGGGTGAATACAGCATTAGTCTGCAAATTGAAAAGTCATTAAGGACTTTGGATTACTTTATTGTTTATACTGCATTAAATCATGTAACTTAAGTGTCAAATACAATAAAATGTCTTCTATTTTCTCTAGTCCCCTCTATTTATATTGCAGGTTTCAGAATTTGCTTTTCTTTTAATGTGTATATTCGTTATACTATACGTTTTAAAATGTACATTTCAAATAATGATATATATTTAGTAACTAAGTTTAATTATAACTTATATATACATGTTAAAATAATTGTTTTGAATTTATACATCAAATCACTACACCAAAATATTCAAATTATTTTATATTTTACAAGTGTAAAAAATTTCATGTGTAAAAAATTACAAATGTTAAAATGTAAAAAATAAAATAATTTAAGTATTTAGGTGAAATGATTTGATGTATTTATTAGAAAAAGTTATTGTAAGATGTATATATAGGTTGTAATTAAGTTTATTTACTAATTTGGTCTCAAATTTGAGAGGACGAAATTAAATCATTTTAAAAATTTTGGGTACTAAAGTGAACAAAAAATTTAAATTGGTGTACTAAATTGAAAACAACTATTATCACTGCCACGTGTCATGATTGCAAGCTGCCACGTGGCACGATGATAAACTGACACGTGGCAGTTTTTAAATTTTTTGAATTTTTTTTTTAAAAAAATTAAAAATAAAAATAAAAATTTTTTAGGCTTAACACGTGTCCTGTACAAACACGATGTTAACTCTAACTTAACGGAGAGGACCAAATTGAATCTGTTTAGAAAATTGGGGTACTAAATTGAACAAACCAAAAGTTTGGGTATCAATATGAACTTAACGAAAAAGTTGGGGTACTAAATCAGTAATTATACATAAATTAAAAAAATATTAAAAAAATTATTATTTTTCAAATTTTACTTCTAAAATGAGTCGATTGTGGGAAAAAAAATGAAAATGATATTTAGACATATATTTTGAACTTACTTTTGACATCGTTGACGTGTTAATCAATTTTTTTATTTAAAAGTTTGTTTTATTTTTCTTTTCAAAATTGAAACACTTGTGGGAGAAGAGGGGAAAGAGGTTCAGCAAAGAGAACCCATAGTTTTCTCCTTTTGGCAGAGAGAACTACGACTTGAGAGAAGAGAGAAGCAATGCCTCGTGACTTCACTGAACAGAGAAGCAGGGTCTGAGGTTTGGGTTCTTAACAGCGATCGGTGGTGGTTCATTTCGACTTTGTTCTTTGTTTCACTCTCACAATCGCCAACGATTCATTTTCGTTCAAATACCATAGGTGATTGAAATGTTTATGGTTGGTTGTTTTGTGGGTGAGTTGTAGGGTTTTCCCATTCTATCGTTGTTGTTAGTGTAGATATCGTTTAGGATTTAGGTCTTTTCTGAGTTGAAGATGACGACACTAGAACCACTCTTAACGGGAAAAAATATGATTATAGGAGTTACACAATGTGGGGATCTATATACAAATAGGTGGGGAGTTGCGTTGGAGTTTTTGTACAAATACTGGACAGTTCTGCAAGTATGAGACATCATGTTCAATGTACCTAATATGGACCACAAAATGACATTCCAGTCCTCATGAAGTTCTTAGGGCATTCACGCATGTATGTTTTGATTGTTGGGCAATGGTTTCGCCTTTGTGATTGTGTTAGTGGGTATAATGTTTGGTTGTTTTGGGCTTGTGTTACAAATGTCATTTGCTTGTGTTTGTTGTTGATTTTTTTT
>Ga0209389_1005277_pt1 | contig 10970 bp, 7 predicted proteins | sample CowpearedBW_FD_187526 | JGI IMG/M metagenome (GOLD analysis project Ga0209389, IMG submission 187526) | Root nodule microbial communities of legume samples collected from California, USA - Cow pea red BW (SPAdes) (version 2) | ecosystem: Host-associated > Plants > Roots > Nodule | place: USA... | reverse complement strand
TATTCTTGCATTTAGTTGTATCCTTGTGTTTTTGTCGTGTTCGTGTCCATTTTTGTGTTCATGCTTCATAGCCTAAGACTGAGTCATGGGTTGGTCTTGAACGATAAGGCCGTTGTTACTATTTTGGTCATGTCACCTTTTTCTTATGTAGACTTTTTGATCATGTAGGTGTTTTTGGCTCTTATCTATGTGAGCCAGACCAAGCCCTCTAAGTTGAACCAATTAACAATTCTAATATTTCCATTTGACTAGGACCTTAGTTAGTGTTTTGTTGTCTCTCTTTCCCGTCATTTGACAAAGAATTAACTCTAGTTCCTTAACATTCATATCATCTTTAAAAATATAAGTTGATGTTACTATTTCTCCTAGAGCTGTCAAAACGGGTAATTTGGCCCGACCCGGCTCAACCCATCACGGGTTGATCATTCAATGAGTCAACCCAACACGGCTCACTTTTTAGCGAGCCAAAAAAATTCGAACCTAGCCCAGCCCACCACGGGTTAGTGGGTTAAACGGGTTGGCTCATGGGTTCACTTAATTAAAAAAATACATTTTTTTCTATTTTTTTTCAGTCAAAAAAAATTAATTCTAATTCAAATCTAAATAAACTTTAATACAATCCAAATACAAACCAAAATAAAAAAAAATACAAATTATTTATGTGTTAGCAAAAAAAAAAACCTAACATGACCCAAATGTAAAACCCAATGCACCAACTCGGCTCACCACGGGTTCAACTTGGGTGAGCCAGGTTCTAAATGAGCCGGGTCAAAAATCAACCCATATTGAAATTTGTAGAAGAATTTCAACCCAACCCGACCCAACTTGTGGTGAGCCGGGTTGGCTTGTAGGTTCCAAGCCATTTTGACAACTCTAATTTCTCCTATATGTCTTTTGAGTAGAGAAACAAAAAACATTATGAATTTTAGAATGACTAGGAGGTTATAGTTTAAATGCCACTACTTAAATTCTATGGAAAGTTTTTCATTTCTTCAAGAAGTCACAAGATTTAATTTTCACACACAAGTTCACGAATCTCAAATGTTCAATTGATTTTGTGTTTATCAACTTATTGCGGTAACATGTAAAATAAGTGTTTAGCCAAAAAGGGCAGGGGGAGTGGAAAGTTTTTCATTTCTCCGAGAAGTCACAAGATTTAATTTTCACACACAAGTTCACGAATCTAAAATGTTCAATTGATTTTGTGTTTATCAACTTATTGCGGTAACATGTAAAATAAGTGTTTAGCCAAAAAGGATGGGGGGAGGGGGGGGGGGGGTTGAATTGACTATGTTTAAAAATTAGGTTCAGTTTTACACTTCAAAAAAAAATCTTTAGTTCAAATCTAATTGACCAAATTTCCTACAATTTTGTTTTGCGAAAAATGTTTTATACAAAATATTTTGCAAAAGAGTTGCAAGGAATTTCTTGCAATTTTTTTCATAACAAAATTTGTAAGTATTTCCTATGAAAAATGTTTCAAAACAAAATTAGAAAGAAATATGACTTTTGTTAGTAGTGATAGGTGTTGAATAACTTTGCATATTTGTTAGATGTGTTGATGTTCAAAATGACATTCAATAAAATTCGAAAGAAATTACATTGCATAGAGTTTCCAATTTGCTCAAGTCGAAAGCATCCTCTTAGCCCATATATGCCCCGATTAAAAATAGTTTACGAAAGTAAAAAGTTCATACAAAATAGGGTCAAAATGTGCGCACAAGTAAGTCATTCAAAAATTAAAATGAAAAAATCTTGACCTAAACATATTTATACACATGAAATGCTTTTATCTAATGCAAATCTAAACTAAAATCACTATGGACAAAGCAAGTCAAGCTTATGTCAAGTTAAGTTAAATCGAACCATGTCAAGCTGGTCAAAATGGGCTAAGTCAAGTCAATATGGATTAGGTTATGTCAAGTAGGGTTGGGACCTTGTTAAGTTGGTCGAGATTGGTTCAAGTCAGGTTGAGTCGAATCAAGTCTTTATTAGGTTGAGTCAGGTCAAGAGTTAGGTAAAGTTGAAGTCAAGCTAAGTTGGGTTGGGCTCAAGTTGAACACAAGTTAGGTTGAGATAAGCCTAGTTTGGGCTGGATGAACTCAGATTAGGTTGGGTTAAGTCGAGGTGGACCAAGTCAGGCCATGTTGAGCTAGGCTTAAGTCAAGTTGAGTTAGACCCGGCCTAGGTCAAGTCACAACGAACCCAATTCAGTATGGGTAATGTTAGGTGAACTCTAAGTCAAGTTAGGTTGGGTAGGACCATGTCAAGCTGGTTGGCCCTTTTTCAAGTCATGTTGAGTTCAAGTTAAGCCAATTTAGGTTGTTCTCATGTCGTGTTAAGTTAAGTTGGGTAGGTGTTAGGCTAGATCTAGATTGAACCCTATTAGATTGTGCTGAGATAAACTTGACCTAAGTTAGATACATATCAAGCAATTTGACATTGGGCCCAAGTCACACTAAGTTGAGTCAAGTTCAAGTTAGGTTCAACCCTAGTCACAAAAGATTGAATCAGGTTTTGGCCAAAGTCAAGCAAGATTTAGTCCGCGCATAAGCACAAATTAGTTTGTATTAGGTTCATGTTAGGATGAGTTGAACTAGGTTAAGCTCAAGTCATGTTTGCTTGGGTTGAATCATCATTAGGCCAATGTTAGGTTGGGTATAAGTCAAGTTGGATCCAAGTTGACAAATGTAAACTCAAAGTAAACATGTAAGTCATGCAAGATTAAGTGGTGGTGGTTGTAGGATGGTAGTGGTGGTTTTAGTTTGGTGGTGGCAATAATGGTGGTGGTGGTGGTGTTGGTAGTGGTGATGGGTCATGAAATGGAGGGTGAGGGTGATGAAGCAGTGGATGGTGGATCATATGACCCTACCAAGCCCAATTGCACCTTCAAGCCCAAGCCCAATCCCAAGCCCAAGTCCATTAAAAGGCCCAATAACAAGAAGTATGATGAAGAAGATTCAAATGGGCCTCCCAATAGATGGACACAAATCTAATGGACTTGTCACATTATTTTAATGGGCCAAAGAAATCAACAAGACTTGAAGAAGTGCATCAAAGCCCAGTAGAATAGATTTTAAATTGGGCCAATGTTTGGGCTTTGCTTTCAATAATGGTGTAAGACATAAAAATAGGTGTTACATGTACAAATGGGCTCGGCCCACTAAGAGTCTCCCTTAGGCCATGACTTCCTCATGGATCATGCATCCCATGGAGCAAGTCCACACTCCACCCATGTGCTTCCTTCATCCAAGGGCTAAGAGAGTGTCTTCTTTTCCAAGTCTTCATCCAAAGTCTAGGAAGATGCCTCCTTCTCCAAGGGTGTTGATGAAAGCTTCTCCTCCAAGATTGATCTAAGGGCTAAGAATTAGTCTAGCTTTTAGGCTAAAATATAAAAACCAAAATTAGACCATTTGTACATTTTTACTCTTGAATTTTGCAATAGAAGCATAGTGTTGAGAGTACTCCACCCTATTGCATTTGAGAGTCTCCTTTGCTAGAGGATTGAATCATCTCCTCTAGCCACCTTCCCCTAGCTTTCTCTTAAGCTAAACCTTCAAACACCTTAGTCCGAACCAATTCTTAGCAAGAGCCTTAAACACTTGCTTCCACTCCCTTCCATGGATCACATCTACTTCATGGAGTTTTCATCCATTCCGGACCAAGAGCTCCACCATATCTTGATAGGAAGATTTAGAAAAGAGAATTCAGAAAAGGGCAACCAGTTTTGCTCTTCAATTCGACGCTTAAGTTTTTTCCATGAAAGCTTAGATCAAAGTGGTCTGGACCTTTCATTGTTAAAAATGTTAGACCATATGGAGCCATTGAAATAGAAGATCCTAGAACCAATATGAGTTGGACTTTGAATGCATAAGGATTGAAGGTCTATCATGGTGGAGACTTTGAAAGAAGTCCCACCTTCACAGAGTTCAAGGATTAAATGAAAAAGACGTCAAACTAAAAGACGATAAACAAGCACTCTTGGGAGGCGCCCAAGTTGTTTATATTTGCATAAATGTTTTTAAATTCTTAGAATTAAGATACATGTAGTTTAGGTTTATATGTGTATAATTGTTTTTCAATTGTAAGAATTAGGATGCATATAGTTTTAGGATTTATTGGTTGAGGTATAGTGAGAGAAAAGTAAACATAGTGGTTGAAACAAAGCTTTAACTGAATTTAACTGTTTTTGACTTGAGCCCCAAATTTTTGGTGCTCAACCAGAAAACGCGAGATTTAAAGAGACAGAGTTTAAATTTTCAAAATTGACATATATATAAATTGACACTAATCTCTTTAAATCTCACTACCCTCCACTCACTCTATTCACTCTCTGAACTCCTACTCACCCAAATTTTCTAAAGTTCTTTGCATTAGAACATCAAACCCTCACGTGAATTTGCATTCAAGCATCCAGGTAAGAAAAAATTGATTATGTTCATCTTCTCCAAGTCATTTTTCTTCATGGTTAGGGTTCGCTCAAGCACAACCATGAACCATTACTAGCAAAGAACCTTTCCTTTTTATTTTAATTGAAGTGGCAGTATGATCATGGAGTTTGCTTGAGCTGTGAACTACATTTTTTAAAGAAAATCTAAATTTTAGAGTAATCAAACCCTGAATCCACATGCATGTACATTGATGAGCAAACTACATTGCAAATTCTGTTTAGATGAAAAAAAATTTACCGACCTAGTTATGAAATAATAGGGATTTTGAATTGAATGTTTCATTTTTGACTTGTGCAGAATGACACCAAGGAAGAGCCAAATGATTGATGCTTTAGGCAAAGGGAAAGGAATGGCTAGGGAGGAAGCCCCAATTGTTATGGAATCTACTGATGGATCATCCATTGTGACAACCCTTGATATTCTTGCACCAACTCCATAGGGAAAACATAATGAGCCTAAGTCCAATCTAAGGGAAGAAGCAAAGACAAAGCAAAAGCATGATAAAAGGCCAGATAAAATGCTAATCAAGAGGTCAGAAAAGAGGCAAAGAACTCCACCACCAACTCAACAAAATACTCCCACATCTAAAAGGAAAAAAGCCCCAACGAATGCATAAACTCTTACACAACCAACTCGAGAATCCATAGGAGAGGGGCTTGAGCACAACATACCTACCAAAGTGAATCCTCCACAAAAAGATACCCTTGCACCAGGGCCAAACTCATATTCCTTACTAGGGTCAAACAAATGAGTTTTGCTTAACTAGAGGATAGATCAATCTTGGCTGAAAGGAAAGTTGAAATTCAAGAAGGCAACTACGAGGCGTTCACGAGAGTTATAGAGCAAAGAACGTGGGATAAGTTGATCAAACGTGCCAATCATTATGATGAGTTGATAGTGAGGGAGTTCTACGCCAATGCTTACCCCCTTATGCAAAAATATGAAAAGGCAAGATCATGTTGGGTTCAAGGAAAGAAGGTGTTATATGATAGAGACAAAATTATGGAGCTACCTCGAGCTAGCGGAGCCACGTTTGAAAAAGAGAGGAATTTCATAGTTTAATGAAGGATGTCAGTTTAGAGAGGCTAACTGCGCTTTTGTGTGTACCTGGAAGGAATTTTGAGCTAGGATGAGAAAAATCATACAAATCTAGTTAACATTTCTATTTGCCAACATGATCCCTAACTCTCATGTATCAAGCCTCACCATTCCTCAAGCCCACATAATTTTGTGCATCATGCAAGGCTACCTGTAGATCTGGCTGATGTGAACATAGAAGTGTAAGACCCAGTAAAAATTAAATAGTTAATTAAATAATTATTTAATAAATGTGGGTAAAGAGAACTTTTAAGGTAATAAATGCGGAACGTTATGACGTGGAAAAGTACTAGCTCAAGTGGTTGAGAGTACTTTGATTGTGTGAGAGGACTTGGGTTTGAGTCCTATGTATGTCATTTTGTGTGTTAGCATGGTTGTGGGTTAAGTCTTGGAGAACTCAAACTCAACTTTATTTTGGCTATTTTTAGTTTTGATTTGAAGTTGAAGGGTTAAAGGAAACCCTAGCAGACATAGCAGTCAAGGGTAGCTGGAAAATAATCTAATTAAGTGTGCTTGAATGACAATTACACCACTCCTTAATGCAATTTTCGTTTTAGGACCTTAAACCACCATTAAAACATCATTAAAAAGCTAATTGTGAGAGGGAAGAAAGGTTTCTGCAGGGGTTATCGTGGGATAGGCAGAGGAGAGCGAATTTCAGTGAGAAATTGAGAGTGTGAGTGGATTTTTGAGGCTGAATTGAGAGAAGCCAAGAAAGGTCATTTTGGAGTCAAAGGGAAGAAGCACAAAAATCACTCAAGGAAAGCTTTAATCCAGGTTAAGGGAGTTAATTTGATGTGTATGACATTTTGTATGTATTTTCGTGTTATTCTGGATTAAATGAACTGTGAAAATTGGACTCTAATTGAGATTTGTCGCGTTTTTGGAAATTTCCAAAAACTGCCTGGCGACGTTGAAGGCCCGCCAAGCGGCTCGTGCCTCTAGAACCCATTTTCTGGATTTCTGCTATGCACCGCTTGGCGGCTAAGTGTTGTCTGCCAGGTGATACGAACTGGCCTGCCCAGTTCTTTCTGATTTTTGATATTTTCGTGATGTGAGAGGTTTGGGAAAGATTCTTATGATACGAGGTTAATCGGTATGATGGATTATTATATGTAAATTTGTAATTGGTGGACTATTGCATGAAATTTTACTTGAATTGGGGATTTAGGGTTCATGAGGCATTGGAATTGGAAAATGTGGATAACCGTTGTGATTGGCCATGTTGATATGGAAATTGAAGTTAACGTGATTAGGATATGAAATCTAGATAATGTGTGTATGTGAAATCATGTCAGATTGAATGCGAACTGAAATGGAGGTGTTTGTGAATACTATTGAATATTGGAAAATGTGGCAGAACACAAAATTGGTATGAACCGCCTAGCGGGACTTAGGTGACCGCCAGGCGATGCATAAGAGTAGAGGGTGCTTGGCAATGTTTGCTGTGAGATGCATTCTCGGGAGTCGCGGGTGATTTCTGTGAGAATTGGGTTAGTGGTCAGGAATTTACTCTTTAGAATAGAGTGAACATTCTAACATGTGTACTAAGGATCATTTTGCGATATGACTTAGGTGTAAATGAAATTGGAGAAGAGTAATGTAAACTGTAATTTGTGTTGTGGTACATGGTGGGTGTAATATTTATATCTTATAGCTTGTCCTTGTAGTGAATCATGTGAGGCATGTTGAGATGTGATAATCATTGATTAGGGCATGAGCTAATTGTACGTATTACATTCTGGTTTGGTTTTATGTCTTGAAATGCTATAATGGATGAGTGATAGAAATATTGTGTGTTCAGGGTTTATTAAGATCTGTAAAAAGTTCCAAAAACCAGTAGCATTGCGCTACTGGTATGGCGCCTGGCCGTGCGGGGCGGACCGCCAGGCGGTAGGGCTTTAAATCAATGGCAGTGGCCACTGTCTGCAAAAGGCGCCTGGTGGCAAGGTTATGTCCGCCAAGCGGTGACAGAGCTGTGTAGCTCCTATTTATTTAGCGGTGCCTGGCGGTGGGGGTTTGACCGCCGAGCGGTTTACTGCAAGTGTTCGCCTAGCGGCCTCTAGGCGGTGCCAGGCGGTTTTGGTGGCTGTGAAATTTTTTGTTGCGTGGATTAGTGGACTTGAAGGACTAAGTTCACTTACCTTTGTGCTTGGGCTTGATGAACTAAGTCCAATAGGGATCTGGGATGTGCTTGGTGGTGGGACGCATGATGGGCATGGAACTGGCTAGTTCTCATCGGCTACTAATAGGCGACAACTCTTTAGTATGGTGATTGCATGCGTCGGACGCACGATGGGCAAGGAACAATTATGTTCCTATTGGCTGCTATTGGGCGAGGAGTCCATAGTATGGTGATTACATGCGTGCCAGGGTCCGAGCGAGGTAGGCTTGGATGGTTTTCTACAGACGAGGAGTCTGTAGGGCAGGACTACGAGCGAGTTAGGCTCGTAGAGTTGGGCCACGAAAGAGTTAGTTTTGTTGGAGCACAGTAAAGTCCCGAGACCTAGTTTCATGCATATGACTCATGAAGGACTATGAGATCAGGGATGGGTAATTTGGAATAATGAAATACTTATGCAAATATGTTTTAATGGGATGAGAGTCATATTTGTTTTTATTTATATATTTTCATAGCTCACCCTATCTGTTTGTGTTTGGCGATGATCGAATAATTTATTATCCAGGAGCAGATGATTTGACAAGTGAGCCAAAAGACGCTGGAGTTCAGAGAGCGGGATGAAATGGGAATTTGGAGACTTTAATCTTTTGATTATTTTATGTTTTAGACATTATCTATTTTAGTTATTTTATGGTTTGTAATAAATTTGGATTGCGAACATTTATAATGTATGCAACTTCGCGATTTAATTTTCTCGCGTTTTTGGGAAAGTATTGTTATAAATGAGTTTTAACAGTAAATAAATTGTTTATTTAATTTATTATAATTATTTTAAAGTAATATTCCTTAGGGATGTTACAAGAAGAAATATTTAAAATAGCATTATCAAAACCCACATCTAGAGGAACAACCAAGCCACTTCCTTTCCAAGCCTTATAATAGAGTTGTGCAAGATACAACGGGTAGAGATACCTCCTCACTCAAGGAAGAAGTTGAGGTTGCTAATTAACAAAGCATACATCCAGTCCATTTGCACTAATGCATTGGATAACATTCAAGGTCCTAAGCCTAAGCCATAAACCACAACACTAGCACAACATCAGAACCAACACCTCAAGAAGCTGGAAGAATCCCTACATTCCATTGAGTCACATATCTCATATGTGCAATAGCCGCTAGCAACAAGAAATAGAGCCTAGATGGCTCTCCAATTCATCCTATATAATTTTGCTCAACATCAAAAGTTGAACCCACCACTTCAATGCATTACACCAGAACAATTTATGGTGTTCACAACTTGGTCTGGGGACAATCCATTTTAAGAAGGAGCGGTTGGAGGTGTAGGACAAGAAGCACCTAGTTTAGAACCTAGAGAAGCACAAGGTGCAACGATAGTAGAAACAGAAACAAAGTAAAATTTTGTGCCTGAGCCACAGCTTGAGCTCGAGCTAGAATAACATAACTCAAGTCGCAATACCAATACTGATGTTGGTGGTTTAAGAAATGTGGAAGGCACCAATGAAGAAGTTGCTCAAACAAAAATTGAGAAGGACATAAATATTGAGATTGGTGCATTTGAAGAAACTGAGGATAATCCTCATCATTGCTACATTCAAAAATGCAAGAAAAGAAGGAAGTAACCAACCTTCCAACAATGAGGAGGAGGCATCAGAGGAAGCAGAAGCAGAACCAAGAGAGAAAAAGGGAGAGGCTGAGATGAGTTCTTTGATTTCAAGAAAGCATCTGGATCATCTGATCCAGAGGAGCAATGACGAGCCACCCCCACCTTCACATGTTGTCTTCTGTCTTTATTTTGAAGTATTGGTACGTTGTGTTCTTCCAAGTACACCCCTTGACATTCTTCTCTTTCCTTTGTTTTTTTAGAATTGGGAAAATACATCAAATCCAATATAGACAATGACGTTTATGGTATGCTTGTTGTCAAATGATGGAATCAAAATAAGAATACTTGGCACGTGGCAATTTAAGTTTATTATTTATTTATTTTGTTTATTTTTTAGGAATGAATTGGAGAAATTGGACTTTTTGATCAAAATACTAATTAAAGAATTTCCTTTGTGTTGAACGTCATTTTATATTTACTTTTATAATTATTTGGACTTGTATGACATTTGATGTATTTTATTTTATTTTATTTGAATTGATGATTAAATATTTGTTTTTTAAATAATTTTGTAAATACTCGCGGGTACCCGTGGATATGAAAAAAATAGGCGGGTACCCGCATAACGGATACCCGACGGATATGAGTACATGTACGGGACAAATATTTATCCAGCGGGTAGGATACGAGGGAGCTACTATCCGTACCATACCCGCCCCGTTGAAATCCCTATTGGTGACCTGTGTGAATATTGATAAAAAAATAAAGTTAGGGTATGCCGAAAGTATACCTAAGAATGCAAAGAAAAATGAAAGCTGTAGCCAAAAGATGAAACTGAATTGAGACACTCAAATCATAAATGATAAAGCAAAGCAAATAATTAGAGGAGTGCCCAAAGGAATGAAAGATTGAAAAGAAATTGGGATGCAGTAGTGGAGAAAAACAAAAGAAAAAGATGGCTAAAGTAAGTTAGACTCATGACACCTGCACATAGTTGTTTTCATTTTTAGAAGTGAGTCTTGCTGTTCTTGTAAAACAAAGTTCTTTGAAAGCTGATAATGTTAATTTTTACCATTATCCAAGCTATATTTCATTAGCAAAATCATCTCTTCCAAAGCTTTTAACCTACTTAATCCTCAATTTTGCCTTACTTTTGTAAATAAATACATTGTGGGTTACATTGATCTAAATATACCACTAATCCCCATTTTTGTGTCCTTTTTGTAGATGGTAAGCTTTGTTCCAAAAATCCAAACTAATGAGTGACCCGGAATAGCAAAGAGAGAAGAAAAATGTCAACAGGAAGCGCTTGGCGACGCGAAGCCAGCGCCAGGCGGAACAGACCGCCAGCCACGCGCCAGCCAAGCGCCAGACAGGCGCTACTGTTAGTCACCGCCTAGCGGCACTTGATCACCGCCGGGCGGTAGCAGGAAGACTTGCCCCCTGTTTGGTGGCTTGCGCCTGGCGGTGAGACCCTTCCGCCAAGCGCCAATGTTCGCTGATGTGGCAAGTTGGCTCTTTTTCTTCTGTTTTCGTGAGGGGAAAGAGATCTTTGGCATTTTGGAGGCACGAAGAACACATTTGGAGAGCTTGGAGGAGTGCTAGGGCTTGTGGGAACAGCTCCATCTTCCTCTTTGTATCTCTTTCTCTTCCATCTCTTCCATTTTTAAGCTTG
>Ga0209389_1005275_pt1 | contig 10971 bp, 5 predicted proteins | sample CowpearedBW_FD_187526 | JGI IMG/M metagenome (GOLD analysis project Ga0209389, IMG submission 187526) | Root nodule microbial communities of legume samples collected from California, USA - Cow pea red BW (SPAdes) (version 2) | ecosystem: Host-associated > Plants > Roots > Nodule | place: USA... | reverse complement strand
GTTTTATACTCACTACTCATTTAATGTTATTTTTTATTCTGATAAATTGACAACACTCTTATTTTATATAATTATCTTTATTTTTATTTTTTATTGTTCTTCCCTCTATTGTTTCTTTTACACTTTATATTCTTTAATCAAAGTAGTAAGTATACTAACCAAACAAAAAAGTGCTTACTTACTACTGAGCAACTTCCAGCTCAGGCACAGCTCAAATCCAACACTCACTTTCTCTAAACCCATCACTCTCTCACAACGCACAACAAATTCCATAAATATATGAATAAATTTATATTTATTACTATGATACTAGTGTTAAAATATATATCATTTGCATTTACTTATATTGTTAAATATTTTTTTGTCCTTTAATTTTTAGTAAAAATTAAAATTAGTTTTTTTTCGAAATTTTGAATTAATTTACTCAATGATATTTAAAATTGTGTGAAATTAATCATTTTAATCAAATTTTGTTATATTTATTTGACGTTTCAAAATGTATTTCTTAGCCAACATTGAAACGTAAATGTGTCAAACAGTGTAAACAACTCAAATAATATCATGAAATACAGTTGAAATGTCAAATAAACATAACAAAATTTGGTAAGAAAGACTAAGTTCACACACTTTTAAGGTTGAAAGATTAAATTGGACTAACGTTTCAAAAACTGACTAATTCCAACTTTCACTTGGAGTTAAAAGATAAAAACATTTTTAATCTTATTAATAATAAACACGTTAGCGTGTATTTTTATTAATATATTAATAACTATGTAGATATTTATATTTCTCAATACATATAATATAAATATTACTATATAATAATTTGCACCAATAACATTGTATATTCATATGCATAGTTATATTTAAAATTATATAAATGTTTTAGAAGAGGTTAATGAGAAATATATGATATAAATATATTTTCAGCAAAATATATAATTATTACAGGTATAATATCTGATTTCAAACATAGTATGAAAAAGAAGTTAAAGTCAATTAAAAATTAAATTAAAAGTTAATTAGCTAGGAACTAAAAATAAACTTAATGTTAATGCATGACATAATAAGGAACGACTTTATGCAGTGTAATCATTTTATCGAGATTGTAAATATTTTTCTATGGAGACAATTACACTAGAGATAAATATAACTATTATGTGTGATGATTTTTCTTTTATATATTTAACACTTTGCAGATCTTCAATGAAAACCTTCTCATATTACATAGACTTCTGTTCATCGCAAAATGTAGAAGTGGAGATTCTACTCGTAAAATATCAATAAATAAATGCTTTTGCGATATAAAAATAAACATGTAAATCCGAAGTCTTTGGATCCAATTGCTTCAAACATGATTTTAAGGTTTACCAACATTACCTCAACAATATTAATATTTCGCACAAAATAAGTTTTGTGTTTGATAAGAAAATTTATAATTTGTAAGATGTTAATATACATTGAATTTAAATTGATTTTATTTTTTATATGTTTTGTTTAGACGAGGTAATTTAAATATAGTGAATTGTATTTTTTTTATAAGGTATTTTAATTTAACAAGGTTGAGCTCATGCAAGGTTGGACTGAGGTAGACTGAGTTAGAGTTAAGTCAAGTCAATCCAAGTCCAGGTTGAATTGATTTGATATGGGCCCAAATTGAGTCAAATAGACTTGCCTTAATTGAGTTGCGTTGTTCTGGACCTAGATTGAGCCAAGTTGTCACAAGTCAAGGTTGAGCCGAATTGGCTCAGCCTAGGTCGAGCTAAGTTAGCTCAGACCAAAGTCAAGTCAAGTCGGTTCGGGTCTAGGTTAAGCCAAGTTGGTCTAACCTAAGTTGAGTCAAGTCGAGTCGAGTCAAGCTCATATTCAATTGAGTAAGGATGAGTCCATGCTCACTTGAGTTGGGCCCAAGACACATTTAGTCGAGTTGGACTAAGCCCATGTCAATTCTAGTTTGATCAATACTAGGTCGAGCTAAGTCTACTTGGGCCCAAGTCGAGTCAAGTCGACCAAGACTCTATCGAGTCAAGTCAATTTTAGTCGGATCGAGTCGATTCGAGTTAGCGTGGGCCTGATCAAGTAAAGTCAAGTCGGCATGTGTAAGCCAAATTGAGCAAGTCTACTTGGGCTGAGGTTGAAATGACTTTATCTGAGTTGAGTTAGGGATGATCCAAGTTCATTTGAGATGAGGTCGACCAACATTTAGTAAAGTTGGGCTAAGCCTAACAATGCCCTAGTCTATTAAGACCAAGTTCGGCCTAGCCCTACCAAGCACATGTCAAGCCAAACCTAGGTCAAGTCAAGTTGGCCTGACCTAGGTTTAGTCGAGTCGGCGCAAACTTGATCACTCCAAGTTGACCCAGGCCTAGGTTGAGCCAAGTCGACTCAAACTGATCGAGTTGAATTCTCTTAGGTCCATGTCAATCTGAGTCAAGGCATGATTACCTGAGTTAGGTTAGGCTCGTGTCAAGTCAAGTTTAGTTGAGTTCGAAGTTGAGTCCACTCTTAGGTCCACGTCAATCTGAGTCAAGGTAGGATCACATTTAGCTTAGTCGGGTTAGGTCCATGTCAAGTCAAGCTCGCTCGAGTCCAAGTTAGGTCAAGTTGGGCCTAAGTGGGATCTAGACAAATGGGGTCATATTTGGCCATTCCCATGTTAAGCCACGTCATCAGGTCCGAACCATGTCAAACTAAGTTGTGTCGAGACTATGTCAAGTTAAGTCGAGTTTAATCTAACAAAGGTTGAGCTGGATTGACTTGGACCCAGATTGACTCAAACTACGAATACAAAAAATGAATATGAATAATTTTAAATTCTTACTTATGAATTTAAGTAATCTAATTACTCTAATGAAATTTTAGAATTTCAATTTCTTTCAAAATTCCTTATTAAAACAACATATGTTATCATAAGACATTTCAAATTCTGAAAAGAAAAGAAAAAACAAACATGAACTACACTCTTAAAGTCACTTATCCAAACACACTCTTAAAGTCACTTACCATAAATATCATGGTGACACCTTTAAAAAAATTATATACACATTCTATTGTAGTTCTTTTTGTCAATTTAAACATTTTTATCCACATCAAAAAGGTGATTTATATGCTAGTATACAAATCGTGATAGTACATTTTTGTAATGGTGCAAGACCTATTTTCCTACCACATTGTACCTTAGTGGGAAGTAATCATCATAATTACTTAAAGCACATATTTTCAAAAAATACATTATTTTACATTCAAAACCTTCGTCAAAATTGATTGTCGATCACCTTTTTTATATGAACTTGTCTACTAGAGCTACCAACTTCATGTTGTCTTTACCTCCTAGTTATTTTCAAAATATATTTTTCTTCACCATTATATATTCATAATTTCTTCTTCCTTGAGTTTTCATTCTACACCATCCATGTACATTGGATTGCTTAGATCTATCAAATGCTTTGTAAAATTTATCAAGATAGGAATATGATTAATAGACGGAGACCAAACTTTACTTGTATATTTGTAGTATATATATAATAACCACTTCAATAGCTACTTTGTTATCAATTCATTTGAATATTAACTAGTTTGAATGCTAGTTACATTAAATAATCACATGCATAAAGGTTTACTTTGAATTATATATTAAAATGAAATCAATTATATTTTTAGTTAATCATGCTACATAACATCTGTGATGCTTCATTTATGTTAGTATCATCCCTCATTTATCTATGAACAAGATATTCATTCTTGTAACTTGTTTTGTGTATGTGCATGTCTAACCTTCAAAATCCATTTATCTCTTACTCATCCTCTCCTTATGATGCTTGTTTATTACATTGAATTATACATCCTCAGAAGAAGTTTGGTTAACTTGTCCTTTATTCTTCCTTTTTTATGTCTTTTTTCCCATTGGGTATATCAAAGTTGTTGTCGAGCCTTCACCATAACTTGTATGTATTAGGATTGGAAGGCGAGTAGGACACCACTATAAAAGAAATCTTTACCTTTTTTGAATTGTCTTCTTTAACAAATCTTTGTATCAAGGTTGATTTTTCAAATAACGCCATTTGAGCTTCAATAAAAGGAATCTTTGATCTTTTCATTCAACATCCTCATTTGAGGTTCAACTTTTCCTCTTTTATAAGGCAGGTGAGTGAGAACCAACAAAATTTGTAACAACAATATGAATCTTATTCCATCAACCTCTCGATCTTGACAACAATTGTGGTTCATCACTATTGTATTTGTTGTGGTGGGTAACTTTCAACTAAATGTTTTTTTTTCACATTCATGTTTGCAATTAGATTGGTTGATGAGTTATGTCATGCTTGAATTAGAATAATATTTTCTTTCAAACATCATTTGACACATTGACTTTTGTTGTCACTATGTCCTCTGTTGCTGAGTGTAGTATAACTAAGTTTAGTTTAAAAAATTATAAATTTTGAGAAAAAATTGACTAGGATGGTGATTCACATTATTTATTAGATACAACTACTCTAGTATAGTATTCATCGTAAGGTTTATAATTTAGGGTTTAAGGTTTAATAATTAAAACGATATATAATGAAAGTGAGAATATAGCTAAATACAAAATTAAAACAATATATAATGAAAAGGAGGCAAAGGGGAAATATGACTAAATAGAAAATTAAATTAATAAAATAGATCAAGGGAAGAGATAAATAAAATGAAAGTAGAAATAAATAGAATGAAAGCGAAAATATAACTAAAACTAGAGTGCTTTAATGATTTTTAGCTTGAAACTCTTGAGAGAAAAATGGATATGAAATTTGCTGTAACAAGTATTTATAACATTGTAACTTTAATAAATTACTATAATGGTATAAATATGATAGGGAACATTATAATAAAATTTAAATAATGTTTGTATTAAATGTATGTTATTTTTGTTTGTGGTGGCTTAGTCTTGGGTCTCGACACTCTTCTTAGGTTGTATTACGATGACCTTTTTCCTAGTTGTGGTAGCTTTTTTCATATATGGTGGCATCTCACTGCTTGTTGTGACTTTTTTCCCAAATACTTTTGTTCTTCGACTATAAAACTCTAATGTTGCGCTCTTGACTTGAGTTCATCTATAGATTTTATTTCATAAATTATTTTATGTTAATTTGTTTTGTATGTCAGCGACTTATTTTAAAGAGTTATGATGATTTATTTATGTAATTTATTAAGGGTTATTCATCTTGTCATTGTTGATTTTAATTTTCTTTTGGATTGTTGAATCATTAAATTGTTATGATCTCTTGTTTCCTCCACAATAATTTGTGAATAAAAGTTAAGAAAAATGTGTTTGTGCAAACAACCATTAACCAACATGGTAAACAAAGATATTTCCTCCAATAATGGATGTGCATAAGTGCCAACCTTATTATCCGAATCACCAATTTAGTTTCTTCTCCTACATTGTTCTCTTGTAAAATCATCTTCTCATATCTAAAAATGGTTAAGATTGAAGTAACTAAAGAAAGTATGCACTCTCAATCTTGTTATTTACAATCATATAAAGGATAGTGGATTGAAATCTAAAACATTCTCATTTAAGACGAAAAGTTTGTGTGTAATGAACTCTGAAAATTTTCTTTCATGACATATCTATGTGGACACGATTGTTTCAAGTATTTGCCCATCCTTCTATTCTTAGGTTTTCATAATATCTTTACCTTGTGTCGTACTTGAACTACCTAATTATCGCAAATACTTCAAAGTAAGGTCACCTATTAACATATCATTCAATCTTCCTTTTGATATCGAGAAAGTTATAAACTTTTTTATGTGACGAGGTGTTTTGATCCTAAACAAAACACTCAATTACTTAACGACAAGCCATGCAGAAAAACTCTAAAGTTTCCACAAAGTAGAACGAATGAACAACAAATTTATGTACCAATGGGTGAATTTGATGTAACAAATACTATGAAATGTCCACACCAACAACAAATGAATCCCACAATCTCTATATGAAAGAAACGTGTGAAGAAATAATCAAATATGAACAAAATAGATAAGGAGAACCTTTACATAAGAGAACACACTTCATCAAAACTTTCTTAAATCTTGAAATTAAAATCAAAGTATTAAGTCCGTTAAATCTAAAATGAAACTTAAAATATTAATTTCATCTATTCGCGAGCACCTTTTACACAATTTGTATAAAGTATAGGAATTAAACTATAACATTGATTAATATAGGATTTTAAAAAAATTTACACTATTACAAATTCTCATATTACATAGGATGTTTCTTGCAAATTTGTTAAAAAAATTTGCAAAAAAATACTTTTTTTCTGCTATTTTTTCTAAGAATCTTAATTGGTAGGTGATTCCTTCGTGGGTAATCATTTCTTACAAAATTATAAAATTCGTAGGTATTTCCTACAAAATTTGTTATAAAAATTATTTTATACAAAATATTTTGCAAAAAAATTGATAGCAATTTTTTGCAATTTTTTTTCCATAACAAAATTTATAAATATTTTCTAAAATAAATTTCAAAACAAAATTGGTAGAAAATATGATTTTTTTAATAGTGTTGATATATATTGAAGATGAAATTTATATTTAATTATTTTTTGTTTAGGACTTTTGTAATCATATAAACATGAAGTTAAAAGACAAGAATGCGTAAGAAAGTTGGTGTATTTTAAGAAAACAAAATTTAACTCTTCAATAACATGAATATGTATCTTCTTAAATAAAAATAGATATACATAAAATGTTAAAAGCTAAACAAATTTAATTCATATTTTACTATTTTTACTATTTTGTGCATACATCTTTCTCCCTTAAAAGGAGGTATACTCCAATAAAATTAAACTACTGTTAGTTTTGTTTTCGGTTTAATCCCTAAACACAAATATTTGGTTACAAAATTACATAAGAAATAATTTGTGTTTGTAAATAAATTATATATGGATGTTCAAAATTTAAATTAATTAAAAATAATCAAAATAATCAAAACACTATGTGCATACGTGTTAGTAGTACCATCGTCATATAAATACACATAATTGAATGAATTTTAAAAAAAAATCATACAATTAATTAAAATTTAATTATACTCATATTAAATCTTAACCATTGAAAAACGATCATTCATTTATTTTTACTATTCTTATTTCTAGTAATAACTAAATGTTGTGACATCTACACAAGTTGGTGGAGACAAATAATAAAACTAAATTGTTCTCGTTGTATCACAAATAAAATTATAAAATTTCTTTCCTCCTTGTGTATTACTAAAGAATCTTCCATTGAAATTTCTAAAATGTTTACTTGTACTCTTAATTTCTTTATCATGTTTTTTGGTTGATTATCCTCTTTTGAAAAATAAGGTATGTAAAGAGTAATAATAATATCACTCTTCTAAACATCAAGCTCGTAATGAAAAATTGGTTCCCCAAATGAACCTAAATCACCAAAAATGATATCATCATTTTCAGTGTAGATGTCTGGCCCTTGATTCTCAAATATTGTTTGAATGTCTTCAGGAAATGTGCGACGAGAAGGATTTGACTCTGAAGATTGTGCTACATGCTCTGTTGTGTTCTCGTCAGTGATTGAACCAAGTTCATGTGAAACAAACCCTAGTTCAATATCATCAGCATTAGAATTTACATTTTCATTTATAGGAACATTTTGATGCTCTTCTTCGGTTTTAGGACCTGGCCAGTTGATATAACGACTCACGTCAAAGTTCGTAACAGCATTAGCTCCTCTGTATTCTATGGCTGCCATGTCATATGCTGCTGCTGCCTCTTCTTGTGTAGCTACAATATAACATAAAAACTTTTAAGATATAATTCAATCTTACAAAACTAACTTTTAAAATAACATTTATATTGACTTTATCTTCGGTCTATTTGAGATTTCCAACATAAACAAGTAAATAAATAAAAAAAACATTAAAAAGTGATTATTAAACTTTTGTACCCAGATATTATGCCATGTTATGATAACCATTTGTTGAGTGAAATTTTTTATGTTTAATTAGGTAAGTGAAAATAACAGTTAAAACCTAAGTTATGTAACATCACAATTTTGACATAATGTGTTGAGACATATGCCGATGTCACTACCAAACCTATGATTTTTCTTCTTCTTTCGGTTTTGTTTAGAATAAAAAAAGGACAAGGAAGAATGATGTCACTATTAAATAGCTTTATTAAGCAGTTGGAGTTTGGTGATCTATATTGCAACCAATGTGATTTGATTGCATATTTTGACCTTTATATATTTGTTCTGCGGGACCATCTTGAAAGGAAGTAGGTATTTTCTTGTTAGAATTGGAAAGAATGGTCAAATACAACTTCAAAATTTCATACTAAAGATGCATGTAAATGCATTCAAATGTAAACACCATATGCTTCGTTGTAAAGATGAGAATTGCACATCAAAACCATTAATGAAAATAGACTCGAACACCTTTTTTTTTTCTTCTTACAATTATATAAGTCATACCCAATTTAAATATTAGATCATAGTCTAAGAAAATTACCATAAGTTCCAAGATATAGGTATTTGTTGCCAAAGACCCTGCCAATTCGAGCTTCCCATCTTCCATTATGGTGGTGTCTAATCATTTAAAACAAAAATTCAGAGCATTTTCCACCAATAGAGAGAGAGAGAGAGAGAGTTTATGGAAATTAAATAAAAGTTAGAGACATTGAAAAAGTTGTTTGGTATATATGATTGTAATTTCACACTTATTGTATTTTACATAATTGATCTTTATAATATGCAATTTTAATAAATGTCCACTAATGGTGAGAATTCACTACCTTTTTGGACAAAAATATTGCTCAATAATTATAAATGTACATTTTAAATTTTTGTTGTACTTATTTTGCTTTTTATATTTTTCTTCTCTCTCCAACGGAATCCATTCAAAATGGGATATTTGTTCTTTTTTTTCCTATATTGCCTCCCAAAATATTGGATATACTACCTGCAAACTAATTCATTTATTGTACTAGAAAAATAAATATTTTATATAATTTACACTATTTTATATAAATATTAACTCTCAGCTACTACTTTAATTTCTCTTAGAACTGATATAATTACCACATTTTTTATATTTAAAAAAAAAATTGTATTGAAATGTTAAAAACCTAACATTTTCCAACAAAAACAGAGCAAGGTTGGAGTACCTTGCTACACCTCTGTATTTCGAAACTCCTCGAGAGAATCCACTGCTTTTTCTGCAGAATGAAAAATTGAATACAATAAGAAACAACCTCAACAGTTCCAAAAACAAAAAAGACAGAGAAAAAAGCTTGAGAAATGCATAATCATGTGCAGAAATGAATAATGGAGTTAAGAACTGAAAAATAACCTTCTCAAGGATCCAATGTATTCTTCTTTTGATTGACCCTCCATTTCCTTGAGCTTCTCCTCATAATTTGTTAACTGTGACAAAAAACACACACAGTGAAGTGATCGATGAAATCTGATATACGAACAACAAAAACATTGTTTATGAAAACATCATTTGAATCAAAGACGAGAAAAATACTGGGAAATTGAGAATGGTATCTTGACCCCAGTACTTCAATGCTGCCAAATCATAAGCACGTGCTGCAGCTTCTTCATCATCATATGCCCCTAACAAAGTTCATTGCAAACAATTCTCAATGCCAAATTAAGGAAAAATAAAAAGTAAAAAGTAACATCATCGAAGGTTTTCGTTATCCAAACCAAGACTCGTATCATACCTAGATATACTGCATCCATCCATGGAGTTGTTTAGTTTTCCATTGCCAGAACATAATCAACATGAAGAAAATCAGAAAGAGAGAGAGGGAGTGAGTGATGAAGAGATGAAAAAATAAAAAATAAACCCAGCAAACCTTGTCTTCCTTTCTTGCTCTGCGATTCATTCCAACAGTTTTTGTCCCAGAGATGAGCCTCATACCGACCAGTCCAACGATGTCTGAAAAAACCACATGCATGCAAACAAAGTCAGCCATAACAACACAGCATTATGAAACATGGGAAAGAGCGAAGAAGGAAGGTGTTGAGACATAGATCTAGATTGATGAGTAGTGGAGAGAGTGTGAGAAAGTGTTGTTAATATTAACCTTGTGACACCCCTATAGATTGAACTTCGTTGTGGTGGTGAATCTCTTGGAACGGTTTTTCGTGTGCGTTTGACAGTGTTGTTGGTGTCAGTGTTCTTGAGGGTTTTCTGCGATTTTCTGGCCATGAAAACTCAGGGGAGAAGAGAGAACCACTGCAGTTCATACAGTTCATACAGTTCAAGAGGGAAGGTCGGAGAGGGTTATAAATATGACTAAGTCATCCAATAAAAAGGGCATTAATTAATTAATAGAAATAGTGGACGAGAATGAAAAAGTAGGTTAATTCTTTATTTCTCGTTCTCTATATATATAAATATAAATAATTTATAAATTTTATTTTCCTTTTTCTTGTTGATGCAGTAGCGGTTAGTAGTTGAAATACAGATTCTTCAGGATGGAAACGAGTAATAATCTCCTATCACACTTCATTAATACTTGTTCTATATTTTACTTTTCCTATCATATCATTAATGCTTTAATTAATAAACTTTTTCATAAATTCTTACATTTTTTTTTCATAAGTTATATTTTTTTCTATTTTTTCTTTTGCAGTTTAAGTAAGACTGCTTCTGGTTGGGTAACCAATTCTCTTTTGAAGAATGAAAAAAAAGAAGAAAGAGAGAGTCAATGTGGTTACACGAAACTAGGCAGTTAGTTTAGCTAACATAATCAATGACTTGCAACAATATTTTTCTAATTAATTTTTAAATCATAAAAACATAACTTTTATTTTGAAGAAGAATTGTAAGTAAAAATATCTATCTAAGAAATAGACTGTTTTACGTATCCACGTGTTGTGGAGATGAAAACTTGTATAGAACAGAAAAACAAAATAATTTTATAATTTAATTTAGAAATGATACATAATTTTTTA
>Ga0209389_1005274_pt1 | contig 10974 bp, 7 predicted proteins | sample CowpearedBW_FD_187526 | JGI IMG/M metagenome (GOLD analysis project Ga0209389, IMG submission 187526) | Root nodule microbial communities of legume samples collected from California, USA - Cow pea red BW (SPAdes) (version 2) | ecosystem: Host-associated > Plants > Roots > Nodule | place: USA... | reverse complement strand
AAAATCAATATATATTAATAAGACATCTGAAGTTATGCAATGCTCACAAACTACAACACTAAAACTTATAACAAAGGGAAAACTTTCCCCTTCCCTTCAACAAACATTTCAAACAACAAGTTAGAGGGTAAATAAAAACCATTAGATACACCCAAAAGCACCTATTACAGCAGATTTCAAAGAAAAACAACTATAACTAAAGCTGCAGATTTTTTTAAAAAGAAGCTAAATTAATATAAGAAACATATGCTTCATATAACAGAAAAGTAGCATTTTTCTCAGTGCAACAACAAAATGAGGGGAACTTCTGATTCAAAGAAAAAAAAAAGTGAATGTTGAAGTAGAGTTTCAAAACAACAGCAGCAAAAACCAGTTAAGGAGAAAGAAAAAGGGTATGAAAACCTGCTAACTTGGGAAGAGAACGCCAACTTCCATGGCCACCATTCTTGTTGATATAATTGACAAGAATCTCATCCTCTTCGGCAGTCCAAGGACCCTTCTTCAAACCCATCTTGTCACAACAGGGTTTTCTTCCCATCCTTACCACAACACACCAACAAAGTGAAAATCAAACCAACATTCATAATAAACCAGACAAAAACAACAGCATATGTTTTCTTTCTAATTTCTCACACACACAAACAAACAAACACCTTCAAGTGAGTGAGTGAGATCCCTGTACTACATACACAGTTTAAGCCTGGAAGTGGCTATGACATAAATTTGGAAGGATTTAAAGTATAAAGAAAATGTGTATGATCATTATGGCTATTTGAGGAGACAGTATTTATTGTTTGGGCTTGCAAGGACTATAGGCGACTTTCAAGCTGGCTTTATGCAATAAATGTGCTCAGTAATTCAGAACTTGAATCATAGTCTGCTCATATTCATATATATATTTATTGCACACACATTGTGCTTATTTATTATTTTTTTTCTTGCATTTTTTCAAATGTTTTGTTTTGATCAAAAGAAGAATATTTTTTTGTGAATGATCAATCAGATGAATGAATCAACAACATGTTCAATCAACAGAATGTTTCTTTGTTTTCTTATATTATTGCATAACCGATAAAGTTGCAAGAGCATCTTTATCTCTCTTGCTACAAAGGCACATAAATAGTTTTTAAGTCGGTTTGAATTTTGGTTAATTAATTAAGTTTAACTTGTATAATATATATAATTAAGTGGTTCCTAAGTAAGAGGATTCACCTAAAGAACCTGCAATGGTTTAATACAATTTTTTTTTATAAATAGGTCGAATTAAATTAGAATTAAAGTATAATTCTTCATATAATATCAAAATATATATAACTCGACAGGTATTGAATTAAACTTTCACTTGGTGAAAAATCTTAAATGAGAAGTCATTATATCTATATAAATATAAACATTTGAATAATTTTTAAATTGAAATGTGTTATTTGAATTAAAAATTTGATAATATTAAAGGCAGAGTGATACGTAAAATAGGAAAAATAAGAGATGCATGATAAAGGGGAAAAAGGGTGTGTGTTGTTGAAGATAGGTTTTTTGTTTTGCACATAAATGGAATGACAGAGAAAATGGGAAGCAATGAAGACGATGGTGACTGCATTAGTTGGAGAATGAAAAAGAAAAAAAGAAAAAGAAGAAAAAAATAATAAAGATTGAGCAATGAACATGCACACAGTGACATGTTCAGATATTTCAAAGGATAGACTGAGCCGAAAAGAAGCATCAATGAAGCTCCAATTAATGCCACTCAGTGTACGGATTCACCCCATCAATTCAACTTTCTCTTGTATTAAGATGAAACCCATTGCATATTTTCTATACAAATTAAATATTTTCAAAAAATATTTTTTATTTTTTAAATATGTTGTTTATTTTAAATTAGTATAAAAAAATATATTTAGTTCCTAGATTAAATTATAATTTTTTTGCTATCTTTTGCTGTGTGTATTAACTTTTTAATATATTTTTTAAAACATTAAATTAGCTTGCGGAGTAGTTCGTTTTTTTCTTTTTTTAAAAAAATACTCAAATTTTAGTAAAAGTGTAAAAAGATATGGAGTAATAAATGAGTGTGTATTTATTTTATGTTATTTCTATTCATATGATTTTTGAATTTATGACAGTAACGGTAAATAATAAAAAATTATATTGTGTGAATAAGTATTTTCAATCTTTATTCAATAGTTATCCGTTTGAGCATTTGAGGACTAATTAACAATAATATATTTAGCTTTTATATTTGTAATTTAGAATTGTTAGGACGTGTTATCGATGTATTATTTATTATTATTAAGATTAATTATCGTATTTTTAAAGTATTATCTATTTTAATATATAGAATTTTATTATAATTTTATTTTTAAAAATGTATTAGAGGATGAAGAGAAAAAAATATTTAAATTACACTTTATCACGATTTTTAAGTGATATAAAATTATTAGGTATATCCGAATATTTATAAAAACAAATGATTGTTAAAATGTGTTTTTGAAGTATTGTCCAATCATTGTATTTTTGAAGTATTGTCCATTTTAAAGTGTAAATTTCATCACAGTTTTATCTCTAAAGATATTTGAAAGGATGAAGAAAGTAAAAAATATTTGAATTATATCCCGACTCTTAAGTTATATAGGACTATTAGGAGTACTAAAACATTCATAAAAAAATGATTTTTCTATAAATAATTGTTTTTTATTTACTTACAGTGGAATAACATAGTAGTATATGATAAAAAAATATAAAAAGAAAGTAGGAAGACATATATACATTTCATATGAAGATTTTTTTTTTCTGTATTGAAAGAATAGGAAGTCTATTAATAATGTGAGTGGAATGGAAGATAACATAAAATAAAAAAGATTTGCGTAATTTAGATGAAATAATCAATAAGGCCCGAGAAAACATTCAGATAGTATCTTTGTTTCATTTCAACTAGAGTTTAATTAAAGCATTTGAACACATGAGGTTTAACATAGAATGCTAAGAGAAGAATAATAAAAAGGTATATGATATTCGATGTCTTTATCAACTATAATGATCTTAACTTTGGTAAAATATTGATTTGACATTAAACTAATCAAATTAGTTATTCATAGTCTAGTTTCTAATTTACATTCATCAAGAAAATACACATGCACCTACTATAATTATGTGTAATAGTTAATAAACATTGACGTTAATGAAAAGAAGAAATGTAATGTGTACATATGTAAAAGATTAAAAGGATCTAAGGTTAGATACACAATGATGGAAATAAGAAAGTTTACATTGTTTTTTATGATGACAATTACAAACTATATCTTTATTAAAAATAATATAAGAAAAAGGAAGTACAACACTTTTGCAAGAGAGAATTAGAAAGATATCCTAATTTATAATGCCACAAATAAAAATAAAAAAATGTTGAGATCTATTTTCATTAATCATGAACATAGAAATACTTATCTTCATTAATCATTTTCCATTATAGATTTAGGATTAAATATATTTGTATTCCCTATACTTAGATCACAAAATTATAATTTGTTTATATCTCAAATTTTGATATAGTTTAGTTTTCAAATTTTAAAAATAAAGAGATGTAGTTAATATAACTCAAATGTATGAAATTTTTTTAAGATGTTAAATTATGTTTTAGACTAATATTTTAACTCTTTACACCATTTGACGCACTCTAACTCAAATATCAGTGTAGAATATTTTTTTAACACATAAAAGGATTATATCCATTTATTTTTTAAATTTACGATTAAAATGTACTAAAATTTGATACATGAACAAATTTCAATTTTGTGTCTAAGAATTAAAAACATATTTAAATGATAAATTTAAGTTATTGTTCAAGTATATGTATAAATTGTTATGTATTTTAGCATGCTCAATCATTTTCAAGGAAGATATGTCATATATATATATATATATAACAAGTGTTTAGTAAGAAAATCAATCATCAATTAAAAGAATTAGTTAGTTTGTGATGATAAATTGTGTAGCTATGAAGATAATAAAATCCTGAGTTATTAAGAAGGATGGTAAAGAAAAACTAAGATAAATTAACCTCTGGATTGTGTTTATTAAGTTTTAAAATACAACTCTGGATTACGTTATCTTAAAAAAAAAACACGCATTCAATATAAATTCCAAAACGATTAAGGTAGAACACCTTTTTCTTTATTAATTCTGAACAAAATAATAAGACAATATTATAAGTATTTTTTACTGAAGAGAAGATAAGATTGGGAAAAAAATGATTGTGAATGATTTGAGAGCATTTAATAGTAGCGAATGTCCCTGTGGAAGGATAGAACATTAATTTATATGTATATGTGAAGCCATTGGTGATGGAAGCCTCAAACTTTATATGGTAAGCAATCATTGGTCTTCTTTTATATGACCACTCCAAACCTCACATTCCTTTCTGTTCAATCAGATCTTCAATTTATGCCAAGAGTATTCAATAAAGTAATTTGGAATGTTGTAATTTTTTCATTTTTAAAATAAATATTTTAAACAAATGCTACAAATTATATTATGTGATATTATATGGAATGATCACTCTATTGTGTGGGAAACAAATTCTAATTTATATATCTTGAAACATATATATTAAAATATTTTCAAAACATGTAATTTGAAAGATTTTGAATTAGATTAAACTTTTTGAAAAATTGAGAATTTTAAGAAGATTTTGAGAAAATATTAGGTGAGAGAAATAAGAATATCTTTCCTCTTAGGAAAGTAGATTCTTTGATTATTCATTTGTTGGAGTGTTTGTTTAGGCTTAACCACAATATGTCAAATACTTTTCAAGTGCAACCATGTATCTTCACCATGTTACAATTAAAATATTACTTTTAGACTTGTGAACAGAAGTGTGAGTTTGGCCACCAAAAAACAAGACTCATATTTTATAAAGGGAAATTTAATCATTCTTTCTGACAAAATTAATAAGAAGCTACTGCAAGCACAACACTAACACCATTCTATCAATCATTGTCTACTCGTGGGATAGTAGGTCTACTACCAAGTAGACAACTTTATAAGATTATGTTATCTTTTTGAAAAATTATGTTGTGTTGACAATTTTTTTTTTTTATAAATTTGACATAATTTTCATAAATAGAATTAAAATAGATTAAATTTTTATTTTTTAATAAAAATAAACTAATAAAGTGATATTTTTTTACCTCTAATTTGTCAAAATTTGTTAAAAAAAGCTTTGTTCAACTATTATTTTTCTATCTTTTTAGTTTTTTATACTTATTTTGTATATGATCTTATCTTTTTAAATGTTTTGAAAGTTTGAAGTCCATAATTAAATTTAAAATGTAAACCCGTGTGTATGGTCTTTTTTTTAAAAGGGAGACTCTCCTTTTGTAAAAGGATATTGGTTGTTGAATAAAAATATGCTCATCACATATTTTATGTCTTTCTTTTAAGTTTTATCTTCTCTATAAGTCTTGAAATGTATTATTTATACTATCTCTTTCCCACATAAATACAAATATGCTCTACATTTATCTCTTATGAGAATCTTGCGTATAAGAAAGCGCGTTGGATCCTTGAATCGTTTAAGATAGTAATATCTTTTTAGTAAGGATTAGAAATAACTATAAATGGACATTTAAGCCATGAGAGTGTCATTTTATCCTATAAAGCTTATCATAACCTCTTACATTAAGATTATTACTGAAATGGTATCATAGTGTAACTATTTTTTAGGAAACAAACATGATAATAGTATAAATTATATAAACGGGGAGTAGAAGAAAGGAGATTTTCTCTATCATTACTAATTTATTCAAAGAGGTATTCTTCAGAATCTCTCATCATCACAACTTCAACCAAATAGAAATTGAGTTTGAAGGTGTAGTGACTAAAAAAGAGAAAATAAGGACAGAAATCAACCAAGTTATAATGAAGAAATGATAACTTGGAAGACTGAGTCCAAAAGTTATTTTTTGTAAATCCTGTAAAATTATAGGAGATAGTTACTACTTTAAAATAAGGCAAATAAGAGGAGCCAAAAAGTCAACATTCATTCTAAAAGGTGACATGACCATAAAACCAGAAAAGAGCATTGGAACCACATTTTTTTTCAAGCCATTTTGTACCTGCATCTTCTATTCCAACAAACAGTTTTACTTCTCTCGCAAAAATTTCAATTCCCGTTAAAAGGACTAAAATTATATTTAAGTTTATCCAAATGTCAACATCAACTGTTAAGTCTGAACACAGAAAACAGACCCACGTCCTACTCCCAATTTCCTAAACATTCTATAATTTTCAAATTATGTTTTCAAAAGGATTTGTTTTTTATAAACTTGACAAAATTTTTATAAATAAAATTAAAATGAATAAATTTTTTATTTTTAATCAAAATAAAATAATAAAATTATTCTTTTTTACTTAAATTGATAATTTATCAATTTATTTAAAAAAATTGTTAAAATACCATTTCCCTTATATAATATGAGAAGGACGAAAACTAAAATAAAAATGAAACGAGTATCAACAGCGAGGTCAGAATTATCAAAAAATCATACATGATATGAGATATTTTTGACTCTGTTGGTTTACTTTTCTGAATAAAGTAGCCCACTTTTTCTGAATGTTTGCACCATAACATTCGACACTGTCTTCGAACATGGTTTATAAAAATCACCCTTAATTTTACGATTGAAATTTTTTTTTTTAAAACACTTGGAAAAAACATTTCATTGATAGATTTCATGCTGAAATATACTAATTGTTTTAGGAAAATATTTTTTAAACAGAAAAAAAGAGTGAGATACATACCAAAGAAGCCCTTAAAAAGGAAATATGCATTCTAACAGTGCCACGGGTATAAAAATCTGTGAACATAAGAAACCACCTACTATGCAGATAGCATCTGAGTACCATGTAGCTTCATAGCTCAAGAAATTAAAAATTGATGAGATCCCAACAAGGTCCTCGAAAAACTAAAAACGAAAAAGAAAGGCTCCAGAAACTTGGTAAGGCCTTCGAGAAACTTCAACGGCAATGGCCATGAAAATCCTGGCGACAGGCAAATTAACAGCACCAGCATGACCATATACCCAGCTTGAGATTTCTACGCTAAGAATCTACAATTTATAAGAGACGCCATAATTGCAGACCGATAGCATAATAGGATTGGGAAGGGACATGTTCATAACAAGGTATATTATCCCTAAACCATATTATAAAACTAGAGTACTAAAATATTTAATGACAATAATCTGCGAATGTAATTAACGGAAAAACCCAAACTGGACCCAGTAACTATCTGGCAGTTAAAAGCCGACATTAAACACAAAATGTTCCAATAATGTTTCAGGGCTCTCAAAACCAGAATTAATCGAAAAGCACTCAGTAATGGGTCCAATAATACCCAGTTTTGAAAGTGCATCCTCTCATGCCAGGGTCCAATAATACACTATTCACTAGCTTAGCAAATCCTCCCATGCACTTGCTTGTGTCACAGTCACACTAACCTGCAAGAAATACAAACGTCAGCAACAGCAACAGCAGCTACAAATCATATTGGAGCTAAAACAAACAGGCATATACCACTACATGAATTAATACAAGGTATCCAGAAAAAGCTTAATCAAAATTTAATAAAAATGAAGATACGCCAAATAATTGAATTTTCACCAACAAACACCCACATATTTAGTGGCATATCACACGATGGATTTGTCACCCTTGATAGAAATTAATTAAAATATGAAAGTCCTTTTCTGATAAAGGAATAATTTGTCTTCCTGGAAACCAAGTTGCTCTTGCAAAGTACTACACTACAAATTATTCATATTTATCTCCAAATTTACTCTAGTTTTGATTTAGAAAATTCGCATCATAAATACGGAAAACAAAATTCCTGTCACTCACCACTGCTATTAGCCACAATTGTAAACACAATCCTGGTATTTACAACCAATTACCGGCAATAAATTGCCTGATCAATTTGCGGTGGAATCTGCTTTATTTCAGTTCCAAGTTCTTGTTCAATCCTATATCTGAACGAAAGAGTAAACGCATCAGAAACTACACCGAGTATCTCAAAAAATCATTCAAAAGTAAATTACATACAAATTAAAGCGATCCTCGTAAGTAATCAAATTCACTGCCAACCCAAGGTGCCCAAACCTCCCTGAACGACCAACCTATCATCAGAAGAGCACCCTTTAGAACATGTACAGATAACTAGTATCCAAGAAAATGAGTTAGAGAGGGAGTGACCACAAATCATACATACCCTGTGCAAATAAGTCTCTGAGTTCTTGGGAAAATCAAAATTAATAACAACATTAACTGCCTGAATGTCTATTCCTCTAGTAAAAAGATCTGCAATTATTTCACATAAAGAAGCATGAAAAACTTCAATCATTACAATATATGTAAAAGCATGATATCTAACCAAAAGTTTAATTAAACAAAGAAATTAATATACCACAACATAAGAGCGCAACACCAAAAAAAATTAAATATTGTACAGTTAATGATAACTAAATTTGCTTTTGAGAATAAAACAAATAATATGATATCCAAAAAAAGAAATCAATCAAAATCTAACAAATGTTGCACATAACCATAACTGGTAGGATTAGTATTATTCACATGCAACAGGGAAAAATGTAATCATTTTAGGGTTGTGTTAAAGTGTCAGAAACATACCAGTACAAACAAGATTTCGGCATGCACCATTGCGGAAGTCATGAAACACTCTGTTACGATGGTCTTGCAACATCTTTGCATGAATATAGAAACATGAATACCCAAGTTCTGTGATTTTCTTGGCAAGAAGTTCTACTCGATTCACCGAGTTGCAGAAAATGATAGACTGGTTTATTTGCAGCTGAAATAGAAGACATCAACATCATCAACATATTCCAGGCAGCATATAAGAAAACCAAGACAACAAATAAAAAGCAAACCTTAGAAAATAGAGTATTTAGGCAATGGACTTTCTGCCTCTCTTCCACAAATGCATAATATTGTGTAATACCCTTCAGAGTTAGCTCATCCATAAGGTTGATGACATAAGGTTTATGAAGATACCTATCTTTGAAATCCTTTACAGTAACCGGAAATGTAGCTGAAAACATCAAGATTTGACGGTTTGGAGGAAGAAAATGAATCAGCTGCTCAATAGAAGGTTGGAACTCTGGGGACAGCAGCTTATCAGCCTGACAAACACAGAAAGCTACGTAAAGCTTCAGATAGATAAGTAACTGTAACCACTAAAAAACATAGACCTTAAAAATGCCATAGAAAGAAAATACACAAATGATGGAAGAGAAAATATATTTTCTCAATATTTAAAACATAAATGAGAAGATCAATTAACAAAGGCATTTCCTTTTGCAACCGGATTGACAACATTTAGGAGATTCAACAAAAACTTAAAACAAGCATGCACAACAGATCATGTGTAATAACATTCAATCATTATTCTCACTTTCAACTTCCTAAACCTCTTTAAATATGAAATATTTACAAACTGTTCATTACTATCAACCAAATTTTATAGACGAATGTCATCCAGGTTAAATATAGTTACCTCATCCATAACAAGCATAGAGCAATCTTTCATAATACAAACACCTTTCTTAGCAAGATCTAATATTCTTCCTGGAGTTCCAACTAGTAAATGAACTGGTTGATATAAGCGCATTATATCATCTTTCAGGCTGGTACCACCTGTTGTAACCATAACTTGTATTTTCAAGTGTTTTCCAAGTTCTTTACACACTTGAGAAGTCTGCAAAGCCAATTCTCGGGTTGGGACCAGTATAACAACTGCAGGAGATAAAAAATACATAGAAAACATTCAGAACATGTAAAGTGAATCATCATGCTTATTCAAATAGTCAACCATGAAATAGCTAAAGATTATGCAGAATTAAATCATGATTCAACAACGCCACTAACATATATCACAAATATTTTCAACTATAGCAATAAAATCAATTGTGTCCTTCATATAAAATAACTTTCCAAGGGAATCAACTTGGCAAAACAGGGTATCCATTACTTTGTTTGAAATTCCGAAATCTTGTGTTTAAACATAGAGCTTTTGTTATCCAGTAGAGAATAAAGAGAGGAGAAATAAATTCCTATTTTATCAATGTTCAAACTTGATGCACCCTTGCCCAGCTTGTTAATGCAACTCTAGCTGAATCTTACCAATCATCTACAGGCTACCGATATGCTTATTGAATTGAAACATCATTATATACAGTTCTTTCAACAGGGTTATGAGAATCGAGGACTGGAGGAACAGATCAAACCTTGAATAACATTATTATCTTGGTCAATTTTTTCCAACGCAGGAATGCAAAATGCAGCAGTTTTGCCAGTTCCATTTTTAGCCCTAGCAAGAATGTCACTGCCAGTAAGAGCAATTGGAATGCTTTCTTCTTGGATGGGAGAAGGCCTTTCAAAACCCTTCTCATATATTCCCATGAGCAGCTCACGCTTCAAAAAGTAATCCTCAAATTCATTTCCTTTTGTTGCTGTTACATCCTGGAGATAAAAAATGAAGCAGATCAAGACTAGCATAGTAGCATGTAAATATGTAACAAAAGTTAATAATAACAAAACCCACAATCATAGTAGCTAAAATGACTGATCTGTGAATGGTATAATTTTATTATACCTTTCAAGTATAACAAATATAAAGTGAAATATATGTAAAATATAATAACATAACACTCAGAAGTCTAACATCAAGGGTATACGCCATTGACTGCACTAGTTACAAGGAATAAAACTAAATACATCTCATTCCCTACACGATATATAAATGATTCAAGTACTTTGTAAATTTTACAGGTACAATTTTGTTCTAAATAACTGAGTAAATTACCAAATGTCTAATAGAGCACAAGGCACTAAGAAAAGACATGAATACATTGATATTGTGCCAGTTACACTCTATGACAAAAATGAATTTCATCAATCATTTAT
>Ga0209389_1005272_pt1 | contig 10977 bp, 15 predicted proteins | sample CowpearedBW_FD_187526 | JGI IMG/M metagenome (GOLD analysis project Ga0209389, IMG submission 187526) | Root nodule microbial communities of legume samples collected from California, USA - Cow pea red BW (SPAdes) (version 2) | ecosystem: Host-associated > Plants > Roots > Nodule | place: USA... | reverse complement strand
CTTGTGTCCAAATCGTGACACGTATGCATTTTGGGATCCTTATCACCCATCTGAACGTGCTCTAGGTTTCATTGTGAGAGATATCTTCAGCGGAACTTCTGACATTATGACTCCAATGAACCTTACAACCATCATGGCCATCGACTCCAACCTCTATTAATTAATTTACTTATTTCATCCACTGTCACCAAGTGAGGCAAAAGCTTCATTATCATTATAATTCTATTGAATGTGCCTGTAGTGTGCTATTTGTGTTTTCTATTTTGGTGTATTTGCAATGCAACATCACTTCTAGAGTTAGTGGAATGAATGAGGTTTTCAATGTAAGTTATTTTTAAAATCTACGACTAAATTTTCAAGAATTTATGCTTTCATGAATAGCAAGTTTTATAAAATTGGTTCAGTCAAGTTCATAGTTATCCATCACACATTATTTATGTTACTACTTTTTTCAGTAACTTTTTTCTAATTTTACGTTTTGTTTTATTCCCACTTCACTTGTTATACATAATGTGTTACGAATTATTAAGATATCATTATATACATAGTTAGTTATAATATTATCAGTAAATTTAGCCCATAATTTTCTAATGATTCTTCATTATTAATATTATCTTTCATGTATATTCTACATAAAAAAATAATTTTATATCTAATTTCAACTATTTTAACACAGTAGTCTTTAAGAAGAGATGATATATATTAAAAAATTAGAGAAATATTTATATAAAAAAAAATCACAATGATTGAGACTTATATTTGTTCATCTTTATTGAAAAATACAACTTTTAATTTTGGTTCATCAAGGAATAAGCTAGTAATATCAAGAATTCCATTGTCATCCAATAAAAAGTCATTTGTAGCAATATTCAAAGGTTTAATTTTCTCTTCTTTGTATTTTTGAAGAATTTCTTGAGAGAAAATTAAGATTACTATAGACACCAGTGTAGTAAAGGCTTTCTGCCCCGGTTATTTTCCATATTTTGCCTCGGGTCTGGAATCGAGGCATATTGGAGCGAGGCCAAAAGGTACCTTTTGGCCTCGGTTATCACCCGAAGCCATAGACCCAGTTTTATGCCTCGGTTGTTTTGAAACCGGTGCCATATACACAGCTTTCTGCCTCAGGTCAGTTAGAACCGAGGCCATAGGTGATAAATATTTTTTTTTAATTCAAATTTTCGCAAGCTTTTGAACACATGGCCACCAATTTTCACCATGCATACTCATGAACTTCTGGAATGCGAGGTGGAGATCTGCAATACATATTTTAACAGCTCACTTGTGAATAAAAGTATAGGCATTGGGCCATAAGAACAGAACTGCGAGCAACAGTATCAAAATGTGGCATACCAGAGTAAGAAAGTGATACTCAAGCAACTCAAACAGGACCCAAGCAGCAGTGGCTTCGCAAAGCACGCCAGCAGAACGAGATACAAAAGCCCTGAAATTTAAGAAGTAGAACGAATTACTGAAACTAAGAGTGAATGTTTGAACTCATTTGAGATAGAAACAAACCTTGGTGGCTCGAACCAGTGTCAAAACAAACATTGAGAACAAACACCAAACACTTGACAAGCTGAGAAAATTTTTTATAGACAAATAACTATCTAACACAAAAAAAAAGAAAAAGAAACAGGAGAAGGAAGGGGCCGGCGGCGAGTCGGAGATTCAACGAAGGCGATTCGGTCGCGTGTCAGAGCAGAAGATGATTGTTTCGTGTGGTGGGCGACGAGGGGATGTTGTGGTGACGCCAACTAGGCCTCCAGTGTTGGTCGGCGCCGACGCCAGTTACTGCGGAGGTTGTGCAACGACAGCATGGAGGTTGGTCTAGTTTAAATGCATTACGGGGGCATGTGGTACCAGAGCCACCTGAACCACTAGATCCACCAGAGCCACTTGAACCTCCGGAACCACCTGAGCCACCGGAACCTCCTTAGCCATCGGAAGCACCTGAAGGAGTTGGTTTGACAGGCTTATGCTTTGGCCTAGGGTGTGGGACGGGGCATGTCCCACCTGCTACCTATCTCCCACTCCCTTCACGCTCGTGCACGTGCGCGTTCGGGTGCTGTTGTTGCTGGTGGTGCGGCGGTGGAGACTCGTCGACGGTGGCCGGAGGGTGTGGTGGCAGTGGGTGCAGCGAAGAGAGAGAGAGAGAGAGCATGAGAGAGAGAGCGTGCGAGAGAGAGAGAGCGCGCGAGAGAGATAGAGTGGAATTGCATAGGCGCTGGCACGAGGACGAAGAAGGGTTCGTGAATTTCGAACCCTAAATAAACCCTATGGCTTCGCTTGTTAGAGGAACCGAATCCATTGACCCTTTTTGGGCACTGGGTCTCCTTGGACCGAGGCCTATACCCGTGACTTCCAGCCACTTTTTGGCTTCAGGTCTTACTGGACCGAGGCCTATACCCCTCTTTGGCGCCGATTTTGAGCGAACCGGGGCCTATACCCCTCTTTGACTTCGGGTATTTGGAGAACCAAGGCCTAAAACTTGGCTCTAATTGCAAAAATGCCACCGCGCCATTATATGCTTTGGTTTCTGGCCAACCGAGGCATATAAGGCGAGGTAAAATGGGAATTCTATACTAGTGAGACAAATACTTAATCCTTTTCATTTTAGGTGTCATCTTATTTTTTTTCAAGAAATGTATAAAAGAGTAGTGCTCCAATTTCTTTCACAACAAGAAGAAAAAAATGGTTGTCCAAGTAACTTAAGAACTATATTTTGAACTGTTGGTGCATGAGATCCATTACTATGATTTTGCATCCATTTTACCTATATCCCTTAAAGATTCAACATTTGCAAAATCTTTCATTCCACCTAAAAGGTTTGCAAATTCTATATTTACTTGTATCTTTACATCCCCATCATCAAAGTACCTCTTAAAACAGTTCTTCCTTTCATAAGCAAGTTCCACATCTTACGTGGGACACATGTTGTGAATCTTCAGTTAACCATTAAGGACTCTCATATCTACAATATGAAAAATACAAAAAGATATATTACACTATTTTATAAATTACATTAAAATATGATCATAAAATAATTTAACTATATAATTACCTTAGATTTAAAGAATGAGCAAGACAATGAAGATATGTGCTACTCTTAGTCCAACAATCAATTAATATTGAGTTTACTGCGTCAAAAAATGATGAATGTTCAATTTATGTCTTGCTTGTAAAACAATTAAGAGGATCATTAAGAATTTAGGATTCTCACACGATAAAACATAATAGAGCACTAACCTTGATCCATGAGAGATCCTGTGAATATGCGTTCTTCAATTTGTAATTTTGTGTGCTCTTCAACCACCATTTCTCAATCTATCTCTTTGCCTTTCTTTTCTCTTCTCACACGTTCTTGATGGGTTACTGTGGAAAGAACCTTATGGCTAGAGACAGAACCCAAATCCCTTTTATAAACCAACGTCTATCAAGTTGGTTTTTATTTTATTTTATTATCACTTCCCATAATAATAACCAATATGTCTTTAAATTTTATTAAATCACAATTGAGTCCATCATAATATTTCAAATGAGTCACTAATAGAATTAATTCGTCAATTAATTCTAACATTCTCCCACTTGACTTATATGATGTCATAACATTATGTGATTTAATACATAAACATAATGCACATTAAAAGACCTTGCATAAATTGGTTCCATCATTATTAATAATTAAAGATATAAAGATAATAAGAGTCATGGTGGTCACACATCATTCGGTCGACATGATCCCTTCCATGTACTACTATATCATCCATTTCTCCTTAATATTACCTTAAAACGAGAAGTCCAATATGGGTTTAAACATAATGTCATTTTACAAAGCAATAACATAACATAATTTGTTTTCTTTATCATAATTTGCATGCATAAACACAAAGAAGAAAACACAGATTTTAGAAATTTATACATTAGGGAGCTTAGAGTGTCACATAAACATTAATAACATTAACAATCAAAATTTAACATTCACTAGTATACATAATGCCCATATTCTTTACATGGCCACCATACAATTTGGGCGGTAACCCTTTTCTTAAAGGGTCATCAATCATAAGATCTGTGCTAATATGTTCTATTGACACTCTACGTTTCTAAACTTCTTCGTTAACGACAAAGTATTTCAACTCCATATGCTCAGCACCTTTGGAATACTTGTCGTGTTTAGAAAAGAAGACTGTTGTGGAATTATCACAATAAATTTTCAGCGGCTTGGAAATATTGTCGACTACTCCAAGTCCTGAAATAAAGTTTCACAACCAATTAGCCTGAAATGTGGCCTCAAAGCATGCCACAAATTCAGCTTCCATGGTGGATGCAACAATGATAGTCTGCTTCACACTTTTCCATGAAATCGCTCCTCCGGCCAAAAGATACACATAACCAAATGTAGACTTTCTTGTATCCACACAGCCGACAAAGTCTGAATCTGTATAACCTATCACCTCAAGGTGATCATATTTTCTATAAGTAAGCATGTGATTCTTTGTTCCTTGTAGGTATCTTAAAACTTTCTTTGTAGCTTTCTAATGCTCCAGTCTTGGATTACTTTGGTATCTACCAAACATACCAACTACAAAGCTAATATCTGGCCTCGTACATGTTTGAGCATACATCAAACTCCCAACAACAGATGCATAAGGGATATTTTCCATCTGTTTCCGTTCCAAATCATTCTTTGGACATTGCATGAGACTAAACTTGTCTCTTTTCTGTATTGGAACGGAAGATGCTGAACATTTATCCATTCTGAATCTCTCTAAAAATTTATTAATATATATGTTCTGAGACAAACCTAACAGTCCTTGTGATCTATCATGAAGTATTTATATTCCTATCACATAGTATGCCTCACCCATATCTTTCATTTCAAAGTTATTAGAGAGAAACCTCTTAGTCTCACTTAATAGACCAAGATCATTAGTCGCAAGCAAGATATCATCAACATACAGAATCAAAAATATAAACTTACTCTCACTGACCTTTAGATATATACACCAACCAACAGTGTTTTCCTTAAATCCAAAGGACACAATAGTATCATTGAACTTAAGATACCATTGTCGAGAAGCTTGCTTAAGTCCATATATTGATCTCTTAAGTTTACACACCATGTGTTCCTTTCCTTCTTCAACGAACCCCATCGGTTGGTCCATATAGACATCCTCTTCTAAATCCCCATTCAAAAAATCAGTTTTAACATCCATTTGATGCAACTCAAGATCATAATGAGCTACTAATGCCATGATAATTCTAAAAGAATCTTTCTTAGAAACAGGCGAAAATGTTTCCTTATAGTCAATGCCATCTTTCTGAGTAAAACCTTTGGCAACAAGTCGGGCCTTGTAATGTTCAATATTGCCTTGAGAGTCACGTTTAGTCTTAAAAACCCATTTACATCCAACTCTCTTGCATCCTTCTGGCAATTCCACAAGGTGTAACATCCCTACCGGATGTTACGGGTTTAAATAATAAAATAAAATAAAATAAGAAAATAAAATCTCATTAATTATAAATTCATTTCCCAAAAACGTGGGAAATTTCAACTTTTATTTAGTAATAAATGTTCTCAAAATCTCTATTATAACTCGATATAAAATCCATAATAAAAACCAAGTCTAATAATGTAAATTATTACAACTGTTCCAAAACATAATAAAAAAACTTTTAAAACTCTTCCCAAGTCTAGCCCCGCTCTAGCTCTAAGCCTAATCAGATCCACCTACAACATCATCTGCTCCTATGTACCGCATACACGATCATCGCCAAACACAAGCAGATAGGGTGAGCTAACAAAACAAACATATATATATATAGCACAATTATATATATCACACAATCACAACAAAGGAATTCCTTCCTTTGATTCCATACCACATGGCCACAACCATGTTAATCGTGTTCTACGTCTTCAATGAGTACCTCAAGATGTCTTGTTACCATACCTATCGGCCACAACCGATAGAGCACGTGTGGAAAACCATGCTACGGATCACACACCGTAACGTTAGGTGGAGTTCCCAAATACGAACATAGTTCGCAACGTCTCAAGACTACCAAACTCGCCAGCTAACTATTGAGGAGGGCAATCTATCTGGACCCATCCGTACTGGCCATAACCAGCACTCACACCGGCAACACTCGCCAACCCGAGCTCAACTCAAGAGTTCCTTGTGTTCATCCGCCATCCCGAGCTCAACTCGAGGGATGCCATTCCAAGCCACAACTCAAGCAATGCCACGTGCTTAACCTCTATCCCGAGCTCAACTCAAGGGATAAGTTTCGAGCCACAACTCAAGGAACACCAGCAAATCGACCTTTAAGATATCATAGAAGCCTTGTAGATCATGCACATCATAGCAAGCATAACACCAATCTGCAGCAGCAAAATCCCTTGGCGTTGCTCATGAGGCGCCAAGCGCTGCCCACCTCCAGACTGCCTGGCAGGGGACACGTACGGCCAGGCGCGTAGCGCCTTAGAACACACCACTACTGCAGTCATCGCCTGGCGGAACTTCCCTCGCCGCCAGGCGCATGCATACCAATAGCCCTCTGAACCCACAACTATCGCCTGGCGGCTCTAACCCACCGCCAGGCGATGCACCAGTATTGCGAAACATACTGGTTTTTCCACTACATTCGATTTTACCAAGTAATCCCAGTTCTCTAATGCATCACGCAGTGCTCAAGCCCACAAGATTCATTCAACCCCATTGAGACTTGTCCTTAACTCTCTACAGATTTGAATCTCTAAGTATTCACTCTAAAACTTTCTTTCTATGTTTATATGCATTAGACTACAACCATGAAACGCATCACTTATATGTACTGAGACTTACCTCTCTTGTACTTTAGACACAGTACCCAATACACAGATCAACCCACACGAATTACTTCAACCTTTAGACCAATTCCACCATTAGTTATTTCCATGTCCCATTAATTATGCCCCTTATCCAATAGTCCAAAGTACTACTACTTTGTTTTTCACACAATTCCTACTAGTCTTACCTTGACACTATAATTAAACAAATCATGTTCTCTGCCCATAATTTCAGCTCCTCCAAGTTAACTCAAGTAAACAATATTCACTCAATTCTAAGTGTAAGTCAACTCCTTAGTTCATACATTATTTTTCTTCCATTAACCATTCAAAAACATCCTCAAATCCATCCTTTCAATTCCATTTAGGACTGCAACAAAACCCAACCCCAGTGCCTACCATCACAACCACGCAGTAAAGGACTTACTGAGCTGGTGCCAGGCGCCAGGCCCTGTTCTGCCAGGCGGTACATGTCATTCTGTCGAAATTCCAGAATTTCGAGCACCTTCAAGCCTCTTCTAACAATTCTCTAACACAATTCTTTGTCTATCTTCGCAGTTCACACGTGAATATGGTAACAGAGGTTCAATTATTCAACTTTAAATATATCCAGCAACAAATCCAATACAATTCAACCATAATTATACTCAAGTCATCCAAAACCCCCAACCTGTCAACCCTAACTATCATACTTAACCATTTTCATTCTCTTATAGTAAAACCATAGAATCATAATTTCGTTTTTATTACACTATAGAAATCAATTCAATGAATCATTCCCCAAACCCTAACCATGTTACCGTAATCAAATGCTTCCCATTCAATCCCCAAGATTCATACACACAAGTAAACATTCGTAATATAACACATATCATAATTTAACATTTTACACATGAACGATTCCAGAGAATCCAATCAATCACAAAATTCATATATATACTTATCAATCACACATCTATTATATATATATATATATATATATTCACCAATCAAGGCCATACCAGCACTTAAGCACACTTAATCATCCATTAATAGTCATACTATTAGGGAAGTAAAACAACCAATCATGAGTGATGTATATCTCTAACTGCAGATTTCCAATGCAAATCTCCACCGTTCAAAGAGAATAACAATATGTTATGAATTGCCTGTCAAAATTTCACCTAAATCGGACGGTTAACGAATCAGGAAACGCAGTTTATTAAAACTACGCAAACTAGAAAATTTTGTGGTGCCTAGCGCCCAAAATTCAAGAGCTTGGCGCCTAACGGTATAAAACCTGCGCCCAACAGTTCTTGTTGCGTGAAAAGTATGAAAAATAACATTTTTTTGCACAATGTTTGCATCGCCTAGCAGAGTCACCCTTACTGCTAGGCGATTCATCACAGAAAAACCCAGAATTGGGTTATCACTCATGTGTCTCCTAGCGGCACATTCAAAGCTGTCAAGCGGTTTTTAGGAATTTTTCCAGAAACTCAAAAACACCATGATTTGGGATTATGCAGGGCATCATGATCATACATTATAATACAAAACAATCATAAAGCATGTATATACGTGAAGGAACTCCATTAACCTGGTTTCCTTGTTTAAGCGTTGGAATGTTTTTCAAGTGCACCACCAAACAATCAACCCTTGTCTCCTTCCAAGATTGCTGCCAACTCCTTCCTATCCTCTCCAAAAATTTAGAATACTCTCCTCTTACAACTCTTTCCTTTGGCAGCTCCAAAAACCCTCTCTTTCTCCTCAATTGGTCACTTAATTAGGGGTTAATGATTATAAAACGATCATTCAATGATTGTTTTTAATGATGGTTTTCCAGCCCTCCCTTGGCTGCCCATTCAGCTAGGGTTTCATCTACCCTTTCACCTTCATGCCGAGAATAAAATTGACAAAAAGAAAGCCTAATTTGATTCTACCAAGGTTCGAACCCATAACCATTCTAATGTTAAATTAAAGCACAACCATTCAACTAATTCATGTTTCCTGATAATTCATATAATTCTATGATTACATTATCACTCAACATGATCACGCATATTATTAAAAATAATCGTAAATAAAAAAACACACAATTAGCATACATAGGACTTGAACCCAAGTCCTCTCACACAATTAAGTACTTTCAACCACTTGAGCTAGTACTTTTCCACATCATACATGTCAGAACTAAATGTCATAAAGGCTCTCACTACCCGTATTTATTAATTAATTAATTTTCACAGGTCTTACACAAGGTCCCATAGGTCATTATGTGCCATTGATTTAAGCTCATCTTTCATGGCCTCTAACCACTTATTAGAATTATCACCATTAATGGCTTCTGAAAAAGAAAATTGGATCATTATCAATATTTAAGTCATTTTCTGACTCTTGTATAATCACATAGTCATTCAAAATAGTAGACTTTCTATCTTTGTGAGATCTTCTTAATACTATTTCTTGTGGTTGTTCTACTATTGGTTCCTTGCTAACCTCGGGATCATTAATTTGTTGTTCTTCTTAATTGTTGTGAGTTTTTACAACATGTGGAACAACAACTCTTGATAAAGAAGTACTAGCTATAAGAACTTGTACTCTAACTTCCTTAATCTCCATATTTCGTGAAGCTTCACTCCCACTAGTTTCATCATTCTCAATGAACCGAGCATTTCCAGTTTCAACGATTCTTGTACTATGGGTAGGACAGTAAAACATATACCCTTTTGATTTTTCTGGGTAACCAATGAAATATCCACTGATTGTTCTTTCATTTAGTTTCTTTTTGCGGATTGTATATTCTTACTTCTTCCTGACAACCCCAAACATGTAGGTGTCTCAAATTGGGTTTCCTACTCGTTCACAACTCAAAAGGAGTCTTTTGAACAGCTTTACTAGGAACCCTGTTCAACAAATACATGACAGTCTTTAAAGCATACATCCACAATGATCTAGGTAAACATGAATTACTTAACATACTCCTAACCATATCTAGTAAGGTTCGATTACGCTTTTCTGATACACCATTTTGTTGTGGTGTGCTTGACATTGTGTATTGAGCACAAATATCACGTTTCTCAAGGAACTTAGCGAACGGACCAGGATGTTGCCTACTTTCATCATATCTTCCATAATACTCACCACCTCTATCAGACCTTACGATTTTCACCTTTTTGTCTAATTGCCTTCCACTTCATTTATATAAACTTCTAAGGCATTCATTGATAGAGATTTCTCATGTAGTAGATAGACATGTCCATAACGCAAAAAATCATCAATAAAGGTGATGATGTACTTCTCTTTATTGAAAGAATTTACATCAAACGGACCACATATATCGGTGTGTATGATTTCAAGAAGTTGAGTGCTTCTCATGACTCCTTTCTTTGTGTTTTGTTTGTTTGCCTTTAATGCAATCCACACACACATTCAGATCAATAAAATCCAAATTCGGAAGGATTTCATTCTTTACTAATCTTTGTATTCTTTCGTTGGAAATATGTCCCCAACGTTTATGCCACAAGTAAGCAGATCGTTCATCTAACTACGTTTAGTGCCAACATTGTGATGCAGAGTCATAAAGGTTTCAGCATATAAATTATCCAAATTCAATTTATATAAAACATCATAAAGTGTATCAGATTCAATCATAAAAGTAAGCTTAAACAAACTGAAACAACCATTCCCAAACTTAAAAGAGTATCCAGCAACATCAAGCTTAGACAAAAAAAAATTAAATTCCTAGTGATACTAGGTACATAAAAAGTATCCATAAGGTCTAAGTGATATCCAGTGTCAAGGATTAGACGATAAGTCTTGACCGCTTCCATTGGAGCTTTCTCTTTATTGCCCATGAAGAAGAACTTCTCATTTGGGTTTATGGTTCGGGTTGTAAGAAATCGCTACATCACATTAGAAACATGAGTCGTAGATCCAGAATTAATCCACTACGTATAATGGGGAACTTCAGTTAAGTTTGATTCAAAACATACGTAAGCATTATGCTCAACTTTCTTTTCGAACCAAGCTCTACGCCTTATACAATTCTTCTGGAAATGTCCAAACTTTCCGCAGAAATGACATTTGTCATTTTTCTTCTGGATTTTGGTTGAGGACTCGTCAATCTTCAGTGGTCCTTTACCCTTTCCATGTTTCTTAGCAACTTT
>Ga0209389_1005271_pt1 | contig 10978 bp, 4 predicted proteins | sample CowpearedBW_FD_187526 | JGI IMG/M metagenome (GOLD analysis project Ga0209389, IMG submission 187526) | Root nodule microbial communities of legume samples collected from California, USA - Cow pea red BW (SPAdes) (version 2) | ecosystem: Host-associated > Plants > Roots > Nodule | place: USA... | reverse complement strand
TATAGATATGGTAAAAATTATATTCATTAGAATATGTATCATTAAAGATAATATAGAAGATAACAATGTTTAGTAAACAATAGTAAATTTTAACATAAATAAAAAATTCATTGTATAACATAAATACAAATTTTTCAATTTGAACAGCAATTCCTAATTCAATCCATAACACAAAATAACCACACGCAAAACAACAGGAAAGCTGCCAGGAAAACAAAGTAGAAGATCAGAACACAAAGTGTAACCACCGGCGATTGTGAGGGCGGCAAGCGCCGAAGAGTGCGACGGCGGCGAGCGTTCGTCGGCGACTGCGAGGGCAGTGAGCACAATTGATTGCGAGGGTCCGGGAGCGCCAGTGACTGCGAGGCGGTGACCACTGGTGACTGCGAGTGCGGTGAGTGCCGGTGACAGCGAAGGCGGCAATCGCTGGTGAGTGCGACGTGAGATCTTACTTGATTTTAACAACACTGCCCATGGATGCTACGATTCAACCCACGATTCGGTGTGATTCGGAGAGATTCATGCGATTCGGATGATAGTTTTCAAGCGATTCGTATCGTGGAGGAGGAGAATCATATCGTATCGTGTACGATACTTACTACCATGGTCACCATAACATTGCATTTTGTCATATAAATAAAATTTGGCCCTGAAACACAATCATTGCATTCTTAGGTATTGTTTGGTAGGAACGAAGTTGGGCTGGTAAAAAATGACTATGTATTAGAGCATAAGAAAGCCTAAGGTGTGTTTGGTTATGCTTTTGAAAATTGATTCTGTGGTTGAATTGATTCAGGGGATGTAGATTGTTGGTGGACGTGACTTTTTTGGCATTTAAATCAATTCTGCGTCAGATAGAAATGATACCAAACCCGCACTAAAACTCTTTACTTCTTCCTTTTGTTGCATTAATGAAGTAATCATACTGCATGCTATACTCTCCAGGATTAGGACTTAATTAAATTAAAACAGTTTCCAATAGTTGATTAAAATCTCTGATTTAGATAGAATAGTTTCTATCAACTGATTTACGAGTGAGGTAATTATAATTTTTTATTATTTTAATTCTTTAAATTTTAATTACTAATTTATTTATTTGGCAGATTTTGCTACTTTTCCCTCTAAATGATAAACCCTAATTAAATTAAACTTTTATTCCAATTCTCTAAAACATTTCAACTCCCTCTTATATCACTTGAGTTTTGCTATCATTTTCAATGCCTTCATCTCACTGACTTTGCAGATTTGTATCAACCACAATGGTGTACTGCAGTCACTGTGCCAAAAATGTAGCTGGGGAGCGACTGGATGACGGTTTCTTGTGAGTATCTTTGGTGATTTCACAGTAATTCTCGGAATGACGTTTTTCTTGTAAAGTTTGTGCATTATGCTATGCAGATTGAATTTGGAACTGTTTATTTAATTTAATTATTGATATAGGAATGTGTAGAGGAAACCTCCAATGTTATTAAATGTTTATTTTCTTTTATTAATTTTGCTTCTCAGATGTTGTGGAAGCTGTGGGAGGGTGTTGGAAGATTACTTTTTTGCTGAGGAGCCTACATTTGTCAAGAATGCGGCAGGGCAGGTAATTGAAGCTTGACAGGCTGTTGTGGTTTTTTGGGGAGACAATTTTACGATTGACCGACTTAAATTACAAGATCATGTTACAGAGAGAGAGGCTTGATTTTTAAGTTTGATTGCAAGTATTGTTTGTGAGAGAAAGGAAAAGCAGGTGGATCCCACCATGCAGTTCTATATTCCAAACCTGCAAGTGTCTTTTTTTTTTCTTTTGCAGAGTTTGACCCTGTCCTTATCTTAAGGAAAAGTAGAGGATCTAAACTCTCCTAAGGTCACATGTATCACTTTTCTCAAACGTGCCAAAAATATTGTTGTGGTGCATGAGCATTCATTATTTGCATCTTCAATCAATGGAGAGCATTATAGAAGACATTAATCAAACTAGTGAAGTTTCTGGGATATTGAAGTTTAATTTTTCTATCCACGAGCAATTGTTTTACCTGTAATTCTACACTTGTTTTTGTTTCTCATGGTTTACTGATTTGTGTCTGTAGAGTAAATTATCAGGTAATTACGTAAGAACAGTTCAAAGCGAGTTCTCGGAGTCACGTCAAAGGACTTTAGATAGAGGTACACCTTTCTTAAATCTCAGTGTCTCACGCTGTTTTCACGCTATATGTTGATTAATTAATCCTCTTATTTGCATAAAATACCACATCTCAAATCGGAGAATTGTCAAACATGTTACTATGTTGGTCCTAAATCTGTCCAGTTCTGCTATTTTCTTCTGGTTGTTCCTCAATCCTTTCAAAGTTGCAGTCCAATAGTAAATTTTAATTTAATGTTTAATCTTTATCCAACGATAAGAAAATCTAGTAATTTTTATGTTCACACAGCCAATGCAATCAATTGATATTGGACCCTTATGGGGAAACCATGTCTAGAGGAGAAATTTGGATAGTTGTTCTCAGTGCTTATTTCTTGTATGATTATCAGTTTGATTACTGTTAATAATTTCATGCTTGTAATTATTTTGTATTCTTATGTGTCATTTTATTTTGCGTTCACAGCTCATGATGAGATTAAATATCTAAGTTTGGGCCTTGGAGTTCAGGATGAACATATGGCTGACCAAGCACTGACCTTTTATAAAGTATGTCACATTTTCGACTGAACTCCTTCTAAACTTGCTTTTAATTTATTGATACACTTTTGGAAATTTTTTTTTTTCATTTAACTAATCCTTGAATTTTCCTATTGAAGATAGCGCTTGAGCGAAACTTCACTCGCGGACGTAAATCAGAGCAAGTACAGGCTGCTTGTCTTTACATTGCATTTCGGTATGAGTTCTATTGTGCATGAGTTTTGGATGATTCTTCATACCATTATCATTTTATAGTTCCCATGAGTAATCATGTGATGCGGAGATTTTTAAGTTCCCTTGTTTAAAGCTGTTCAGATAATAATTTTAATGTAAACCTCAAAGCATTTTTTTGTTCACTTCTCGTTGAGCCCTAAAAGCAGTAAAGTTGGCCTTGGTGACTGATTGGCCATGAGGCTGAATAAGAAAAGTCTCTTAGCACATGCAAATGTAAGAGTGCGCACAATGAGCCTTACACATACCTTTGAAAAGTGAGGGGCCTTCTGGTCACTGGGTTACACTTGTTTTTCTTTTTCTTGAATAGATTTTATCATTCTATTTAACACTATTTGTTCTAACACCTTATCTTGACACAACCTTTTGATTGACCCAAGACTGCTCTAGCAATATTCCAAATCTTCTTAAATATCTCAGAGAATTTAGCATTACCCTGTAATTCTTAAGTTCATTCTCTTTTGTAAATTCTATAACAAATGCACTTGTGTATGAGAATATAATGATATTATTTTGCAGGTAATACTGTGTTAATGATGTTTGTTTTTGAGCATTTAATTGTCAGAGAATAGTGCTCTACGACTTTGGTTGAAGAGCAATTAGTTCAATGCATTGTATTTTTCACCTTTGATTTATCATAATGAGTCTGGTATACTGGTCGTATTGCAACATTTTATTTTTTTGTGCTGAAATTGTTTTTCCTTTTCTTGCAGTCACAACAACAAGCCGTACCTTCTTATTGATTTTTCAAATTATTTAAGAATAGATGTGTGAGTATGGTTTTCTTTGTTATTGGAGTCTACTGGTTATATTTCTCCCATATTTTAGTTAATGTTTTGTCAATGTATCCCTGTTTTTTGTGTTTCTGATTCTTGCTTTGCTCCTGTTTACGTATTCGATGTGCAGTTATGTTCTAGGATCGGTTTTCTTGCAGCTTTGTGAAGTGCTTAGGCTTGGAGAGCACCCAATTGTTCAAAAGCCTATTGATCCTAGTCTTTTTATTCATAGATTTACTAAAAGTAAGTGTTTTCTTTTCATCTCAGTTTGTATAAGCAGATAACTAAAACATTTTGTTGGTTGTGTGTGGTGAATTTAAAGAGAGAGAGAGAGAGAGAGAGAGAGAGAGAGAGAGAGAGAACAAATCATTTAGAGAGAATTTAGACAATGAGAACTCTTTATAAACCTGTAGACCTAGTGGAGACTACCTCTGATTATAATGAGTGGTTCAACTTTTTGGACATTAATAGGCATGAGTATTAAATGCATTTTTGATGTATGATGCACGAATCCTGCACACCCTGTAGTGATGTACTTCCCGCAACAGGATTTTAAGCTTTATGATTGTTAGAAAATAAATACTCTCCTTTCTATTCTTTGAGAGTTTTCACTTGCAATAATTTATTCTAGTTCCTTTATGATATTCTAACCTTCAAAGATTCCTCTGGACCTATGATACTGCAATAAAAAAATTGAGAATATAGAAGGAATTGTATGTTGGTTTATGTTTATTTGAATATGAAATTAAACTCCTGTGATATGGAGTGAGAATTTCCTTCCATATTTTATGCTTTTTACTTCTGTTGATAAGACTATAAATAATTCAGATGAGCAAACTTGTATGTTTTAGTGTAAAAACATATTCATATTCTTTTGGGAAAATGTTAACCTGGTTTCATTTAATATATTTTTTATTTTAAATTTTATTCAGTTTATTTTCTTTGAGCTAGGAGAAATAATATATTAATGTCATGTCATGTAGATTTGATTAAGCGAGGGAGTAAGGCAGTCTCTGATACTGCTCTGACCATTGTTGCAAGTATGAAACGAGACTGGATGCAGGTATCTTAACCTTGTTCTAGCATTGTTTAGTTAGGAAGCCTTAATTTGGGATGTGTGAAGTATAAACATTTTTTATTACGAGAATGTTGAATTGCTAATGCTAGAAAACAGACAGGGAGGAAACCTAGTGGTCTATGCGGTGCGGCATTATACATTTCTGCTCTTGCACATGGAATTAAATGCTCTAAACCCGATATTGTAAGTAATGATAAAGTTTTCTACCTTGTAATTTATTTTTTATTATTATTGTCATATGGTGCTTGCTGGGTATTTTCTTACAACATATACAGTTCCTCATAAGTGTTGAAGATAATCAGGAAATGCTTTATTCATAATTTATTGATTTCTTTTTTGAAATTCATTGGCATGCTTGATTACAGATGCTCTTTCGTCTCCCCTCTGATATATGTTTCATTGTTATTATTTACTCACTTTTCTTGCTCATTTAAATATTGGCATTAGTTCTGTCCTGGTCTGAGCCGCAATTAATAGAATTAGTGAACAAGAATTTTAGGATTAATACCACCTGTTTCAGGAACTTGTGGAAAGTAACGTTAAATTACACCATTTCTATGAATAGTGGACATAGACATATGTGCTGTATTGCAATTCTTATAATTGCCGCAATTTCATATTAAATATATTAACACAATAGATTACTTTTGCCACATTATAGGATACATTAGATTTGGATTTTGGAATTTATATTCGTTGAATATCTAGAACATCATTCCAAATTCAGAATGCTGTGCTTGGTTGCTGATTATCAGCAGATTTGTCCCAAAAATGCAAAATCAAGTTTTAAGCTTGTTCAGCTGGTTATAGCCGAAGCATACATGAATTCCGACTTTTATGGTGTTATCAGTGTGAATCTTTAGGATTTGATGATCTCTCAAGTCACATGGAACACAACTATATTTACTATGTTGAGATTGTTAGGTGGAATGGGATCTTTTATGACCAACAAACGCTCTTGACTACATATCTTGATTTCTTCTGGTGCTGTTGTTATCCTTGGGTAATTTTAACAGGCATATATTTGCTGGCCCCAAAGGATGTGGAAGATGTTTTTGTGGAGGTGAAGTTCAGAAACAGAAAAATGAAAAAAACAGAGTCCTGTATTGGTTGATTGTAAAACATTGAACTCCCACATAAACTAGCATCAACTGAAAATCAAGTGTTGTTGAGTGTGTGGAGGGTCATTATAACTAAAATATGCTGTAAAGATAGAAAAAGCGAGAGAAAAAAAAAAAATCTTATAACCATTCATTTAGAAATAATATATCCAATGGTTCAAAATTTGTTTCCCACTGTAAGAGACATTATATGATTGTTTACCATAGCCTCCAGCAAGACTCTTTTATAATAGTAATGTGGGTACTCTAATGAAACGATTGTTTTGGGGTCCTAGTGCACAATGGTGTCTCCATGCTTTAAAAGAGGGAAAACCGACCTTATTAGGCTGAAATTGCACCTTTGATTACACAAAGGATGCAAGTCTTTACTTCTTAGATTGACTATACTAAATAGATGGTATTTTGTTTCCTCTAAACCAAAGATTTCATGCTTATAAACTACTACTATTACAATAAATACAAAATATATTACTTTTATTTTCAACACTCCTCCTCAAGCTAAAACATACAAACCGTAAACACCTAGTTTGTTACATATGTAGTCAATTCTTGGTTACCTCAAGGACTTGGTAACGACATGCCAAGTAGTAACTGGAGGGGATGAAGCTTGTGGCGGTACTATCTCTTAGGAGCCTAGAAACGGTGATGAAAGAACAAGACAGAAAAAGAAGCAAAAGTCTTGCATCGTATTATTCACTTTAGACTATAAAAACCAAAGCTTACAAAGGAAAATTGCATTCCTTTTTCTCCCAGGGTTCTCCACATCAATTCAAAAAAGACTCCCCTAACTCTCCTTGGCATGACAATATATAGACTTTTACAAAAAGTCTTCATCTCATATCAGATAACAACTAACGGTTAACCAATAACTACTTATGTTTTTATTTTTCTTCTTATAGTATACTTCCAAGACCCCCTCCTTTCTCCCTTGCCTATCATTACTTGCTGCCTCTGAAACAACTTTGTCCTCAAGGTTGAACTCAGGAAACTAGTCATGCATTGCTGAAATATCTTCCCACATGGATGCTTCGAACCTGCCCCCTGCCATTGCACCAACACTTGTTGTGGTAGCTCTTGTGGTTTTTCTTGTGTTAAGAAGTGGACTTTAAGCCTAACTCAATTCCACAAAACCGGCTTGCAAGCAGTCGACACCAACAAATCAAACCCACCATCCTCAACAATGCCAATACCTTTATTGATATAGAATGGATCAATGTCCAATAAACCATCATGTTGCATTATTACTGGGTGGCACATCCACAACAGAACCAAATTCACCCTAATTGTTCCTTCCTACCTCAAATTATTGAATGTAATCTTCCACCCTTTCTTGTTGTCTAATTGGTGCCCATTTTTCAACAATGGTGTTGTGTTCTCTGCCCCAAAGTTATCAAAAATGGTGTTGTGTTCTCTACCCCCGAAACTCCTACATAGTGCTTTAGAAAAATCTTCCCAAGAAGGATTCTTGATATTTTGAGCAACTGGACTGCATTTTCTTCCATGCTAATCAAGGTTGGGTGTACTTTTGTTGATCCTTTGATGTTCCGAATCTCAAAAACGTTTGTTGCCCTTGTTGTTTGACCTTAAGGGCCATTCCCTTCAAATGTGGGCAACTCCACCCTTTTAACCCAAGGGCAAAGTAATTTGTCCTGTTCTTTATTAAACTCAGTACTGTCAATGTCATCCTGTTCTCTTTTTGCATCCCGATTGATTGAATTTTCTCTTCCATCTGAAAGTTCCTCTCCTTTGTTGATGTTATCTTGAAGAAGATCTTTAGTCTCCTTCTTGTCTTGTAGGGTATCTTTAATAATAGACAAATTTGCCTTCATTTCTATAAGCACCTTACCTTGCTCAATAGCCCATTTCTCTAAAGCACTCAATTTGTTCTCGATAACTCTCTCCCTTTTCGGATACGACTAGTCAGATCAAATTGTTAGGAGCCTAGAAATAGTGATGAAAAAATAAGACTAAAAAGAAGCAAAGATAAAGTCTTGAACTGTATTATTCACTTTACACTATAAAAACCAAAGCTTACGAAGGAAAATCGCTTTCCTCTCTTACAGGGTTCTCCCTATCACAAACATCAATTCAAAATAGACTCCCCTAATTCTCCCTAACATGACGATATATAGACTCTTACAAAAGGTATTCATCCATATCAGATAATACCTAATTGTTAACTAGTTAACTGTTTATGTTTTTATTTTTCTTCCTATAGTATACCTTCAAGACCCTCTCCTTTTTCCTTTGCCTATCATCCATGAAAGTGACAAATAGTAGCCTAACGTTGAAAGAAAGCAACTTGAACTCTAAATGTGAACCAAAGCACAAATGTTAAGCACTTTTATTGGCTAGATGACTATGAGTACAACAAGCATGTTATCCTAAATGACAAGAGTCAATCAAGAGACAAAATTTTGGAGAAGATTAGTGGTGGAAGTTGATATAATTCTTTTGACTTATGTCTTATGATGCATGGATATGATACGTATTTGATATGGTGATAAGTTTATTATGAAAATAATAGGATACGATACATGATATATGCATATTTAAAAATATATAAAAACTCTTAAAAACAAAATAAATATATGTTTGCTATTGTGTGAATTCAAATTAAAATCAAATGTATTGAGTATTTTCAAAATAAAAAATTATAAGTTATTGTTATCATAAAAGTACTACTGCTTTATAGATTAGATACTTTATTGATAAGTATTGGTAAAATATCCTAAAGTATCAAATACGTGTCTGACACGATATGTATATGATATGACGATAAACTTATTTTGAAAATAATAGGATACGATACGTGATATATGCATCTTTAAAAATGCTTAAAAATTCTTAAAAGCATAATAAATATATGATTGCTATTGTGTGAATTAAAATTAAAATCAAATGTATTGAGAATTTATAAGTTATTATTATCATAAAAGTATTACTACTTTATAGATTAGATATTTCATTGAAAAGTATCGGTAAAGTATCCTAAAGTATTAGATACATGCTAGACACATATGCATGATACAAATTAAAGTATCAGTGCATCAATTTATGCAATACACCATCATGCGAAACAATCTTGGACTAGAACAAAGTTATTAACAAAAAGAATAGAATAATCAAGACTGCATGTTAGCTTTCTAATGGATGCTAAATTATATGACAGCCAATAACTTTAAGCGTTAAATCCAAGTAAAGGTTAGGAAAGGGATGAGTTGCTAATGCCTTAAACTTTCACTTGAGAGTCATCTACCAAGCTTACAACAATTCCTATTATTTGTGCTTGTGTATCATATGTGTCTAGTATAATTGTAAAAGTCATAAAATTGTTAGAGGAAATAGTCTTAAGCAGAATTTATTGTAAAGGTGTTGTGTGCTTTGTGTTGTACTTAGTTCCAAGATATATCTTTTCATATTCTCTTCTCTTCCCTCTCATACATTATATCTGATGTATACAAAGTCATTATAAATGAGATCCTAAGAGAGGGACATTCACCCTCAAATTTATTCTAATTCCTTTATATTTTTCTCAAGTCAAATTTTCCTTTGTATTTTAGTATTACATTTTACATCCTATTTATGTTTAAGAATATCTATTCTTGAAGAGAATGGTCATTTTAGCAGTAACATATTTCACAATCCTCTGCATAGACTAGTTACACATTTTCTGATGTAATTGTTTCTTCACTTGACTATTCATCTAAATTTCAAGGATGTTGGTTGAGCCTTAATATTTTATTTTATATTAAATTGTCCGTTGATTTTCTAATTTTCAATGCAGCTTAGAATCGTCCATGTATGTGAAGCAACATTGACCAAACGATTGGTTGAATTTGAGAATACGAAATGTTCTAGCTTGACAGTATGTTTCTACTTCCTTTTAATGCCATGGTCTATTACGATACTGCTGTGTTTTAATACCAGTGGTTAAGTTCACTATCTTAGATTTGACAGTGAGTAAACATTTTCCATGAACCTTTTATGGTTATAGGTTGAGGAGTTGGATACCATGGCAAAGGAGCAAGAAAATAATCCAACAGTAATGCCAGAAGGTGAATTGAAAGCGGGTATTTCGTCGAAAGATCTGCTGTGTGAGCACAAGGACAGTGGGGCTTCCCATTTTGCGCTTGGATTGTGTGAAGCATGCTATAAGGATGTGAGTACTTTCTTTATCGTCAAGATGGTTTCCTTTCGAAGCCACTTTGCCTTTTGGCATTGACTATTGAATCGATTGATATGCTCACAGTTCGATAAGCTCTCTGGTGGACTTGGTGGTGGTTTGGATCCTCCTGCGTTCCAGCGTGCTGAGAGGGAAAGAGAGAAAAGAGCACTTCTCGAAGAGAGTGTTGATGAAGTATGTGATGTAAGTTTTCCTTGACTTGGTATTGTGTGTGGTAGTTTGCTTTTTATTCACAGGTTTTCTTTTTAATTTTTCCTTTTCTCTGTTTTAACTTTTTGCATTAAAAGATTTATAATATTCACTAGGGCTTGCTTGTACAAAAAGAAGCAAAATTATTTGTATTTCTTCATGGTTAAATTGCTAAATTCGGAAGTGTTTAACAATTCACGAACTAAATAAGGTCTATATTCATAATATTTTCTTAAAATTTGAGTTTCATCTTTGAAGAGAAAAGAGAATCTACGTCCACCAACTCACTCTAGAGACAAACATACTGGTGCCAAATATCATAACGGAACACCAAACCCATACTTTAATTTCCTTACATAGTACTGATCAGATCAAATTACTATTCTACTTGTACCTGAATGCATCACGCTGAAGAGTACGAGATGCAGTAGATATCCAGCAAAATAGTAATTTTTACTTGCGCATGTTCACACACTGTCTAGTTGATATCATGATATTGTAACCCCTCATTAGCAAGAATACTCCTGAGAACAGCAGCATTTACAAAAATGTGGCCATGTAGAAACTTTAACTATCATTTAGTTCTTTATCTTATATGAAACCTTTCTTCAAGCAGTGATCCAGACATACACACACTGTCTAGTTGATATCATGATATTGTAACCCCTCATTAGCAAGAATACTCCTGAGAACAGCAGCATTTACAAAAATGTGGCCATGTAGAAACTTTAA
>Ga0209389_1005268_pt1 | contig 10979 bp, 4 predicted proteins | sample CowpearedBW_FD_187526 | JGI IMG/M metagenome (GOLD analysis project Ga0209389, IMG submission 187526) | Root nodule microbial communities of legume samples collected from California, USA - Cow pea red BW (SPAdes) (version 2) | ecosystem: Host-associated > Plants > Roots > Nodule | place: USA... | reverse complement strand
AATTTAATTTCTTCATATATCAAATGAAATTCAAAATGTAGTAAATAGAATTCATGAAGATGTCAAAATAGTTGTAATGTATATGTTTAATTAGTAATAACAAAGATGTAAATGAATAAGAAAAAAACATTCATCCTTTATAATTTATTCGATGTAATTATATTTCAAACATATTTATTTTATTTATACTTTGTCATTTCAAAGAAACAAAAATTAAACAACAATTTAAAATATGATTTTGTACTAAAACATGATGATTGCACTATGAGTCCATCAGACGTCCACTTTTTATATTTTTACAAAATTTATTATTATTTTTTTTGAATGATTTACTATTTATGGTTTTAGATTTGCTATTTACATTTTTTTAATTGTCTATTTGTATTCTTCTACAATTTAGTCTTTACATTTTGTTTACATGTTCTATCATTAATAATTTTATATCATCTATTACTCATTTGTATGATATAACTTTTGTATTTTTACAGAATTTACTTTTACACTTAATTTCTGTATCATTCACCCTTTCTTTTATCATAGAATTTATTATTTACATTTTTATACATTTCTTATTTCATTTAAAATTAAATTTAAATTCTTAATTTTGATTAACTCAATAAAATATATTATTTAAAATAATTATATATAATATATTTTATTATATATATATATATAATTTAAATATATTTCTCTAAACAATCAAAATATTATTATTTAATTTTATAAAATAAAATATTTATATTAAATTATAACTATATTATTTATGAATTCAAATTTATAAAATAAATATTTTATAATTTTTAAAATCCCATGCATATATTATGTATTAATTCAAATTAATAAAATAGATATGCGGAACTAATTGAATGGAGTGAAGCTAGACCCGCAACTGGGACGTTTCTAAAGAGTGCGATGGTGGGTTCCTAGTGAAAGTGTCATCATTGACTAAAGACTTTCCCATGGAAGAAGTTGCGAGCTTTTAAACATAACAAATATGTTTTTGGAAATGGGAACAACTATTTGTATTTCAGTTTTCTACAATTATCATAATTACAATCTACAATGAGAACCGAGTTAGTCTCAGCACTCGTGGTGATGTCATTGTTTTGGCTGTGCCTCTCTAACAACCTGTTTGTGGTTTCTGGTCTTTGTCATGATGATCAGAGGTCATTGTTGCTCCAACTCAAGAACAACCTCACTTTCACCTTTGAAAGGAGCACCAAACTGAAATCTTGGAATCTAACTAATGATTGCTGCGGCTGGATAGGGGTATCTTGTGACAAGAAGGGACATGTTACTGCTCTTGACCTCAGTAGAGAATCAATCACTGGTGGTATTGACGATTCAAGCAGCCTTTTCAGTCTTCAACATCTCCGGATATTGAATTTGGCTGATAATAATTTACACTCTGTCATTCCGTCTGCATTCAAAAGGATGGAAAATTTGACCTATCTGAATCTGTCATATGCGGGCTTTGTGGGTCAGATTCCAATAGAGATTTCTCAGATGATAAGGTTGATTACTCTTGATCTCTCTTGTTTTCCTAATTTTGGGCTGAAGCTTGAGAACCCAGATCTACGAAAGGTTGTCCAGAACCTCACAAGTATTAGGCAACTGTATTTGGATGGTGTAACAATATCAGCTGGTGGACATGAATGGTCCAGCGTTTTGATGTCACTGCATGACCTGCAAGAAGTTCGCATGTCAGACTGCGATCTTTCAGGACCCCTGGATCCTTCTCTGTCAAGACATGAAAGTCTATCTGTGATTCTTCTTGAAGGGAACAATTTATCATCTGCAGTGCCAGAAACATTTGCCGATTTTAAATTTCTTACCATCTTAAATCTTTTTGATTGCCAGTTGACAGGAACATTTCCGCAGAAGATCTTCAACATTGGAACATTGTTAGCTGTTGACGTAGCCTGGAACCACAATCTCCAAGGCTTTTTTCCAGACTTCCCACTAGGATCTCTTCACACTTTAATAGTAAGTAACACAAGGTTCTCTGGAGCATTTCCACGCTCTATTGGTAACATGAGGAACTTATCTCATTTGGATTTTTCTTATTGTCAATTTAACGGAACAATTCCCAATTCATTGTCAAACCTCACAGAACTCACTTTCCTGGTCTTGTCATATAACAACTTCACAGGTCAAATACCATCATTTAATATGGCCAATAAGCTTACGGTGTTAGACCTTTCTTATAATGGTTTGAGTGGTTCAATTCCATCTTCTTACTTTGAAGGACTAAACAATCTTGTTAGCATTTACCTATGTTTTAACTCGATTAGTGGAAGCATTCCTTCATCCCTTTTTAAACTCCCACAGCTGAAAACAATTATGCTTTCGAATAATCGATTTTGTCAACTAGACGAATTCACAAATGTGTCTTCTTCCAAATTAACCAACCTCGATTTGAGTAGCAATAATATATCGGGGCCTTTTCCAACATCCATATACCAACTAAGTGGACTCGTTCTCCTCGTACTTTCTTCTAACAAGTTAAATGGGACAATGCATCTAAATAAACCTTCGGAGTTCAGAAATTTAGCTCTATTAGATCTTTCATATAACAATTTATCAGTCGAGGGGAATGTTACTAATGATGACACATCTTACTTTCCCAGCATAGAAGATCTACAGTTGGTATCCTGCAACTTGAAAAGTTTTCCTGGTTTCTTGAGAAATCACTCGGAAATAAACTATCTAGATCTTTCAGATAACCACATCCATGGAATAATACCCAACTGGATTTGGAAACTGCCTCTTGCGGAGCTTGATATTTCTCATAATTTGTTGACTTATTCGGAAGGACCTTTGCGTAATTTTTCTTTCAATTTGAATATTCTTGATCTTCACGATAATGAACTTCAGGGGAAAATACCTTTTATTCCTACAGATGTGGTGGAGTATTTGGATTTCTCAAGAAATACTTTCAGAGGCAGTATCCCTGCTTCCCTCTGCAATGCTTCATTTCTTAGTCTACTTGATCTTTCCCATAACAATATTTCTGGAACAATTCCCTCGTGTTTATTTGAAACCGGTGGGAATCTTGAGGTATTAAATCTTAGAAAGAACAGTCTCATGGGTCCTGTCCCAAGTAAGATTTCAGGTGGCTGTTCTCTAAGGACTCTGGATCTCAATCAAAATAAATTAGATGGAAAGATTCCGAAATACCTTTCTAATTGCACATCATTACAAGTATTGGACCTTGGACAAAACAAAATCACAGATGTCTTTCCGTGCTTGCTGAAGGACATATCCACACTCCTGGTCTTAGTCTTGCGAGAAAATAATTTATACGGTCACATTGGATGTCCAAACACCAATTCCACATGGCCTGTTCTTCAAATAGTTGATCTAGCCATTAACAATTTCAGTGGCAAGCTACCTCAAACCGTCTTCACAAGGTGGGAAGCAACGGTGTCTGATGAAAACCAACCAGCATACACGGTAAAATCTATCTATTATCCGTATGAATTTGAGGGAGAATGGAGAAAAATATATTATTATGATTCAGTGACAGTTACAATGAAAGGGCAACGGAGGGATCTGGTTAAGATTTTAAGTGTTTTCATTTCGATCGACTTCTCATCCAACCATTTTGAAGGAGAAATACCAAAACAACTATTTGACTTTAAGGAACTTTGTGCACTGAACTTGTCAAACAATGCTTTTTCTGGCCAAATTCCACCATCAATTAGAAATCTGAAGGAGCTTGAGTCCCTAGACTTATCAAATAACTCACTAGAAGGAATTATTCCCACAGAGCTCGCAAGTTTATCTTTCCTATCATTCCTGAACCTCTCCTCTAATAATTTGGTGGGAAAGATCCCAACAGGTACCCAACTTCAGTCATTTCCAGCTTCTTCCTTTCAAGGAAATGATGGCCTCTACGGTCCTCCATTGACTGATGAGTTCGATGGCATAGAGCCAGGGGTGTTACAACAACATCAAACCTTAGTTTCTACAGTTTATTGGAATTTTCTTAGTGTGGAACTGGGACTGATTTTTGGCCATGGAATGATTTTTGGTCCACTCTTGTTTTGGAACCAATGGAGGATCTGGTACTGGCAACTTATTAACAAAATTCTCTGTCGGATCTTCTCTCAACTCTATTTTGAATATGCAACAAAGAGAGGTCAAACCTATACAACTCTAAGATGGCAGCATTAGCTATTAATAACAAGTAAGCAACTAATCATGATAAATCATTTAATCTTTTGTCATGTTTATTTTTCTCAATTCAATAAATATATTCTTAAGTTGTATAGATTAAAAAATTTAAGTACATTGATATATTTTAAGAGTTCACTATATTTTTAGCCTCTGAATTTTAATACAAAATTGAAATTCATCTTTGTTCAAAATTTGATACATTTTTTATTATCAAACTTGAACAATGAATGAATATCATCATTTTAACCCAATTATGTAGACGTGTCAAATGCGTTTCATATTAGCATTTGAATTGTTTATTCTGGATTCATTGTCTATTTTAAGAGTTAACTATGTTTTTAGTCTCTGAACTTTAACACAAAATTGAAATTCATCTTTGTTCAAAATTTGATATATTTTTTATTATCAAACTTTAACAATGAACGAATACCATCATGTTAACCTAATTATGTAGACGTATCAAATGTGTTTCATGCTACCATTTGAATTGTTTATTCTCGATTCATTGTCTATTGCAAAATACATTTGAAACGTCAAAAAGTTTTTAAGTAATTGAGTTAGAAAGACTATATCTATTCATCTTTAAAATTTGAAGACCAAAATATATCAAAATTTCACGCAAAGATGAATTTCAATTTCGCATAATGACTGAAAACATATTTAATCCATATTTTTTAATAACAAAAATGTGAAAAGAATGTTGGCTTTTAGAAAATTGGATCCATGTAACTGTGTTTACAAATATAGTTATTGACGTGAAAAATATATTTCTTAAGAGAGATTAAAAAGTTAGAATTTGTTTTAGTTTATGTGTTAATATTTTGTTAATGATGCAAACTGTAATAAAAGGTTAATTTAAATGTATGTTATTAACCGTTTACATAAGAGAAATATTATCTGAATATAATATAAATTCTTTCATTGCATGATTTTATTTTAGCAAAAATACAGGCGTTTTTCACGTTTGTGTTTCCATACTTTCAAACAATTTTAAAAATAATTTGATTCATTATTTAAATATTGTAATTAAAGTTATATAAAATATTTATTTTAAAAGACATACTTAATTGTTTCACCAATTTGTTTGATGTAAGAGATACTAAAAAATAAAAAGTAAATGAAAAAATTGTAGAAAAATGAACTATTAAACAGATTATGTGTAGAGGAAATAGTTATACTTAAATTGTAATTTTAAAAGTATTCTACTTAATTAATTATATATTTTAATTTTTTTTCTATATGATCATTCGTAAGAAATAAAATTTAATGGAGAAATGGTAAGAAAGTTATGGATTGTGTAAAGAAAAAAATAATTGTATTTAAATTATGTGAGGATCTAGTTGATTGTTTAAGAGTAGAAGTGTTATAATTAAGACAAAGTATGAATATTTTGTTATTTAAGCATAAAACATATAAATAAAACAATTATGCAAACTTTATTTCAGAAAAAATTATCTCACTCTTTAGAATACATTTTTTTTACTTTCTCTACTTTTCTCTTTACATCTATGCAATACTTGTTCATCCTTTTGTATATTAGAGCCCACCTTAGGGTTCTTGGTGTAAAATAGAATAAGTTTGCCTAATCAGAATTTGTTTTAGAAAAGTCTCATGACGTCTTTTTTTATCAATTTTTTTATTATAGGTTCAACTTTCATGTGTGATAGGAGGAGATTGGAACTTGACTTTAAAATGTCAACAAGCTTTAAAGAGTAAGGAATAAAGTTCTTTATGTTGTAATAGTACCATATCATAAAACATAGCATAAAGTATCTAGATGTGAAGGTGACTTGGTCACCATGATATGCAAATGTTTAAACCATTAGTGCAAATTTCACATTTTAACTCGCCTTATATGTCTCGGTTGTCCAGGAACCGAAGCATATATGGTGCGGTGACATTTTTGCAATTTCAGACAACTTTTATGTCTCGGTTCAGAAAAAATCGAAGCAAAACATAGTTATAGGCTTTGGTTCGCTCAAAATCAGTGTCAAAAGTTATTATATGCTTCGGTTCCAAAGACCCGAAGTCAAAAACGAGGATGCATTTTTCAAAAATGTCACTAGTCGTTAGGTGTTTGGCCTCAGGTGGCACTCAACCGATGTCAAATACCCTTATATGTCTCGGTTTTTAATTGAGAGATTTTTCTATAATACTTTGGATTAAATATCATTGTTGAGATATTGAGAAGGGGAATAACAAACTTTGTATTTTTAAGTTATGAATTGTTAAAGTGGGTTTCGAATATTTTTTTTTTAAAATGAATAATTAATTTTCTCATTCTTTAAGTATAAAATGAGAGTGTATGTTATATTTCAGAAAATTTAAGTCATGTTGTATTTTATGTAATTTTATTATATAAAATTATTATTCTTCATTTTGTTATTATTATGGATTAACATTAATCAATAAATTATATTATTTGTTAGTATCAATTATATTGCACATGATTATTTATTTTATGGATTATACATGAGTTTTTGGTGAACAATCCGTGATAAATTAGACTATTCAGTGAACGGTCTATGATATTATTCAGTACATGTTGAGAGGTCCCTAATCTTTGCTGGTAAAGATATAAAACTGATATCCCATTAATTAGTTTTAATATAAAGAGATAAGACATTATATACATGCTTTTTGTTTTTGAGCATTCAGTATTTTGGGTATACCCTGTCAGGATCGGTCTGTGATGGGTTGAATTGTTCAGTGAATTGTTTTTGATACTAAAACTATTCAGTAATATATTGAGAGGTCCTTAGTTCCTGTTGGTAAGGATATAAGACTGATACCCATTAGTCAAGTTTGTGATGACGAAAAATTACCAGGAAGAGAGCAATATCGTGTCACACACACTTCTTTCTGGAAAGATTCTGGGTGTTCTACGAGTACCAATCTTTCATCTACTTTCTCAATGAAGAGGTAATATAATTTCATAGGATTGTGATCTCATTTATGGTGGGTATAGTCGTATGAAATATTGTGTGGATGAAATAATTCATTTTAATTATTTCATAAATAAAATTTAATTTTTTTTATGTTTTTTCCGGTAGCATGTTTATATTTGAATTAAATTTTTTACCTATTAAATTTTTTACCCTTATATGTAAATGTTTACATATTTTATGGTTATTTGAGGGGTTGTTCATGTATAATATAATTTTATCATATTTTGTTAAGCAGAAGCAATATAATTTTATATGATTGTGAACTCACCTATCGTGGATATAGTTGTATGAAATTTTGTGTGAATGAGATAATTTAATTATCTCATTAATTACTTTTATGTTACATTGATGTCAACCTTGCATTGTTGATATGTCTTGTTAATGTATTTTATTTCTTGATACAATGTACTTTGAATTTTATCTTATGTCAATTATTTTTCCCTGTACCCTATCGATATTAGATTTCTTTATGACATGAGTTGTGCATTATATTTTATTTCTTCATTATATTTCTTATTTATTATGATTCGGGACCCTTAGGTGAGATCATAGTAGATGAGAAATTTAGTATTATAGGCATGGATATTTGACTATGTATTCAGAAACATTATATTTTATTCCACAATAATTGTGCATATTAGTTGTTTCTCTATCGTTTTGATTTTGGCTTCTTTGGCTATGCAATTGACTTCGGTCAAAACTTTGAATGAGACAAATTTTGAGGATGGGAAAGAATCTTTAGACTTGTATATGGCAATTACAAATATGGAGTTTTCTTTAAGAGAGGAAGAGCCTCCAACTCTTACTCCTAAGTCCACTACTATCCACATAGCTTCTCGTAAGAAATGGGAAAACTCAAACAGAGTGGGTTTGTTGAAATATACCATGAGGAAGTCTATATGGTTCAACCTGATGACTTTTGCTAAAATAAGTCAAAGAGCATTTGGTTTGTAGGTTGAAGAAGTCTATTTATGGGCTGAGAAATGTTTCTACACAATGATATTTGAAATTTGATCAGGTGGTCAATTCTTTTGGCTTCAAGGAAAATGGCTCAGATTTCGTTATTATTGTTTTATATGTTGGTTACATTCTTCTTGCTACAAGCAGTGTTGAACTTTAGACTAAGACAAAATTTATGTTAAATAGCCACTTATGATGGATCTTGGTGATGCCTCTCTTGTTTTAGACATTTAGATTTTTCGTGACAGGTCATATGGCATTCTTACTCCTCATTTGTAGCATCTGTTCAAAAGCTGAAAGCTCTCTATATCTCAATGTCCTCAAAATGATAAGTAATGATAGAGTTGAAATAAAAAAAGTTCCATATGTTTTCGCTGTTGTTAGTTTAATGTATGGTCAAGTTTGTATTCGTCCCAATATTGCTTTTGTTATTAATGCTTTAGGGAGATACTTGAGCGACCCAAGTTTGAGTCACTAGAAAGCTGTTAAAAGGTATTTTGATATTTGTAGGAAACCAAGGATCACATGATGACCTATAAGAAGTCTGATAACTTTAGGTCATTGGTTATTCTGATTCTGATTTTGTTGGTTGCCCTGACAACTGAAAATCTACTTACAACTTTGGTTTAATGATTATAGGAGAAGCTACTTTTTGGAAGAGTGTTAAACAACTCTTACTACTACTTCTACCATGGAGGTAGTATGTTGCTTCTTATGAAGCTTTTATCAAGCTATGTGGCTTAAAATTTGATTTATGACTTTCAAATTGTTGAAAGTATTTCTAGGCCACTTGTAATATATTGTGATAAGACTATTGTTGGGCATTTCTCTAAAAACAACTAAAGCTCTACTTGCACAAAATATCTTTTATATAAAATTTTTGTTTATTAAAGAGAAAGTTCTGGATTTTGAAACTCAAATTGAGCATACTACTACAGTAAATATGCTAGCATATCCACTAACTAAAGACTTAACTACCGGAGGTTTTCAAAATCATGTAACTCATATGGTTATGGTTAAGTCTTTTGACGCACTAGGTTAGTAGGAGTCTGAAATTTATAATTTATATTATTATAGTCTTCATGAGATGTAAATTTATTAATGACGTCATTTTTCTTACATCTCTTCTAGCATATAAAAATGTATGAACTCTTTTGGGATCATATGTATTTTATGTATCTTTTTATTTTATTTATTATCCATTATTTAAGAAATCTAAGCATATGGTATATTACAATTGATATAATTAATTTATTAATGTTATCTAAGTGGGAGACGATTGTTTTTTATAAATTTATTATACAAAATTATCATTCTCTAGTTTGTTATTATTATGGAATAACATTAGTCAATAAATTATACTATTTGTTATGATCAATTATATTGCACATGATTATTTATTTTATGGATAATACATAATTTTGGGTTTCTGATGAACGGTCTGTGATGGATTGGAATATTCAATGAACGATCTGTGATATTGGTGAGGATATAAAATTGATACACAATAGTCAGTTTTATTATGACGAAAAATTATAGTTAAGAATAACCTACAAGAAAGAAAGCAATATTGTCTCATACACACTTTTTAGAAAGATTGCTCCTTCATTAATTCTGAGTGTTCTAGAGGTACCAATCTTTCCGCATTGAGCTATTTTGGGTAGTGAGACTGCTATTAATATATTGAGGATAATTTATAGTACGATAGGATTTGATATGCTCTTTATGATCAGGTTGTTTTGATTATAATCTAACACTTTCAAATTAAATTGTTATATTAAATTGAAAATAATCTAGTTTCCAGTAAGAAGTTGATTTTTTGGTATTTTCACTGAACCAAAAATAGAGTAGGAATTTGCTCTTAGTCTTGTTTTCACTAAAGTAAACAAATTCTGTTGAAAGATAAATGAAGTAGAAAATTAACCCAGGTCTTGGCCCTATTCTCGTTACGAAAACAGAAAAAATAGTGTTGTATAAAATTTTGTGATTGTGTGCAATTTTCTTTAAAAAGAGAAAGTTTATTTTAAAAATCCTTAAAATGTAATGAAAATATTGTCTACATACTTTTCTTTTTTCTAATGTAATAATTAGTTAAATGTTACAGAAGTAATTCTAGACAAAATTTACACTGAATAATTATATATTATTACAAGAAATACAATCATTATGTATATGTGTCCACTTTGTTATTATAACAAAAAAACACAATAAAAATAAATAATCAATAATTTTAGCGTGGATAGCTAACTGAGTTAATAGAAATAGTTACAAAATTAAATAATAAAATAATAAGAATTTCTAAACAAAAAGATAGTTAGGGAAAGGAGAATAAATTTACTAATAGAGAAGAGTTTGTTGTGACCATTAAGCATTCATAGAGTAAATTTGTTTTAAGAAAATTTACTATATTTTATTTTTCGTATAATTTTGTTGTGGATCTTTTTTTGCAAAAACATTTTCTCAAGATATTTATTGCAGTAAATTCCACAGAAAATCCTTTTAGGAAATATGAGAATCAATTTCGAGAAATATAAAATATTTTAGTAATATATACGTAATTCACTTGCAGGCATTGGTAAATGTTTCCAAATCTCCGTCCTTATGATTGATGACAAGTTAAGATTTATTTTGTTTATATAAAATATTTTCTTAATTTAATTATATTTTTTTCATCTAAATATATAATTTTTTTTATTCTTTTAAAGAATACAATTTTTTTTCTCTCTATTTTTTTAATTTGTTTTTAATTTTTCTATTTCATATCTAATGATATTTCCTGTATGTCTTTCATGGCATTAAGTTTGCGCCTTTTCCCTTTTTCTGTTTTTAATTAGTCAGATACTGTTAGCATTAGACCCGTGCGTCGGGTCGATTTTTTTTTTTTAATTT
>Ga0209389_1005266_pt1 | contig 10980 bp, 6 predicted proteins | sample CowpearedBW_FD_187526 | JGI IMG/M metagenome (GOLD analysis project Ga0209389, IMG submission 187526) | Root nodule microbial communities of legume samples collected from California, USA - Cow pea red BW (SPAdes) (version 2) | ecosystem: Host-associated > Plants > Roots > Nodule | place: USA... | reverse complement strand
TTTAGTGTTTTCTTACACCTTTTATTGGACATAATTAAATATGATAGTTGGATTGACCAGGGGCGAAAAGGAAGAAAAAAGAGGTCAGAGACAGAAAAAGGTTGCACGCGATGGGAAGATAAATATAAAAAACGAGGAAAATCATCTCTATTGTGAAACATCTTCTAAACTTTTTGGTCTTAAGTTAAGGAAACACAAAGAAGCATTATTACCAAATGGTTATTGGACATTTCGTTACCTTTTTCTCACCACAAAAATATTAAAACTTTTACTTTATATTTTGTTTCTTTTTTTCGTATTTGTACAATTTGGAAACCTCTCTATCGACATACATCCCTCATTATTGGCAACGTTTGCAGTAATTGTAAATTTTGCTGTTGCAATTTCCTGTAGCCAAATTGGATGAGTGAGTGGATGCACATTTTAGTATTTTAAATACCCTTGTGGTTGCAGAGGAAGATATAGGGGTGCAGAAAGAAACATCCATGTTTCTTCTACATAAAAGTGGGCTTTAAAGTGTGGGCTCTGTAGTGTGAGCATGGTAAATGTCTCTGATTAAAAAAAAGGAGCATTTCTTCTTGCACTTTTCTTTTCTGCAACCCTATAAAACCTATAAACCCAAGATTATCCCTCTTTAAAATAGGTAAGTTGGGTCTAACAATTTTATGGAGGCAGGAAGAATAAAACAGAGGGGTGCAGTAAGAAAAAGCCCTGGAATTTTTGCGTCGGCTACTAGAAAGTTAATAACGTAGCAACTTTTTAATATTTATTCAATAATACTGCATTAAAATACTTTGGGGCTTCTCCATGCACCTTTAAAGAATTCTTCAACATCCTGAAAATCTTTCAAATTCTCACATTGCTCCATCGTAAGGTTGAGAATCCGGGTCGGTCTAGTCTGTTTATGTTCGACTTGCATTAGGCCTATACATTATAAATTGAGTTGAGCTGTCTCATAGAAAAAACACATATTAAAATATGTAACTCGCTCTGCATTCCTTTTGGTTATGGGTCTGCAGGCTGACCCGCATTTTTGGAACATCATAATTTTAAAAGTTAATTGCCAGCATTTAAATAATTTTAAGGATACAAAAGTTGCACATGCATTGATCAAATTAATTTGAAGATAAAATATTTCATCAAGACCATCGAAAGAGAGTAATATTCTACAAGCACAACAAAACAAGTCTTGGACATGAATATTAAGGATGCAAAGCAACCACATCTCATAGATAAAAAACAATGTAATAGTCCAATAGAAAGTAGTCCAAAAATAGTCCAATAGTCCAATAAAAGATAGCTCAAACTGTCCAAACTCAAACAATCCAAAAGAGTTTTGTTCTTGTATGGAACCGAGTTGCCTCAAGAGTCTTAATTCCTTTGCCTCTTCTTTGTAGGACTCCCTTAAACTACTACTTAGCGATGCAATTTGACACTCAAGTTAACGAGGCTTAAATCTTGCTTGTAAAAGGATATATTCAAAGATGATCCTTATCTTGGGTACCGAATGCCTTATCGTAACTATCATCACATTCATTGTGGCCCCTTACTCGTCCCGCATTGCCATTACTAATAAAAATCCCAAGTTACCCTTTTCTCTTATCTTGTTAACACTGCATGTTATTCATTGCACTAACTTAAACAAGGAGAAGTGTCTCCAAACTTTGTTTGTGAGGATCTCGTCAAGTTGTCTAATTAATATAAGTTTATCATTTGATTACACACCAGTCAAATCTTGTAGAGAACTATTAAAAAATTTTAAAACACAATTCAACTTTCTCTTATTATGTTTTACTCATTTTATACATGTTACAATTATGTCAAATGGGTGTGTGCAAAACATACACACAAAATATTACGTGTTTTTCATCTAAAAGATTGTGGTTGCATTCACATGGCTGTAAAATGTATGCTTATGTATTGCACGCGGTTTGACCATAAGGCTCTTAGCCTATGGTTTGGGTTTGAACTCTATGTTGGGTGTAACATCCTGTTTTAATAGTTTTTACGCTATCAAACAAAACATTATATTATGATAATTTAAAGCAGATGATAGGAATAGGCTGGTATAAAGTATCAATACAGTCATCCAAAAATAACCATACATGTACTGTCTATAAACACAACCTACATTGAGAAAGGTTTACAAAACACCCAACCATATAAGCAAAACATAGGACATATACTACTGCTGGATCGCTCACGTCACCATTCAACTCCTATCCCAGAGGGGTGTGTCTTCGCCTGCACTTTTATCTGCTCACACCAATTGTAGGCGATCATTGCAAAAGAGAAAAGACAAAAAAAGAAACAACACATGCAAGAAGGGTAAGCTAACTTAATTAAGAGAAATCATGCAGTTTATTAATTAGACATCAATCAAGGCTTATCACATTTATTAGAATTATTCAAACCACCACAACCATAACACACATTCATGATTCTAGACTCGATATCCGGATTATGTAAGAGACATTGGAGCTCTTGGTGGCTTGCACCTGTGACGGTTCCCAAACTCTGCAGAATTTTAGGCACAAGGGGTTATCACCCAACCACTCTCAGGGTAAGTCCCATTCGTGTCTATGACGGATCAGGTCCATAGACTAGGACCTCTTGCTACTCCTCCCGACATAATCCATTATACTCTATATGAGTCTTAATGGTTATTGGAGTGTCAAGATACCACCAAAATAAGTCCTCATGTCCTTACATTCACTAAAACCTTCCTCTTTAGAATTTCCCTTGAAATCCTAATTCAATCACATTCTCTAATGAACCAAATTCACACAATTCCATCACGTATACTATCATTCATAAAACTCAAGTACAAAATAGACAAATATCACATCAATTCACTTAGTATAGCTTCATCTAATCTAAAATAGAGAAGTAATCAAATTCTGCAGTGAAACTCGCTCAAGCTAGAGGATCTCGCCTAAGTTAGAGAGTTGTTTCGCTTAGGCGAGTCACTCTCGCCTGGGCGAGACTCCAAACAGAGAGCAACCCCAAAATTTGAGCGAATTCTCGTTCAGGCTAAGTTGTTTCGCCTAGACGAGAGTGACTCTCGCTCAAGCGAAACCAACTCGCCTAGGCGAGACCTCGCGCAGCAACAAGGGTGAATTTCTGGTATTTTCGCTCAGGCGAGAGCTGCTCGCCTGGGCGAAACCATCAAAATTTCAATCTGTTTTCACATGCAAACCACACAGTTCATGCCAAAATCGTAATTCACCACACACAATTGTTTCCACTCATCAATCAACACCCAAATCATGCAATTCTAGCCCTAATCAACAATTTTTATGCGAAATTAGAGTGAAAGGTTAGCTTCCCTTACCTTTTTTTTAGTTAATGCTTTGGTGAAATCAACTTTAGAGAAGCAATGTAGAATCCTTTAGTTCAACCTAAAGAATTCATCACCAAGACACAGGGAATGAAGGAACCCTTGATTAAACCTAGAACAGAAACAAAATTTCGAGCTTAAGCTAAAATGAACCCCAAAACGGTAATGGAGACTTACCTAGAAGGAGGGGAGCCGAGAGTGGAAACAGTAGAAGGTCCTGTTGAAGTCACTCTTCCAGAATTTGTTCCAATTGTAAGGAAAGGGATTTAGATGGAGAGTGATTAAGGATAACTGTGTAGAGAGTGGTGGTGAGGCAAAGAGAGAAGAGACAGGAGTGGAGTATATGTGTTTGAGTGTATATGGAATGAGAAAAGAAGGAAAGAATAAAAGGGGGTATGGAGCCAAAATTTAAAAAAAAAACATGTTTCTAAGAGTTGTTGGAAAAGTGTATTTTTTTTAGTTGAATTATGGATGAAGGTTAAATTTTGCAAGATGTGTTTCAAGTATTAAATGGAGATTTACTTATAAAAAGATTTTATGACACTCAAATAAGTAAGAGAATATTCAACTATAAGATTATAAATAGGATGAGAAATAAACTCACCCTCACACACGTATGTTCTTAACCTACCTTGATTTTGAAAGAAAATATATCGATTAGTTGATCACATATATGATTAATGTTCATCTTTTTAAATTAATTATGACATAGAAATGACTTAAAAAATATATATGTTGTTCCTTATTAACATAATCGTCCATGTTTTAAGAATTTACTTTTTTTTTATAATTTACTTAACATTTATACAATTATTATTTTGTACTCTACTTAAAGAAAATATACCTGTAATTATTCTTTTTTATTTGATATCGAAGGAAAGAAAATAGAACTCTTTTTAATATTTAGTTAATGATTTTTTATCAGCAACATAAATTTATAATATCATATTTTTATTGTATTATTTTTACAAGAAAATTTATTAAATAAATATGGGAGTAGTCAAAATATGAGAATATTCATTATTTAAAAAAATGAAGATATTTGTAAGCAAATATATGTATGAATTTATATATGAGGTATGAAAATAGATATAGACAAATCCATATCTCAAAACCCATGAGTATGAAATTCTTTTGAATGCTAAATAAAAGCATTAATTAATGTATGATAGAGGGATTGATGAGTTTGAAAATTAAAATAAAAAAATTGATAAGAGAAACGCCACTGTAGTAGTAGTAGCAGTATTGGTATCAACAATGGAAGTTGTTTTAGCAGAGAAGGCACACGCGCAAAGAATGAACGGTCACGATCGTTTGTTCTGTGTTTGTAAGGGAATCAATGAGTGGCGTTGGATGCATCTGCATGGGGATCCATGATTTCGAAAGAAACCAAACAAGTAGTAACAACCTCGCGTGCATATTATTTCTTTATCGTTTCATTGTTTTCTTCAAACTTCGAAACCCACTTTCACTTCATTTTTGGTACTGGTTTGCGCGTGTCCCTTCCTGCTCTGCATGTACATTTACACGCACACCTTTTCTCTCTCTCCATTCTTTGAAGAAAATCTTTCAGTTTTTTGAAACAGTACAGATTAAGATTCCCTTTCCTGCTTCTCTCACCTTTCCCAAACACCCAGAACAATAATAAAATAACACGCTAATAATGAATAAACAATGACTTTCTCGCGTTTCGCACGAAGCCAACACTAACACACACGTACGAAGAAGGTGTGTATTCGCTCAAGTTTCAAACTTTCAAATGTCAGAGACAGAAGATGGTGGCACTGAACTCCAACTGAGAGAACTTGCAACCTTGTACTGTTCATCACTATTCCTCCCACTACACTTCCACTTTTCTGGTTAGATTTTGGCCCTGCCTTCTTGCTTTCCTTTGAAACTCAAATGGGTTTTGCCTCTTTCTTTTAGTGCCGTTTTTAATTGTGTTGTGTTGTGAAGTTTGAATACAACAATGAGTTTTTTAGGTGTTGAAATGTGTCTTGGGAAACATTTAGGCTTTATGCTAGCTATTTAAAATTTCAAAAATAAACAGATTTTCTTACATTTTTTATTCTGGGATCCTACTTGCCACCACTATCTGGTGTTTGTGCCTGGAATCTTGGCTCTGGCTGAGTTATTAGGTGTTTGCAATGTGGTTTTCTAACCACATTTCATCGAATGCGCTTTGAGTGAGTGTTTTGCTTCTTTTTATCTGGATTTGGTGAAGTGCTTACTTGTCTGTTGAAGCAAGGATCACTGCTGGATCTATTTGTATGAACAAGGTTTGATCTTTTTTACCATGGACTGCTCAGATACTAAGCCAGTGAAACCCAACTCCAATAACATATCAGAAATGGTCTGCAAGTTTGCGAAAGTTTGTAGATTGAAGTCTATTGGGGTGTTTTCCTCTGAAATCCCCAATCTCCCTCACTTCCACAGACCCATTTGCAATGAGACTCCTTTGAGTGAAAACAGTAATGAAGAGGGGAAATGCTATCACCAGAAAGTGCATCCCCACCCCATTGAAGTGCCAGCCAAAGAGAAGGCTTGTGCTGGTTTGGAGGTGACGAGGAAGATATTTGATGCTGTTTCAGCGCTGAAATTGGCATACCTTCAGCTTCAGCAGGCGCATATCCCTTATGACCCTCTGAAAATAGTTGCTGCTGATGACCTGGTTGTTGCTGAGCTTGAGAAGATTTGCAAGTTCAAGCGCGAATACACACAGAAACATTGCAAGAAAGCAAGGTTCAATGCCTCTCGTTCTGCTCCCTTAATGGCTGAAATTGTGGCCAAGGAAGCACAGTTGGGGAAGCTTAAGTCTCAAAACAGTGCCAAAGATTCTGAGATTGTCCGGTTGCGGCGCGAGCTGCTGGATTTGGAGATAGGGAATAAAAATCTCACTGAGAAGATCAAGCAGATAAGTTTGGAGAAAAGGAGAGCGGGTGTTTTGAGTGTTACTGAGTTTCAGGATGTCTTCAAGGCTGCTTCAAAGTCCATTCATGATTTTGCAAAACCAATGATTAGCTTGATGAAAGCTTCAGGTTGGGACCTTGATAGGGCTGCAAGTTCTGTTGAGAATGGTGTTGTTTATTCCAAAAGGTGTGACAAGAAGTTTGCTTTTGAGGCATACATTGCTCGCAGAATGTTCCATGGTGTTGCGTTAACATCTTATGATGTGAGTGATATTATGAAGTTTGATGACCCTTTTGATGCACTGATGGAGAATCCACTTTCAGATTTCGCCAAATTTTCTCTAGCAAAATACCTTCTGGTTGTGCATCCCAAAATGGAAGAGTCATTCTTCGGCAATTTGGATCACCGAACGTTTATAATGAGTGGCAAGCACCCTAGAACCGAGTTCTATCAATTGTTTGCTAAGATGGCAAAATGGGTTTGGGTTTTACTTGGATCTGCTCGGTCCATAGATTCTTCAGCAACCCTATTTTCCGTGAACAGAGGAAATGTGTTCTCCAACTTGTACATGGAATCTGTTGAAGAAGAAAAGGAGAGTGCAAAGCTTTCAGATGAAGAAAGAACGACCCACAAAGTTCAAATCATGATCATGCCAGGGTTTAAGATTGGAAAGATGGTGGTGAAGTCCCGAGTTTATGTGTCAAAATATTCAAGCTAAATGGTGGCCTTTTTAACTGGTAATTCAGCTAACAGAACCACATAAATTTTGTACTAGAGTTATTTGAAATGCTAGAACCTCAACCACCAGCTCTGGTGTTGTAATCTTTTCTATTAATTAGAGACCTGATATTGCTAGTAGTTACGGTGGTCTTAAATTTCCTTACTGTTCTGTATTTTCCCTTTTAACCTTTCAATTTTCTCTATAAACTGTAAATAGGTGTTCATGTAAAACTGCTTTTCATGAATGCACTTTATTTTATTCGTAACAGAGTGAGAGCATGGTGTTATTGGTATATTTAGTATCATAATGTGTCTTCATAGTTAAAATGCTAATCTTGATTATTGCCAAAAAGACAAGAAGCAAGGATTCAGTTTTTCGAACAAAATCAAGATTCTGATCTATGTAAGTCCATAGGTGTCTGAGATAAATAAAGTCAAGATGGATCATTCCATAAAAGGTTTCATATAAACTACTACACTTATAGATTGCACACATCCAATTTTGTGGGAACACTGAATTGAAAATTAATAAATCAATATCTATTTACTCTCACACTCTCTCCTTGTGCCTTCACTGGGAACTGTTACTGTCTCCAGTGTCAGGAGAAAACAAGTCCTTACAAAGCTCTCCATAAAATCTACTAACCAAATCAATGTAGACAGGACATTTAAGGTTCTTCCAACAATACAAAAGTTCCTCCACATCCATCAAGTCCCTAGTCTTCCCTTCTTCCACAATCATCTCCACCAAATAATTCTCAAAACTCTTGCACGCATCTTCCACCTCTTGCCTCGAACCTTCTTCACTTTTCTCCACCGCACAAACCGGTGTAAGCGGCGAAGGAAAGAGTGGAGTTTCATGAACATTGGAGGGACTCCTGAGTCCTTGCACTGTGTCTGTGTGCTTAGATTTCTTTGGAGAACGAAACACTGACTGTAACAAAGAAGACATAGTTGGTCTTTTAGGGGAGGCCTTAGGGAATGAGGACTTATGAGCACGGAACTTGAGAGCTCTTATAAACACAAGCTTCTTGGGTTTAAGTCTGAAGAAAAATAGTAGCCTTTTGCATGGGTTGAGAAGCTTGGATTTAAAGACACCCAATGCTTTCCCTTTCATCTCTAACAAGCAAGAGAAGAGTGTTGTTGAAGAAAGTAGAGTGCTTTAGTTCAGTAGCGTTGTGTTTGTTGGAACCTAAGTTGTTGTTAACTCGGAGAGAATGAGGTTGTGATGTTGGGTAGAGAGAGAGAAGTGTATTGGTGTGTTGAGAGGGTGTGAGGTCTTTAACAAGTTGTGCTAATTGTGTAGTTAGTTGGTGTGTGTGGGTTTCACGTCTTTCAGTGATGTGGCATTGGATAGAAATGGCATAGCAGTAGCATCGATATGTTACCACACAACATACGCGTTAAGGGAATGAAGCAGTGCTGTCTTTAGCTGTACTATGAACATTCATTTGAGGAAAAAAACATTTTTCATTTTAATCTCTCTCATGTCATGTATATAGTGTTTCAACAATGAATATAGTAGGATTCTGCATTGTTCTGACTTCTAGTATAATATACGCAAAACATGAGAAAATAGTGTTAATAAAATATATTGGTTTGATTGAAAAACATTCTAAAAAATCTTAAACAAACGCACTTGTGCTTGTAATGATGTGTTTAGCTTTTATAGGAAAGGATATTAGGTGATAGAATATTAGAATTAGTGGAGCTGGTGGGTAAAGGGAATTTCGGCTTTGTCTTCAGTGTTGTCTCTTATTTTAGTTAGTAATCTTGGAAATGAATAAAAGGTATGTTGAAAACAGATAGGCTTTTACTTCCTGTACCATGCACCCTTTAAATTTCTTTTAAAAAATGACTATTTTACTTTTTGTAAAAGTGACTTTTGGATAACATATTTTTGAAAATTTTCGAAACAAACTTTTTAAAATAAGACTTTTAGAATAAAATATCCAAAATGCATGAAATACTTTTAGGAAAAAAAATCAAAATAGGATTTTCAGAACAAAAGTTTTGGAATGTATGGAATATATTTTGGAAAAAGATATTTCAAGATAATTTTTTTGGAATAAACTTTTCGAAACGCATGTAATGTCTTTTGAAACGAGTTTTTTGGAACGCTCTATATGAAATGTGTTTTGGAAAGGATTTTCTAAAATACACTATGATATGGAAAAGAGTTTTTCTTCACATTTTCTCTCTTCTACTTCATCTGCAGTGTTTTTCCTCTCTTCTTCCTCCACGGGCCTACGGCGATAGCGATGATGAAAGCGACAGTGCCAGTAGTGGTAACACAACAGGTGCAATGGTAAATGGTAGTCTAGTCTTTTTCTATCAGTGTGGTAGTGCAGTTAGTAATTGTAGGGGTTCTAGAAGCTATGATCAAACAAGAAATTATAAAATTATACCCTTTACAATCTTATCAGGCTGTCTGTTATTGGCACCCCGAAATTAATATTCGAAATTCCCCATCAGTTTTTTTTTTTAATTCTTTAGTTTGACAAATATTAGGAGTGACAAAATAAGACAGTCTAATCAGAGACGGGCTAGTATGCCTTCGGCCTACTAATTTGGTGGATCAGACGAGTTGAACCAAAATAGATTGACAGATTAAAAATATGGGTTAATTATATTATTCGTCCCTCAAGTATTATGTGATTTTGTTTTTAGTCCTCCAACTACCGTTTGCTCCAATTTGGTCCCTCATGTTTTGAAACGTTTGGAAATAGTCATCCTCTTTTGACGCCGTTAGTTTTGTTTGACACCTGGCAAACGAACTGCCACGTATGGATCCCGTTTTAAGCTGTGTAAGTGGTCTAAATGGGTAGTTTGAGGACTAAAAACAAAATCACATAATATTTGAGGGACGAAAAACATAATTAACCCTACAAATATTAACCCAGCCCACCCCATTTTGGCAGACTGGCATGTTAGGCCTATACTACCAGTGACGGATCTTGATTAATATTTTAAGGGTAGCCAAACTAATACAATCAAAATTATATATTTAATTAGTGTCACCAAAGCAAAGATAATGAATACATAATTTAGTATAACCATAACTATATAAAGAAATAATAATTATTGTCATTTGTTCTTTTATATTCTTGAACTCATCAATAATTGGACCAGAACTAAAATTTCCAGTTATTTATTTTTCAATGTAAATAAACAAATTGTCAGCAAAATATTCACCTTTCATCTTTATTCAATATTCTTGTTTTGATAATCTTCATTAAAAAAATAATTTTTTTATTATAGTAATGACTCACCTGTAATTTTTTGAACTTTAAGAAAATAAATTTATAATTGGACAATTGAGTTAATAGTATCATGGTTCAGAACATATGTGAAAAAGTTGAATTTGTCTTATTTTCATCTTCACACAACTTCCTTTTTTATCATTTTTAAAATATAATTTGTTCTTTTATTCTTTACCAATATTTTTTTAAAAGACTAAGACTAATCTAATAAAAAATTGAGATGTAAATACTAAAATAAAAATTCATAATAATTAAACTACAATTAAAAATCGGTTATGAAAAAAAATACATAGTACATATTTTTTTTTTCTATATTCTTAAAATTGAATATACAAAAAGTTTGTTAGATAAAAAATAATTTTAACTATTAAACTAATATTTCACTGTCAAGTAGACAAAAAAAATTTTTTTTCAAGAAGGAAAGAAAAACTATAAGAGAAAAGAGTAGAAACAATGATTATTTTCCTCTTTAAAAATACAAAAAAAAAATTAAGTAAAAGTAAAATATGTGAACAATATGTAAGAAACTTAGAAGACAAATAAAAAATATCTTAATAATTTTTTTATTCTTTATTATATTTGATTTCAAATTTTATTATTAATTAATATTAAATATTATGATTTATAAGTCAAATAAAAAAGATATAATTTAATTTTCTTTGATTTTTGATATACTACACATAATTTAAAAAAAGTTTACATATTATATATAATTTAAAAAGTTTCAAAATTTTTAATTGCATAAAC
>Ga0209389_1005260_pt1 | contig 10984 bp, 7 predicted proteins | sample CowpearedBW_FD_187526 | JGI IMG/M metagenome (GOLD analysis project Ga0209389, IMG submission 187526) | Root nodule microbial communities of legume samples collected from California, USA - Cow pea red BW (SPAdes) (version 2) | ecosystem: Host-associated > Plants > Roots > Nodule | place: USA... | reverse complement strand
GCACAGTGGAGGACGACTTCACCTTTAATGTCGTCCTCCACCACGACGACTTGACCCTATTTTACAAAAAAAAATTCAACGAACCCATTTTTACAAATTCTTGATCAAAGTGACCCCTTTTTACAAAAAAGCCTAATAACGTTCTTCCAATCTCAGAATGTTCGTCTCGTTTTTCCATTTTAACTGCTGCTATGAGATGAGATGTTCGAAAGTAAGTTCATAGAATTTACGAACCCATCCAACCTAACATGAGTCACATTCCAGTTTCTCTAACCACGCACAATTAATTTAGCTAGCATGGGGATGGTGATGGCCATAAATGTGTACACATTTGACCTCGCCCCCACAAAGATGTGAAAAGATAAGGATATTACTATTTTAAAGCGAGGTTTTCTATCAAGTACAGGAGTAAGAGCATATACCCCCATATTTAATCTATAGTTCAATGTAGTTTTAAAGTCGTTCAAATTTAATGGTTGGTACACCCTTAAAGGAACTTTTTTGTTAAAGGTAAAAACTGTTTACCAAAAGAAAGGGAAAGCTCAGAAGATTAGTTTCCAGGTTAATACATTAGCTTAGACTACATGAAACTGAAAATGGGCAAACAAATATATTAATGCAACATTTGCGTGTTAGAGGCTAGACAACACGATTCAACAAGTTATCGCTAAAGAGAAAAGGAGGAATACAGATGGAACTATTAAAATTAAGAATTTAAGGAAACAAAGCTTAACTCATATTGACTGCTTTGGGAATCTTCCTCTACGAATATTGTTGGAGAAGATAAAGAAGTAAAAAACGTTATCTGATAAAGCAAAAGAAAACCATAAAGACTGCCTGAGAATTGAGCAAGAAAGCGAAAGAAGGTGGTAACATCACTTGGGCTTTGGAAGCACCAAAACTCGTGGTTGGTTGTTCCATAATCATGTTCAGACACACAAAGAGACACGCGCGCGCCTTTCATCAGAAACGTAACCAAATTAACTTTATTTATTCCCTACTCACTGTCTTCTGCACCCTATACTTAAAAAATTGTTATATTTTCCCTTTGGGTCACCATTTTCTTCCCTATGCTCGATTCATTTGACCAAGACCGTCGGAAAATGAGCGAAGCTTCCACACATGCAGTAACATGCGGAATGACAAGTTTTTAACTACGCCTTGCACTGACACTGACTAATTTCATATGCTTACAACTCAGTAATTCGGGAGTCATAAGATGCACATTTACTAAGTTTTAAAAAATGAGTAAACAATCGACATTACAACTTCGCCTGTCTCACCTTTATAAATATAATTTTATACGAACATTTAATTAATCAGTATACGATTGATGATGTGATTCAACAAGAGACACACTGGACTGGTGCGCACACAAATAAGATTGAATCCCAGAATTGCAATTAGTATACTACTAACTCCATAACAATTGTTCTTGACGATTCTAGTCAGTTGTACCATTCCGTTTTTCTTTTATATATATATATATATTTGAGAAAATACTCAAGACCATACTCTCTAATGAGAAATTAAAGTAAATTATGGTTACTATTTACAAGCACACAGCAGCTACGTAAAAAAATAATGTAAAGCATTCATTATCTGACAATTTCATTATCAGGAGCACTGACAAAATAACATCATAAAACAACCGGAAATATAAAAGGGCTGTTTGGTACATCAATATAGACTGAGCATTGTTCCTGTAACCCTACTCCATTATCTCGGCAAAACACCCACGTTGCCTTTTCAAGCACATAACTTCCACACCATGTAGAAGTTGTCAGCGCCAAACTGGCTGAGGTCGATGGTGGACTCTTTAATATTACCACCATCGACGCTTAGATATGTTGCTAAGTAACAAAAGTTTAATGGGTCCACTATACCAGAGTTTCGCCACCTTACCTCGTTTATGGAAGGTAAACTAAAATTAACCTCCAATTGCTCTATTCCGAAGTGGAAAAACGAGCTCCAACTCCATAGTTGGATTCTGCATTGAGTATAAACATTCACTCAGGTGTGCATAATACCAGTGAATTTTTATGCTCTATTTACAGAACTATTAAGAGGCATGAACAAACTTCCACAAAAAGAACCAACTGAACCCCCTACTCTAACATCTAAACGTTAGTAGTCAAAAACTAGTGACTGCTATTAACAATTGCCTTGAATTGATCCTACCCCCAACGTTAGATTTCCATCTTCCAGATCATGTTATCAATACTGCAATTATGTGATTTCTCCAGTGCAACGACTTTGGCTCGGTGTACTGCTGATGAGTTTTTTCCTCTTTCGTCCTGAGGAAGTTCACAAGCTTCGCTTACAGAACCCGTTCGCAAATCAGCTGGGGGAATGAAGCAATCAACTGAAAGACCTGGTACATTGAATGCAACCTCTTCAATCGTCCAGGCCTCTTCCATTTTTGTTTTAGTATGGCTCATGGCCATCTCCCCAAACCTGAAAAGGGTTACCACGGAATGCCCAGAGTGAGCAATCATTATACCTTCCACAGGCTTGTAATCACCGAGGAATGAATTGATTGTGGTCTCCCAATAAACTGCATCACCCCCATTAGATTGGATGCGCGTCAGATGAGAGTCCTCAATGTGAACAAGAAGACCAGTCTTCTGGCTAAAGTAGCCAAACAATACATGCCTTATAATCTCGGCAGGACCCTCACTCCGAGCCTTCAATGTTTCAGGGTCAGTACAAAGCTTCAGGATGAAGCAATCCTCACCATTGATGTTTTTCTCTCCTATGCATCTGGCATCAGCAAACATACTTGCAGTGGTTCTAGGATCAATACCCTGATCAAACAAATATACACACTTAGAAATTAAAGAGAAAAAAGGAACAACCAGAGAAAATCACAAGTTGCAAGTTTTAAAACAAAATCAACCTGAAGAGCACGCCGCAAAGGCCTCACGGGTCCCTTGGCCGTATGAGCACCGAGCCAAGGGGTGTGCCTCCAGACAAGCTTGCCATTGCAGCCAGCATGAACCTTGCTGCCCCCAACTACAAGCTCTACATACCACATGTCCGGATTCATCTGCCAGAGCACGAATCCGCCAGACTCCGCACACCTAGACGCATTTCGGTTCTTCACTACCTTAGTCGCAGTTTCAAACTCAGAAGCCACCATTTTAACCTTTCCCATCGCATAAGCATTTCGTATAGAGTTCTGCAACTTTAGCCCCCCAGACGCTGCTAGGTACTGCTGCAATATGTACTGGGCAGAAGAAGTTTCCTGCAAGGTTTCCCATGAACAAAATAAAACCCAAAAAAGAGTTAAGAATATTAACCTATCACCATTGAACTTCACTATTAACAATAAACACACATTTTATACTTTAATTTCTAAAAAGAAGAAGGTTCCTTTCTCCCCCTATACTGCAAAATAGTTAAATGCATCAATTTAAGAAAATTATGTGAGTTATTACTGAGTAAAACTATCTCATAAAACAAAACCGGGTTGAAAGGCTCTTGTTTCGTCCATATCCTAACTATTTTCATCCTAAATTTCTGTTCTCAGCAGGAACTCTTAGTGAAATTACAGAGACGAAGCACGTGACTGAGTGTGTCACTGGTTAACGATTTGAGCCAGACACTTGGAAAAGAGATAAAACTAGAAATCCCAAAGTGAATCTTACACGGGATCAAAAGACGACAAGGAGCATAAAACGTTACATAAGTTACCAGAAAAGCCATATTATGAGTAGCTGAAGAGAAAACGACCAAAAATCCAAAGCACAAGCATCCAAACAAAAGAGAGAGATAGAGAGAGAGAAGGAACGAATTCATTCACTGTAAAGTACCGAAGAAACAGCAAAACACCAAAGCATGTTCGAGAAAAAAGAGAAATAGGAGAAACGTTATGACTGAGAGGACTCACAATGGGAGTGTCTTTAATGCTGAGGTGAGGCAAGGGGTCGGTGGCGCACACGTGAACGGGAGCGAGTGGGGCGCCCATGACACCGAGAAGGAGTCTCAGATCAGACCTCTTGTAAGACACGGAGGGGGCACGTGAGAGCTGGCCCTTCATCCAGTTTCCGAGACCCGACCCGATTCGCTTGGGATCCCCGTTCTCGGTGGCGTCCGGGTCGGGCCCCTCGATAAGAGGCGTGAGCGTCTCACCCAGCGGGCGGAGACTGGCGGATCTCGCGACGGAGGAGTCCGGGTTGTGCTTCTTGCGGCGGAGGAGACCCGAAATGGGGGAGGCGGTCCGGGCGGGGCTCTTGGAGCGAGAACGCGACGGGGAGAGGCCGCGTACAACCTCGTCTTTGAGAGCGGAGAAGAAAGACTGCTTATTTTCCATTGGAGAGAGTAGAAAAGAAAAAGAAAGAGAGAAAGAAACCACTCCTAGAAGGGTGAGGAAGAAGTGGTGAGTAGTGAAGAGAAGGGAAAGAGAGAAAGAGAGAGTTTCATAGATATAGAAAAAAGAGAGAGAGAGAGAGAGAGAGAGAGAATGAGAAAACGGTTTTGGAAGAGTGGGAGGAAGTGTGTTTTGTTTGGAGCAGTGTGTGTGGGTGGGTTTGTGGGCGTACGGTTCCGCTGAGAGAGAGAGAGTGAGAAAAAGCGAAACAGAGAGAGAGAGAGAGAGAGAGAGAGAGAATGGTATTTTATTTGCTGCTTTATGGGAAGGCTGAAAGGTTGTGATAATATTATATAGCTCTTTTTGGTCAGTTGCACTAGCAGTTGCAACCGCGGAATATTTACCTTTTTTTTTATTTTCTTGTTATTTCGTACACACATGAATTTCATTTTCATTATATCATTTAAACGCTCTTTCCTAATGTAATAATACGTATCTCTTCCTAACACACCTTTCCTCTTTTCTCTATCTTTTTTTTTTGTTCGGATTTAAGGGGAAGAATTAAGAATAAAAAAATTAGTATTGAGAAACGTAAATAGAAAAATATATTAATATTAACAGTTGCAATTCAATAGCTTTCAGAATCAATTAAGAAATAATTAATATAAAAATATACAATAATTTAATATGTTTTTAAATGACGCTTTTTTTAGTTAAATTTCGTTTGCGTGTGTATCTCTCTATTATGTATATAATGTCGTAATTTAGAATATTTCTTTTTTATCATATGAAATATTTAAACTAATTAGTTTTTTTTTTTGGTACAGAATTAACTACTACTTGATAGTTCCAGTTTTTAAACATATTTTTAACTTTATTAGATATAGTATAAATTAAATTAGGATTAAATTTGAATTTAGGAGAGATTCAAGGGTTGCAAAAGCCTAATCCATCTAAAGTAATTTCCATCCCGAAATACGGGAACATAATTCATGACATCCAAGGCAACAACAGTTGTTCTGGTAATGTTAATTGCATTTTTTATAGTAAAAATTTACTATTAAAGAAATTCATTATTTTTTATTATTTTAGGAGAATTGCTAAATTCTCTTATAATCAGTAAAATATATTCTGAATTTCATGAAATGAATGCATATTGTGCAGTTTGGGTGCTGATGATAGATTAATGACTTAACATACTATAATTCATGATTCTAAAATTAATGCATAATGATTTCGAGTATTTCTTTAGTAAGAGTAATGAGTTAATTTTAAGTAGGATTTAGAAACTTTTATTATACTACATACAGTTGTGAGGATTAGTAATATTTCTAAAAAAAAAGTAAAAAAAATGGTGAAAATGATATATAATTTCTCAATTTTATATACAGTTTTTTTATTTCGAAACTTGTGTATTTATAAATTCATTAAATATTGGTGAAAATATTTTATGGGTTTAAATTGATGGATTTTTGACAGCATGAACAGTGAAAATAATTTCATTTTTTGTTATAATAGGGACACAAAATTTAAGAAGTGAAATCACATCAAATACCACGAGGCCAACTTTAAATATAGTGGCCCATGTATACACTCCCGATTATTAATATTAATGATTTACCACATATTAAAAAAATTACAAATTTCAAAAAATATTCTGACTAACATGTATTGTCTTCATAAGTTCAAAAGAAAAATACTGCGTACAAATTTTCTGGTAAATATTTACAGATATTTTATTGTATTAATGTCAATTGAAAAAGTATTGAGAATCCTTCCCATATCTTCTCAATTCAGGAATCTGAAATATATTAAAAATATTTTGGATACTAAAATATATATCAAGGTAGAAAAATCTCAAGCTAAATAATTACATCATAATGTGGCCAAAAAAATTAGTACCTAGTAACGTGATCTCTTTTTCCTGTGTTAGTATATTTAGAATTTAATTCACGTGTTGCTGAGAGACTAAAAAACAAACGAATAAAATCTCTACCAATATTGAGAACCAAATAAAAAATCGTCAGACCAAACACCTCCACAAAGTTTGTTGCGAAAGATTTCTTAAAATATCAGGTTTCTTATTCCCGGTCTGGATCCAATCAAATAATTTTTTTTAATTAAATATAATATAGTCATGTCGTGAATAAAGAATACTTAAAATGATCATATATTTAGTCATTTTCATAGCTAATTCATGTTTAACATGTATTTGCCGGTTAATTAATAATCATTTTATAGCCAAACTCATTGATTAAATCTGTTACTTTAGAAGTGATGGGCTTCAGGTAAACAATAATTACACAATAATTAGTCTTGTCGCTGAAATTCTGCGTTAATAAATTTAATAAATTTTCATACGATGAAAAATTATTATGAAGTTTAGGATATTAATTTAGTTGATTGTGATATTAAAGTTTATAATAATGTTTAAAGTAATCTTATTTGAAAATTTTAGATTAACATGTTGATTTACATATAAAAAAATGACAAATATTAGATTAATATTAGCATTTTTTCAAATTCGTAAACAATAAAATAAATCTTTTAAGTTAAAGTATTAAACATCACAATGTTCGAGTTTTTAACTTTCTATAAAATTAGATATTTTATTTTAAATAAAATAAATAAATAGGAGAGACAAAATCGATTATTCAAGTCTATTTTAATCCGTCAAACAAAAATAAGTCATTAGTGATAACATATCCTGTACAAGACAAGTTGATGGGTCTATTTTACCCATCACCTTTTTACTTTTTTATTTGTTTTCAATTTTTTAAATTTGTTTGTATATAGTATAAATATTAAAAACATATTTTATTGTATAAAATATTTTCTAAACATTCAATTGATTAATTAATATTTTTAATTAAATTAATTAATATAATTATTATATTTATATGTTAAATTATTTTATTATGATTAATAATTAAAATTTTATTTTTAAATATTAATGATTTAAATTAATATTACTAGCATAAATTTGTTGAATATGTTGAATATGTGTCTGCATTTCATAAGTCTTAAGCGAAAAATAGTATAAGTCATGAATATTAACATAAAAACTACAAATATGATGAAGAACAAGAGAAAAGAGAATGAAACTCATGGTAATTTTTCTTTTATTTTTTTTAAGTTTAATATAAGTGTTACTATTAAAAAGTCGCTTAATAATATTATAAAAAGTAAAATTGGAAATTTAAAGTTTATAAAAGAATTACCTGAAATGTAGCACATAATTAACAAGTTAACACATTTAAAGTATTACTAACGAAAATTACCTAATTGTAATGAATTTTTTAAAATAGGAATTCAATTGAGTCATATAAAGATGAAAGGACCTAGTTGAGATTTCGTTACAAAAATGAAGATATCTAAAATTATTTAACTAATTATAAATTATGCATACAAAAGGGAATATATATGAAATAGAGATAAAAATATTAGTAAAAGAAATTACGAGTACATGATAAAATAACTAATTCGGATTTGAGAAATTCATTCCTCGTGTAAACTATTTAAAAATTTATATTTCTATCTCATTATTTCATTATCGGATTAAATTATTTAAGCAAATGAATATAAATTAATTTATTATAATTTTAGTTTTTGATAAATTATAATCAATCGATTAATATTATATAATAATTTTGTAAAGATGTCTAGTTAAAATTAATTTATACATATAATAAAATATAGTTATTTGTGATTATCAACATTGCGTTAAATGTTTAAAACAAGTCTTAAATATCAATTTCTTATAATTAAATATGAACTAAACAATTATAATATGATTATCTAAGAAAACAATTTAAATAGTAAACAATTTTAAAAATAAAAAATAATTAATTACTATAATAACTAATTTAGATATTAATTTATAAATTTATTAATATTTAAAATAATATCTATTACAAATTAAAAGTTATAATAATTTTATGAATTAAGTCACCAACATTGGTTACAGAAAATTTTGACCATATAAATTTTCATGACATTAAAAATCAATTATCAATTGTCTATACAAGTTTAAGTTTTATCATTTAATTTCATCAAGGAAAGAAATTAATCATTTAAAAGATACACGAAACCAACATATTACAGCTGAAATTTTAGTTAGACAGAGTCATCTGTTTTAAAAGATTGCAGACAATCAAAATTGAATAAAAGCAGTCCATATTTTTATTGTTTTTAAAACCTAATAAAAAAAGATAGATATTTTTTTAATCCAGTACGTGTAGTGAAACCTTGTGATTTTTGTTGTTGTTTGAATTTTAAAATATTACTTTATATCTAAGAGTCTGTTAGTTGTAACTAACTGGATATACCTATAGAGTTGTTGAATAACAGAAAGGAATCTTGTTGGACATTTTGTTTAGAGTTTAAAAAATATATATATAAAAAACGAAATGAGTGAGATGATTGTAAGGTTGTGAAGATTCGTTGTTGTTACTGAAGAAGTGAAATTTTTGAAGGAGGAGGAAAGGTGGGTGGCGAGACGATGATGGTGGGGGCGAACGTTCAAAGGAGAGAGGAGAGGGAAAAGGAACTACACAGATCAATCATGCACAGATTCCTGTCTAATTCTTGATCAAGACCAAACATCATCAACCAGACCAAGGTGGGTCCTATCAACTCATACACCACCACCGTGTAACATGAGCTCAAATATAATTATAAAATTTAAGTTTAATATAATCTTTCAACACATCCTTTTACACTAAAATATATTCATATCATGCGTGAGACTATAAACGGTTCGAAATAGCGGATGGAAGAGAATGTACCAAGATAGATTCATCTCGTACGTAAGACAAGAAATTAGTGGATGGTCCGTCAGCAACCTGATATCGGGTGAAATAGAATATCTAAGAAAGCTCGCTAGAATAGGTTCTAACTTGGTTCTGATATCATGTTAGAAGTGGGTTTTAAACCTAACTCAATCCCATAAAATCAGCTTGTAAGGTGAGGTTTCATATATTCTAAAATTGTCCTATCTCTAGTATATATGGGACTTCCAACAAATTTTACTCCATCCAAACATTTCTTTAAATAACTCTTACGAAGTATTGTCTATTTTGGAACATAAAACTCACTCTTAAATGATATGAAACCATTGTCAGATCATCAAATTGGGTTTAGTTAGATTTTTCTCCCAATTTATTAAACTAATATGATAGATGTGGTTCTAAAATAATATCAAGTTATATCATGCGTATTTCACTACTCATAAAACACAAAAATAGATAAACAAAACATCTCATCCAAACTTAAATACTTATCTTATATTTCAGTCTCACACGATGTAACATGCAAGCGAGCTAGTACTCATGCATGCATAGCTTTTAAAAATGGACTACAAAAAATAATAAAAGTGAATACTTTTAGAAAAATAATGATTTCTTTAAATAAAACTTAAATAATAACTTTTCTATTTTAAAATATACCATTTTAATAATAAAATATTCAAAATTCACCTACAAAACTTCTGTTATTCTTATTAGTTACTTTTTAGGTTCTTACATTTATAAAAAAATTGTCTTTACATTAACTAAAACAGTAATCAATTGACAATAAAGATATATTTTGTCATAATATATAACTTATAGGTAAACTAAAACAAAATTTAAATAATGAGAATGTTTATATATGTAATATATTAGTGAGACTGTTTATATACTACCATTACAAACCAAAAAATGAAAAAAAAATTGTAAATATTTAAACTGATAAAAACCATAAAATCATTAAAATTTAAGAGTTAGATATACAAATTGAAAAACACACATTAGTAATAAGTTTTTTACCATCTCATAATAAATTCAAAGATTCTCAAATTAAATTGATATTAACACTTTTACCATTTTAGCTTAGAAAAATGCAACCTGGCAATGTAAAGAAATATCTAAAAAATAATTGTTCTCGACCAACATTACATTGGAAAAGTCAAAATAAATCATGGCGCAATTTGCAAAATTCACTCCTTTAAGTGACCTACATAACATAAGGTAGTAAAGTAGAGTATGACTATTTAGATGAAGCACATACAACATATTCTTAAGTCATTCCATAACCAACTATATTTAGCAAAAAAAAAAAATACATAACCAATACACAAAGATATTAATAAAAAAATAGAACAACATATTATATATAAAAATTTATTAAAAAATGTGTTCCTTATATTATTAATTATTTTTTCATGTCAAAATTGCTTAGTTTAAAGAGTAAAGTTTTGTTGTGACTTCTTATAAGTGAAAAAAATAAGTGAAAAAATAGTATATTTTGAAAATTGAAAAGATTTAAATTCATTTATTATTTAATATTTTTAGTTTGATTAATTATTTTACTATAGTTAAAATATAAATATTAATAAAATATTATTTATACTAAAGAATATATTATGTTATAATATATATAATTGTTAATAAAATATTTATAAGATCATCAATTATATATTATCATAATCATGTCGGGAATATTATTTATCGTATAAACTATTTGATAATATTTCAAACTTAATCAATAATATCATAACATTTTTATTGATATATTTAGAACATGATATTATGTTTTAAAATTTTTATGTAATAAATTTTACGCGTAAATTTCCTTAGTAAGTTTGATAGCTTATTGTCTTTTTTTTTTTTTTTGGTATTTTTTTTTTTTTTT
>Ga0209389_1005258_pt1 | contig 10985 bp, 3 predicted proteins | sample CowpearedBW_FD_187526 | JGI IMG/M metagenome (GOLD analysis project Ga0209389, IMG submission 187526) | Root nodule microbial communities of legume samples collected from California, USA - Cow pea red BW (SPAdes) (version 2) | ecosystem: Host-associated > Plants > Roots > Nodule | place: USA... | reverse complement strand
AAAACACAAGGTAAATGTTATATTTAACCATGGGCAGTTATGGAAATTAAATTGATTTTGGGGGTACAGACGAGATTCTTGGAGGTGTAGGGAGAAGCCCCCTAACTTTAGATTACTTTCATCGAAATAGCTAGAAATCAATTTGGGTTTTCTTCCTCCACCTTCAAACATTTTTTCGGCACCCCAAAATTTCAAAAACTTCCCAAAATGCTCTTTTGAGTTTGATTGCTAGATAGGTAAAAAATATTAATTACTCTCTCTATTTAATACCTCACCAACCTGCATCGCTCACACTAAACTAACAAAACAATAAAAGTTAACTTAAAAATATCTTTTAAAAATTTTAAAAAACAGCTATATATATAAAAAAATTGGAATTAATTAAAAGAATTAAAAATTAAATTACATATATAACCGAATTTCGTAATCCAATACAAATCTTAACTGGATTTCGAAATCCGTTACACGTAAACAGATTTCGCAGAAGTCTACTTGATTGGAAAATTCAGCTATGTATTTAATTATTTTTCAATTTTATTTTATTTATTACGTTCATTACCTTTTTTTTGTTTTTTTAATTCTTTTTTAATTTTTTTTATTTGTTTTCAATTTAATTTAATTTTTTAAATTTGTTTATGATTTATTATTTTTAATTTATTTTTAAATTATTTCAATTTGTTTTTAAATTATAAATAAATAAACAACTAAATTATAAATAAAAATAAAATAAAAAATTAATTAATTAAAAAAATTAAAATATATAAAATTAAATACAAAACGGATTTTGAAATATGTGAGTCTGATAAAATGGAATTCCAAATCCGGTTAATTTTATTTTTTAATTTTTATTTTGTTTATTTCAATTTTTTGTTTTAATTTATAATTTTATTTTAAAAATTTTATATGTTTAAGTTATTTTTTAAATTTTGTGGTTTTTTTAATTTTAGTTTTTAACTTTTATTTGTTTAATGTATGTGTTTTTTATTTAATATTCCCAATCATCTATCACACATGTTCCTTTTGAGTTACTCTGCATGAAAAGAATAAGTGTTCTATACTCTCCTCAAAGAATGAACACAAGTCACATAAAGTGTTTTGCAATTAGATCCATCTAGCAAGTAATTTAACCTTTGTTGGGAACTTATCCAAGAATACCCTCCGTCATTGGCGGAACTAGGTAATGACAAGGGGGAGCCACGACTCCCCCATTTTTTTTTTGAATTTTTTTTACATATATTTATATATTTTTTAAAATTATATTATATATTATTTATATTAAGATTATATTATGGAAAATTATAATAAAAGATAAATAAAATTTTTTAATGGAGACATTAATTTATAAAAGAGATTAGGTTTTTTTTCTGATTATAAAATCTTTCTACCATGTAAATTATCATGAAAGTGTGTGAAGAGAGATAAATACAAATTCTTGCATGATCTCTCACAGATCAAGGTTAGTATCTTATTATGATTTATGTATCGCTACCTATGGTAATTTTTTTTTAAGTTTTGAATTTATACAATATTGCTTATTTAATTAAAGTAGTATGAGTTTTGTTATGTTTTGCATTGTGATAATTGTGATTTGTGAATATAAATTTTATTTTTTCTAAATAGGCGAGTGGTGATAAATTTATATTAGAAAGATTATGATAAAAAGTAAATTGATTCCTTTTTTTCAAAGAGGAAGGTTTTAATAAAGATGAAAAAAATGCATTTACGTTAACTAAACTTGAGAAATTTAATAAGAACCAAGAATTTAAGACAATAAAAAACAAATCTCTAAAGTTCTCAGAAATCAAATTGATGAGATACGAATGACTTATCTAAAATGGTATTCATGGTTTGGTATAATGATATAATAGCGAATGATAGTAATATTTTTTTGAATTCTACTATTATGTGTGTTTGTTTTAAGGAGAGGAAATGAAGAGAAAAAGTGAAGAGTTTTTCTTCTAAAGAAATATTATATATAACAAATCTAATTTGGCCCCCCTACATTTTTAGTCCAAGTTCCGCCAGTGTCTAAGGGGTCAGTTAGTCTCACTTAGAGCGGACTAACTCCTGTGGTGAGAGTAGCAGGAGGCCCGAAATTCATTAAGGGTTAACCTTGTGGTGAGGGAAAATTGATTCATTATAACACTTGTAACACATAGCTCGGGGGTGAGCAGAGGTATCCACCACAAGTGCAAGTATCCACTGAATCTGATCAGGCTATATGTATCCAGATGAGTCGAGTCGAGGTCTTAGTGTATTGATTGAAGAGTCATAACATGCTTGGATGGTGTATGTATATTGGATGGTGAAAGTATATTTGATTGTATGATAAAAACATTGTCGGCTTTAGCTTACCCTTTCTTGTTGGTTGCTTTGTATGTTGTGTTTCTATCTTTGTGATGATTATCAATTTATTGATGGGAGCAGATGCGAGGGATAATCGTGGTCATCAGGGGAGAGACGACTCTGCAACTGAGTTTTCTTGGGATATCTTTAGGGCTACGGCCTATGTACTTGTCAGTCTTTACATTTCTTTATGGTTCCAACAGAATGTTTATCATGTTCCTTTATTTTTGGTGACACCGTGGTGTGCCTTGGTTGTAAGGCATTATGTTCAAACTCTAGGATTGCGCTGCTATATTATAATTGTGTGACGTTTTCTTTAATTACGCTCATTAATTAATTGGGACGCTACACTTGATTTTTTTCGAAAATAATTTTATTCACCTAGATGAAATTGGGTGTTGACACTTAATTTTCCTAATTTCAACCATTTTGTTTTTCATTTTCTTCCATTCTCACTCTCATTCTCTTTGCCTCTGTTTCGTGAATACTATAATATATGAACTCATTTAGGGGAATTACAAGAACACTAGATAGAGGCTAGGATAACTGTTATTGGTCTCGGTATAGTTGAAAATCATTTTGAGGTAGTTGCCCTAAAATTGTAATTGTCATATGTGTTAATCGTGTTATTATTTTTCTTATAAACAATTTTTTTTTCTTAAATATCGTCTTCATCGAGGTTGTGCAATTGTTTGAGGTTATTACACCTAAGGCACCTCAACAATTATGGGTGGCAATGTAGGTCAGTTTGACCCATTTAGGCATGTCCCGTACTTGGCATACAAAATGCGAGCTTAATAGTCTGACCCACTCTGCATAGGTCCTGCCACGTGAGTCGATTCATTTTTTTTGTTATAAAGCTTTGGATTTGCTACAAATTGGGGAACTTTGACATCTTCATCAAAATTAAGTAAAGACTTTGGAAAGCTAAAATATAAATTGATAATCTAACATTTTTATCGTATCCATATCCATAATTTGACTTGCATGATGAATTCTTGAAATTTTAGCACATTCAGAGACATATAACATTAGTCTTTTCTCCTCATACAAGAATTTGTAACATTCATACAAAAATTCAAGAAGAAAATAACCAACATACACAAATACATTTTTTTGTAAGGGTCGCAAGTTAATCCATCCCACCTTATTCCAACCTCACGCAAATTACATACTAATACAAATTAAAACTATGCGAATTGACGTGCTTGAATTTTCGTTGATCCCGCTATCCCTAATTAAATTGTCGTCTACACGTGAAAATTAAAATGATTATTTAGAAACTATTTTTCAAATATTTTTCTCACAACTTTAGTATTTGAATATATTTATTTCATCTTTATCTTTTAATTATATTTCAATACTTTTTTAAATATCAATAGTTAAAAATAATCTACAAGTTTCAATATTCTTTTAAATATCAATAGTTAAAAATAGTCTATCACTTTCAATATTCTTTTAAATAAAATTATTTAAAAATAATATATTACAGTATAAATTATTTATTATAAATATAGAATATATTTTATCTGTTCATAATACTTTTCTTGTTTTTATCATAATACAATCCGTGTTAATAGTTAAAAATAATCTACAAGTTTCAATATTTCTTTTTAAATATCAATACTTAAAAATAATCTATCTCTTTCAATATTTTTTTTTAAATATCAATTGTTAAAAATAATATATCACTTTCAATATTTTTTTTTAATTATCAATGGTTAAAATGATATATCACAGTATAAATTATTTATCATAAGTATAAAATATATTTGATCTGTTCACAATACTTTTCTTGGTTGTAGATTTCTGCTATTTAAAATAAGAATATTATAACCAATGCATACACTAAAATATTAGTTTGCCATATTCATGAAGTTCATTTTATGTCGTTTTCATTTTTTTTTTCACAATAAAAATACATCCATCAACCACACACTAAAGAAAAAGTTTAGTCGTTATAGAACAATGATATGATACAAGGTTAGTTATTATAAATGGCAAGATAAGATTAGATATCAGGTTAGATAAGATAATTGTAAGTTTTATAAACCTAAGAATGATTAAACAAATAATAATATTTATAAAAAGGATATGAAAGTGGTATTTTGGAGGAAAATAAATGATTTTTCTTATGGTGATAAAGCTAAATGTCATTCATGGTTTGAAGAGATTGCATAATATTTTTTCCAAGATATGATTGAATTCATCTTTTCTCATAGGTTATAATTTATTTATTTATATACTTACCCTATTAATTCATATATATATATATATATTTAATTTTTTATGGTTATATTATTATTGTTAAAATCCTATTTTAGTTTTATAATTCTCATAAAAAAATCAATTAAATTCCTCATTTGATTCAATTTAATATTTTAATTTTTTATAATGATTTAATCAAATCTGTTTGAAGTTTAATTTTTTTATAATTTATTTGAATATTTAGATTTTTTAGGTGAATTTAAATAAATATTTTATAGAAATTAAAAAGTAAAAGAATATTTTAATCTATTATTATTATTATTATTATTATTATTATTATTATTAAGGAGTGATAAATTAAGTGAGAGAAAGATAAGTTTATCATATTGGGCTACCATTATTTATAGGCCTGAATTAGAGAGCCCGATACCATGGCTAGCCCTTGCAAACCAAGTTAACGACATAAACCTCGTTGTGTTCTGCCGCCACAGGCAGGATCGTGAATTCCTGATTTTTTTCCGAAAACCCTGGTCTTTGAAATTCACCAGCAAAACTTGAAGTGAAGTGAAGCCATTGCGTTTCAGAGTTGAGAATGGGGAAGAAAGCAAAAGGGTCAAGGAAGGGAAAGAAGGCGTGGAGGGCCAACATCAGCACCGAAGAGATAGAAGATTTCTTCGAGAAATCAACGAAGGACGCTCTTTCTGGTGGCTCTCTTCAAGCCCTTTCCAGTGATTCCCTCTTTTACGAAGACAAGTCCAAAGGTAATTTCTTAATTTCTTTCTCGCTTTCTCTTTTCTGGGTGTGCTTCTTTTTTATCGTACATGTTGCCTGTATCTGAAAATCGTCATTTTTATTGTTAGTTTTGATGTGAGTGGTCACGTCTAAATTACACAAAAAATAAAATTAATTTGGAAAATTAACGATTATAATTATCAACGTTTTACCATGATTTGAATAAGATTTCTTCATATGATTTTTTCTTTCAATTTTGTTGGAAACTGAGGTTTCATTATAGTATACCAACTTAAAGTTGAAATAGCTTGACATAATTTATTGGTAGAATTTTCATTTTAATTTGAAGTATAACGTTGGCTCACTCACTGACCATGAGTTAATTAGCGTGGATTATTCTATTAACTTGAACTGGATGACATTCTCCGGAGGATACCTGTGGTTTCTAAATCTAAAATCTAAAATAGTATACATTTGACATATTTCTTAGTAATTTCATCTTAAAAAAGAAATATAAAACCATACATAATACCATATTTATGTAATGAGGATTTATGTTTATAGTGCTTCTGCTTAGGTGTTTGTTATGAAAAAAACTGTATTTTTTCATCAGAATGGTTTACAGCTTATAGTTCTTGTTCATCCCTGGATACATTGGGTTTGCCTAATTTAAATGATATGATTAAACTTATAGATCTTGCGGTGAAGAAGAAGATCGAGAAGCACAGGGAGAGAGTGCTGCACTGTGATAGTCTGCTACAGAAAAAGTGTTCTAAAAACCGGAAAACTGTGTCTGATGTGAAAGTGGTCAATCAAGATGATAATAAGGTCAGTATGTTGTACATTAATGCAGAAAGGACGGAGTAATAGTAGGAGGAGTTGGCTATGCAAATCTGTGTGGACATAAAGGAGGGGTTATTTATTTATTTATTTTTTGCTTTTTGTCTCAAACCCAATGTAGAGTTTTTTTATTGATATTTCTTGTTTCTAACAATGTTCAGGATGAGTCTACCATGTTTGATCTATGGAATGATAAAGGTACCTTCTATGTTTATCATTCAATGTTTTGGTTACTTTTTTGTGATAATTATGGATGTTAAACATGGTTTTATCTGATATCATCATGCAGGTGAGGATAACAAGCAAGTGAAAAAGGTATATTTTCAGTGCTGATTCTAATCTGTGGATTTCATATTTCATTCTATCTTTCAGTGCTTTAGTTCATAATATGATGGCTACCTTCTTTCAGTGCTTTAGTTCATAATATGATGGCTACCTTATTTACAGGTATCAAAGCCTACTCTCATTCCAGAAGTAGAGGTTGATCCTCCAGGCTGCTCTTTCAATCCCTCGTTTGAAAGTCACCAGGTAGTTTCAGAATAAATGACACTTTTCCCTGCTATTTTGATTCCTTTTTTTGTCATGAATCTTGATTGACAATTTTAAATTTGTTCCTGTTAAACCAGGATACATTAGCTTCTGCTGTTGCAGAAGAAATGCAAAAAGTCTACAAAAAGGAATTGGGCCCTGAACCTGTGCCATTAACTGTTCCTGGAGAAGCTATTGCTGAAGAAGATGTGAGTCTCATCATCTTCATTTATATAATTATTGGAGTTAAAAATGTTTGCTACATTTATTATGCTTTACAGAGGTACTTTAATTTGTGTTGCTTCTGTGATTGGTACTGCTTTGCTAACAATTTACGTTTATTTGTCAGATGTATTTTCTTGATGTGGACGATGGGAGTGACGATGATGATAGTAATCTTGAAAATGAGGATGACAATGAAGATGCTGCATCTGAGAAAAAGTTAGTATCATAAATTATAATTAATTGGACTGACTTTGTTTAAATACTGTTTTTGTGCAACATTATATTTTTCTCCATATTATTATTTTTGGCAATATACATTATTCGTCTAGTCATTTTCTTTTATGAACTACATTATTTTTTCTCTTTATCTTCTACTTATTCTTTTGTGATTAATTGGAGTTAGACGTTCTGCATAATAATTACTGTCTTTAAGTGTCTGTCTATTTCTGATCTTATAATTTTGCCATGGTGGTCCTTAACATGTACTCAGTAATTTCTCTTGCTAATGTTTATTAAGTTTCTTTGATGCATAATATATTACTTATATCACATTGCCATTTTTGGTATGCATTGTCTAAATGTTACTGGTTTCTTCACAATCTTCATTTTTTAATACTGTATTATACATACACAGTATATTTGCACCTAATAATAGTGTGGAGCTTTTTATTTTGTGAATCAATTATTCATGGACATCTGGTCTGACATGTTCATTTTGTTTGAATAATCATTGGGCAGGTCTATTAAAAAAAAGAGGGTGACTAAAGTTGAGTTGAATAAGAGAGCTAGGCGGAAAGAACAACTGAAAAAAGAAGCAGAAGCTAAGAAGATAAAGGAATTGTCAAAGGAAATTGATAGGTAATATTATCACTCTTTCTCATTTCTCACCCTGTCTCACTGCAAAAATTGATTTTTTAAGCATATTTTGTTTTCTGGTTCCAGCATACCTGACATTATTCAGGAAATTGAGCAAGAAGAGGAGGAAAAGAAGAAAAAACATCTTAGGCGAAAAGTTGCTAAACAGGAAATGTTAAAGATACGCCCACCACGCATAGGGAAACACAAGTAAGTAGTGTTTTTTGTGTATATCTTACTTTAGTTCTCTTCCACAGTTCAGTAGATGATTGCGTTGTTAACCGTTATTCAACATATTAGTAAATCACTATCACTACATTTGTAGTTTTGTACAACGAAAATTTAGAGTTAAGTTTTAGTGGAATTTCTCTTTTACTTGTTCCTTAAATAAAGTTCTATACTTTTATGAATGTTGTTTACCAATTCTATTTTCATAACAGGTTTGAGCCTGCACCTGTTCAAGTTTTATTAAGTGAAGAAATTACTGGATCAATTCGGAAGCTCAAGGTCGATTTGTGATCTCTTGATCTGATTTTGATTGTTTTGGTATCTCAGTTTTGGTGAACATGCAAGTAAATTTTCCTGTTTGTTTTGGTTATCTAGGGCTGCTGCACCCTTATAAAGGATCGATATAAAAGTCTGGAAAAGAGAGGATTGATTCTTCCAAAAAAAAGAAGGTTAGTTCAAGCTTCTGTGATTTTGTCAAACAGATTTGGTTGAAGGATCTGCGTTTATGTTTTTGGATAAATAAGGATCATGATTGTGTTGCTACTTTCTTCTGACTTCACTTACCCTTTATTTATTTCTGCATAGTATGGTTTATACAATTCTACAATAGAAATTGCTGCACAATTTTTCATTTGGAATTTGATTATGATGGACCTGTGCATTTGTTTTAAACAGAACTAATTCATGTTTTTCTTTCCATAACATAGTGTGTTATGAGATAATACGCATGGAAAACTCTGATCTTATTATGTGTGTTCATTGTACAGGAATTAGAATTCCCAGTATCAGCTACATCTTGTGTCACTCCAAAAGTTCCAAGGAAGGGATCATCTTTGGCCAGTGTTTGGCTTAATTTTGACAATTTTTGTTTATTATTTTATAACAATTTAATTTAGAAAGTGAAAGTCTTCATGTATTACAACAAACTTCATTATGCATGTTATAATAGTAGTAAAGAATTTGTTCACCTGTTATTTAATTATTGTGATCAATTTGAGCCTTCTTGACCAACAAATATGTTGAAGATTGATTTAAGTAATGCGATTGAGCTGTGATTATTTCACCTTTTAACCATTTACCAAATTTGTCTCTTTATGTATAGTGACAATGATGTACTATATTAGTTAATGCAGAAATAAAAAAATTAATTGCAAAATAATAATTAGTTAGAGTTAATATTTTAAATAAAATAAAATAATTAATAGATGTAAAATTAATATGTTAATATTTAAATATAATTTTCGTTCAAGAAAAATAAGTAATTTTAATTGAGTTTTTATAAAAAAAAATTCTATACTTTTCTTCCTCTAAAATTTAAAACCATTATTTTTAATTCTTCTAATATGAGTAAGTATGGGTTTAGTCCATATAAAGTACTTTTATTTTATTTTCATTCTAAAAAAATTAAAATAATTTTTTTCCAACATAATAATATAAATAAGTTACATTTTACTCTACATATCATAATCTTTTAAAGAATTACATTTTGAGTATGATCATTACTAATCCCTGAACATTATTTTAAGGAATCAACACATTATTTTCAATCCAAACAATTAATGTGTATAACATAATGTTAAGATAAAAAATATTGATTTTCACTTTTAGAAAAATAAATTTATATGACTACACAAATTTATTTGCCCTTATTTTGATTTATCTTCTTCCCATGAGATAAAAAGCACATATATTATTTAACACTATTTATGACTTCCTCAAAAAACCTTTTGGTTGATTTTGTACAATATAGTTTTTGTTTCAGCTTCAATTAAAGTATATTTGATTTAAATTTTGATAAAAGAATTTCCATCATACTTTTCACAAATATATCTTAATAAGTCTCAAATAAAGAATCTTCAACATGTTTGGTTACTTTATATCTTGATTAGTCTCACTCAAAAACATTTTATTTTCTCGACTTCAATTAGTATATTTTCATGTTGTCTTGCTATATATATAAAAAATTATAAACTAACTTTAATGAGAACATACTTCACTCGACTTTAGATACATTACATCATCATTATTAACTTAAGTTTAGTTCTAACATCATCAATTATGACAAAAAAGAAATTAAGCATAAGAAAACATGAAAAAAAAATTGATATTATTTCGAATAAAGATATAAGACTTAACAAATATAAATATTTAAATATTATAAGAATATAATATTAAACTACCCTTAATATATTTATATTATATAACATTTCAATTAATCTTGATAAGAATATCTTTAAATCTACGGAAAATTTCACTTATTTTAATCCGATGTCTTTTTGACAAAAAAAGTTCAATCGAAACATCTTTAGCTACTTGGAGAAAACATCCTTAAATTAACTTGTGGTAACTTTTTAACAAATCGAACAACTTCTAAATTTTATCAATTCAAATATTGAAGTTATACAATTACAGAATTTAACTTGAACTTATATAATTGAGGGAATAAAATGCGTAGAAAAAAGGAATATAGTTTTAGAAATTTAAGTGTAAGTTGAATCCTATATTAAATAAAGATAAACAAAATTGACTTTTTTTTTATAAATTTATTACTTAAATTTTTTTAATATCAACTCATAATTTACTTCATTTTACACTATCAATCACAAGACATAGACATGAGAAAGAAACAAAAGATTGGATTATTGACCCATTGCTTACATAGTATTCACAACATATCTTGTAATAAAGATGTGAATTTTTTCTATAAAACTTTAAATATATTTTCTAAATATATTTTGTATTATTTTTTCTTCTTTAAATTTATTTTTTTACAGCTTTATCAATAATAATGATAAATAGAAACAAGGGTCTTAAATATAGTATTAATTATATCTATAACATTATATTATCATTTTTCATTTATCATAAAAAATATTTAAACTTTAAAGATTTACCGTATGTAAAAAGTACTTAAACTATTTTTAGAATTTTAAACTTACTTAAGCTATTTTACCCTAGGTAAAAAGTACTTAACCTATTTTATTACCAAGGAAGAAAGAACAAGAGTTGATATATGGTGTTTT
>Ga0209389_1005255_pt1 | contig 10987 bp, 3 predicted proteins | sample CowpearedBW_FD_187526 | JGI IMG/M metagenome (GOLD analysis project Ga0209389, IMG submission 187526) | Root nodule microbial communities of legume samples collected from California, USA - Cow pea red BW (SPAdes) (version 2) | ecosystem: Host-associated > Plants > Roots > Nodule | place: USA... | reverse complement strand
AAACTTTATTGGGTTGTAGACTTATAAAGTTTTATGAGTCATATTACAATATGGAATATTAGATGTCATATGATTACAATATCAAATATTATGAATGTCAGAAATTTGTAGGGATTGTGAAAATATGAGAGATATTATATATAAGAGATATGTTAGTGAGTTGAAAGATTCCCCTTATTTATCGTCAGATTAGTTAAATCATGCTAATGGTGTGTGTTCTTCGCCCTTCGTCGCATCTTACACAATAGTCAATCGACAATCACATGTGAATGAATTGAAAATAATTGTCACATGACTTTACGTGAACTTTTCTAAAATTAAAGTCATAAAATTATTGATCCGAGAATTTTTCCTTTCCAAATGCGAATTTACGCGAAATGCAGACTTAAATGAGTGCGGATTTAAGCAAATGTTTACTGTATTCAGATAATTTATTTTTAATTTTAAATTATAATTAAGAGAAAAATAAAAAAATATTAAATGTATATTTTTATATAATGTTATACATTTTTTTACTTTTACAATATAAGTAAGCATAAAATAAAAATATAAAATGTATATACCAAAAACAAAATCTCTAAATCGATAACATTTTGTACACATTTTAAATGTTTTTAAGATGATACATGTTAATATTATAACGTGTTATTTAGAGTAACTATTTAACAGTTTTTCCAACCTAAAATTAAATTAATATTTTCATATAATTTACAATATTATGAATAAAAAAGAATCATATAATTTTAGGGAAATAAAAAAAATCTTAACTTAGCAAAGATTAAAAATATATTTAACTTTTAATATATAATTTTTATGGAATTACTAGCGTAAACATAGGCGCGATAGCGTCTGTGTGTACGCATTTTTTAAATTATATTAATAATTGATGATATTGTAATGTTATTAAGTTAATAAACAAAATAAAAATATATTTATAAAATATAAAGAGAAATGTATGGAGAAAATATGAGAAAAATAACTATTGATGAATAGTAAGAGAAGAAAGAAGAAGGAGATAAGTAAATAGTTTTATAAATATTTGTAAAAGTAACCATTAATTTTTTAAAATTTAATAAATAATTAAATTGTAAAAAGTAAAGTTGGAATTATGAAATGTGGACACAAAAAAGGAATCCTTTCATGTATAGTTATAGATTTTCTTACGACTAACTCAACCATTATTCCTATATTACTTAAAATTTACTCTTGATGTGGAAGAAACATTTTCTTTTTCATTTTCTCAATTTATATCAAACCGTACTCCAATTAATTTGGAGCCAGCGTATTGAAATCCATTCAGATCGTGTTTAGAACTGTATATTTATGTACGAATGGAATAAATTCATTCAATAATATCTTCAAACCTTTGCTGGCAAATAATTAATATTTCCTCAGTAGTTGAAAAATATCTTTTTATGTGAACATCTGAATTAGATTTTAAAATTTAAAATGTAAACATTTAAATTTTTAAAAATAAAAAGATACAATGTTGTCCAGGAATATAGTAACAAGTCATTTAGTGTAAGTCATGTACATTTGTTAATTTAAATTTGAATATATGTAATATAAGAAAGAAGAAAGATACTATTTAATTTAGTTTAAACTGTTATAATAAGTTAAAATATATTTCGTCTATAACATGATTTAAAATCATTATAATAATTTTTACAGCATAAAATCCAAATATTAAATTATATATTTATTTTATAATTGCATTTTAATAGAAGAATTTGACTTTTCTTTCCTCTGGATAAGGTGATATCCAGTAAGGGAAACAAGAACCCCACATTATCTATCATTTGGACAAGTGGCACATTACAATTGGCAAAAATACAATTGTGATGGTGACTACATTCACGACAATAGATAAATGGTAATTAGAAATTTTCTTCAAATTTATTCTCAACATTTTAATTTTATTTTACTGTGTGGAATTTACGAGAGAAGGATTTACTATATATAGTTTGGTAAATGTTTTATATACAATAATTGACTATAGGTCTTATAATAATACATAAATAGATATAAAAAACAATATGCAAATGTATATGGATAATTTTGTCATGAAACCTAAGACCAAAGTTGTATAAATTTAAAGTAATCTGCATAATACATTATGAAAGAAAAGGAAGAAAAGATGTGAGAAAATATAGATGTTAAGAAACAGAACTTACTTGGATCGAGGTCATCGCTGACAAGCTCCAAAACAAGTGTTTTTCCAACCAAGTCCTTGATCCCATCAAGACCTCCATTAACGAGATTCCCAAGAAGTCCACCACTTCTTTGCTTCACAGTGACAAGGGCCTTCACAGTTTGAGAAGCAGTGATGGTGTTGCTGTTTCTGGAACTGCTTGCCATTACAACTTTCTTGCACCTATGAACCTTTCTCTGTGTAGGAAAAGAGAGTTTGCGCTGCTTCAAGAACCACCAATTTCTATTCCTATTATTCTGAGTATCTTCCCCATGTATATATAAAGGGAAAGATGAACTATTGAGGATACTTATTCGGTGCACATGTGAATTTCTCAAGGTCAACATGGTTAATCTTATTTTCCAACCTAAGTTTTGGGTTTAGAACTATTGTCTAGGGTTTGGTTTGGGGTTCTTTATATCGGAGCAAATGATCCACGTGGCTTAAATTGTGAAAGTTTATTGATTTTTCAAATAACGAATCCTTATAAGTTTATACAACCATTTATAAACATAGATTTTGATTATAAACTTTCAATTAATTTAATTTTACAAAAATGCTTACAAGATAAAAAATCATAAAAAATGTTTTATCCATAACAACATATAAAGAGGATTCCCTTTTTTGTGTCCATATTTCAAAATATCAATTTTACCTTTTAAAATATAATTATTTATTATATTTTTGAAAATTAACCGTTATTTTTATAAACTTTTTTATAAAATCGTCTATCTATGCTCTTCTCTTTTTTTCTATTTATCAATAGTTATTCTCTCATTTTTTCTGATATATTTCACTTTATTTTTAATAAATATGTTTTTATTAACTTAGTAAGTATATTATAAATTGGTTTTATATTCGAACATTGACAACCAAGTTCTTTAAATCAATTTTTTTATAAATTTTGAAATATCATAATAGTTAATATGTCAAAGTTTATAATGATGTTTAATACGAACTTATTTAAATAAATTGGTGTTATTTTTATTTTTAACACATTTTAGATTTATTATGAGAGACATTGATCTTGACTGGTAAAGGATTCACATCTCAGACTATTTGTTTGAAATTTTCCCAACTAGGGGCGGCTATGCAGGTTGCTTGAGGAAAATTTGTTGAAGTTTTGGAAGGAAGCTTTTTTATAAATATTTTAAAGAAAAAATTTGAAATTTTCTTCGGTATAAACTATAACATAAGTCAATTTATATAACTTGTTTTATATTTTTAATTTTGACTCGTGCTTAAATTTTTGGTTAAATTACTCTTTTGTTTCCTCTATTTGTTATAAAATTTCAGTTAGTCCTCAAGTTTTTCTTTGTCTCAATTTGGTCCTCATTTTCTTAAAAATGACTCAATTTGTTCCTCACCGTTAACTTTGACCAGACGGTGTTAAAGGCAACACCACGTGTCAATTTCTGGATTTTTTAAATTTTTTGAATTTTTTTTATTTTTTTATTTTTGACACGTGTCATTTCACAATTGTGTCACGTGTCAAAGTGACTCAATTTGTTCCTCACCGTTAACTTTGACCAGACGGTGTTAAATGCAACGCCACGTGTCAATTTCTGGATTTTTTAGATTTTTTTTTATTTTTTTTATTTTTGACACGTGTCATTTCACAGTTGTGTCACATGTCAAAGTGACTCAATTTGGTCCTCACCGTTAATTTTGACCAGACGGTGTTAAAGGCAACGTCACGTGTCAATTTCTGAATTTTTTGGATTTTTTTATTTATTTTTGACACGTGTCATTTCACAGTTGTGTCACTTGTCAAAGTGACTCAATTTGGTTCCTATATTTGTTTTTAATTTCAATTTAGTCCCATTTTTTTATAAAAATGAAGCAATATTGTCCCTCCTTATATTGATACTCAATTTATTATTTGTATACAACTTATGATGATATTCTTAATAAAATTGACGTTTTTAATAAATATTTGTAGAAATATCTTTAAATAAACTTTTTTTTAGTTTTATTATTAAACAAAGTTAAACCCCAAACTTAATTTCAAAAATTAACAATTTTGTCATCACATATAAAGGCATCAAATGTATCATATTATACAAATTTAGTGAAGATTAAAAATCAAATAACTTGTCACACATAAGTTTAGAAACTAAATTTCAAGTTCAAAACAACACCAAAGTCTAATGTTTTGTGTAGAATTTAAAGTTAATTTAAAATATTTATAGAAATATTTAATAAAAACGTTAATTTTAGTAAGAATATCACCATACAATTTATAAAACAGTAAAATTTAGTGTCAATTTAAGGAAAGACAATATTACTTCATTTTTACAAAAATTGGGTTTAAATTAAAAGTAAAAACAAATATAGGGACCAAATTATGTCACTTTGACATGTGACACAACTATAAAGTGACATGTGTCAAAAATTAAAAAAAAAATTTAAAAAAATTAAAAAAATTTAAAAAAACCAGAAATTGACATGTGGTGTTAACTTTAACACTGTCTGATCAAAGTTAACGGACCAAATTGAGTCATTTTTAAGAAAATGAGGACCAAATTGAGACAACTAAAAACTTAAGGACCAAACTGAAATTTCATGAGAAATAGAGGGATAAAAAAAATAATTTAACCCAAGTTTTTAGTTTATAGAGTATTTGTTATTTTATTTTTTATTCTTTTTCATAAGATTGCTTGCGTTAACTTCTTTTTTCAATAGTGTTTTTACGTAGAAAAATAGATTGTCGTTAAAATAAACTCTTTTTCTTGTTATCTTTTAATTGGTAGTTTACTTGCAAACACTTGCAGTAGGACCTACTCGTGTTGTACTGTATATGGAAAGTCACGCGGTGACAATTTAACATTCTGGAACGTATTATTTTGACATAATCAAATTGTGCATCTATGTGGACACATTGTTTTTTCAAAAGATGTTACTTACACATCACGTTCGCATGACGTCCACTGATTTAATTCTCTACTTTCTATCAAAAAACAACCAATTCACACATTTATTAGTAACTCACGTTTAAAACAATACACAAGTAAAGACAATTTTAATAACACACGTCAGTTTTTAGGGTTTTCTATTACCTCTCGATATAAATTTTAAAATAATATTAACATTTATCCTAAATTTATTAATCAGTTATATTTAATATGGTTAAATATGTTTTTTTACTTTTAATTTTTAGTAAAAATTAAAATTAGTTTCTTTACAAAATTTTAGTCCAATTTAGTACTCAAACTTTAAAATCGCATGAATTTAGTTCTTTTAACAAAATTTTGTTAAGTTTATGTAACGTTTTAAACATGTTTTATGATAATTTTGTAGATAACGTTAAAGCGAAAATCTGTAAAACTGTGTAAATAACTCAAATATTATCATAAAATTCATTTAAAAGATTAAATAAACTTAACAAAATTTAATTAAAATTTTGAAGAAAAACTAATTTCAATTTTTACTTATGAAAAAATATTTAATACTTTTAATATTATTTATCATTGGAATATTTTTAGAGTTATATTGAAAAAAGTTAAGTCTTATAGTTAGAAAAAATATTGGAAAAAGTATCATAATTAAACTTTATATAATATCATTACATTAGAAATCATCGTTATCTTCTATAAAAATTTAAAAACAAGAAAGGAAAGGCAAAAGTTCCTGACTTACTTTTGAAGTTAAACGAAAGATAGCAATACGTAGACACATTACTATTTTTTTCAAGGTGCATTTGGAGTTGTTGAACTACCGGAATACGTAGACAAGATGTTAATCCACATTCACCAATAAAAAGTCGGACCTACACACATTAATTAGGGTTGTGCTGATAAAAGTACGTTAATTACTGTTATGCCACAAAGAGACAGAACTTCCCATTAATCGTCGACAAGTAAAGATAAAACCTTTTCGTGTGATCCCAATCCTCTGCAACAATATAACTCTTCATTACGAAAAAATTATTTATTGAATCACCAAACATTTCGGGACGAAGTTAATACAAATTTTAATTTTCAAGAGAGGAAACTATGACACATGTTTTGAACAGTGATATATATATCATCGTTCACGGTTAGTTAGATGTCTGAAAATCCTGGGCAGGATCCATGGAAGGGATCTGGTTGGGGAGATGGTGTGTAGGGTCGAAAGGAAGTGTATGGAATTAATTAAGTTAATAAATTGTTGAGATAGTAAATCTAGTTGTAATGTAGCTCATCTACTTGTTATTATAGACATTAAATTGTAATTATTTGAGTTCTACTTTGTACTTTTCCTTATTAATATTACAGGTTGGAAATACAGTTTGGTACCAATAAACTAAATAATACTTAGTTGTTACTTTTTAGCTAATTAAATTTTAAGCTTTTTAAATTTTTGGATATTTTATTTTTGGTATTTTTTCTTAAATTTTTTCAAATCACTTGGGACAACAAAATATGATGCTATATCTATCGAGAGGACATATCGACTAGATCTAATGATGATCGAGCGTAATTTGATGAGGAGACTAGGACACAAGGTAGATTATAAATGACTTAAGAAAGGTAAACCATTAAAGCAGACTAGGCTCAACTAAGTAAAAACTCATGAATTTACTATAAATAATACTGTTCACAAGGTAACTATTACGTATTCAATATTACATTTATTATTGTTTGACGCAAATACCTGACTTGATCATGAGATTGTCTTCTACAAGTTTTGGACGTTGACAACATTGAATCCTAGACACATCTTGAACCACCTAGGAGCAAACATGGAACATAACAAATTGGAGGTTGAAGAGTGTAAGCAAGAGCTTCTTGTCAAGTCTTGGAAGAGTATATTTTAGATTTGTAAGAACATTTTTTGTTTAAAATTTTTATATTTTTAAATTGAATTTATGATATATAATTTATTTATTTATTTACTTTTTGTTATGTTGTTTTGTAGGGATCTAGAAATAACTAAGAGTAATAGTGATCTTAAAAGATTATACTAGACTATTTTATAACTAAAAGTTAGACTATAGATATAATTTTCTATTAATTGAGTTTCATTTTAAAAGAACCACCATCTCTCTAAAACTACTTTTAAACCATTTCTCCACATTCTCTTTAAATTTATGACTTCATCCTTTCTCTGTTTAAAGATAGAAATACGCCATCTTTTGTCCTTGTTTATGGTCTTTAAAGAAATATGCTGCATGGGCTTGCATGTGGTATTTAAATGCTTAAGATGAATCTTTGAAATCGTTAGGGTGTGTTCTAATTGTTGATCGGAGTTTTCTATATGCCGGTAGAGCAACATATATGAGGTAGAGTCTGTGGGTAACACCTTTTAAGTCTAGGAGCATCGATCTAGGTAAGGGAAGATAGTTTATTTATAATAATTGAATGGTTCTTCTTTTAAAAATGGTGAATTGAGTTTACTGATTGAATTTAATTGTGATTTTATTGCTTACACGGTTGTTTTTGGGTTGTTTTGGTATTATTGTTTGTGAAACCAGTATAATTGGCTAGGACTATCCAATTTGATCTATCTGATGGTTATTTTGAACTAAAACAAGGTATTTTAAAGTAAGAAGGAACTAATGTTGCATAGACAATCAAATTGGATATAACACCTCATCAAGGAAACTTCATTGACATTTGTACAATCATCTACTCCGCTATAAAAATACGATCACCTATTGAAAACACAAACAATGCAAGAATGAGCTAATAGAAGAAAACAAACATTATAATCACAAACATACATCAATAATGCAATAGAACCACTCACCCAACGATACATGATCAAAATATCTCTAAATGTCATGCAACCTACTGGTTGTCTCACCCAACCACTCACAAAAATTACTATTTAACACAACAATTCATAGCATCATCATCAATGCAAATAATATTCCACCAATGAACTTAGCATTAAGGACAATAGTTCCACTGTAATTCTCACACATAGCTTACCAACAACTGTTTATCACTGAGCAATCACCCTTCATGCTTCTCACAAGCCTTACGGACATGGTTCCACTTCCCTGCTTCCCAAGAGCTTTACGAGCAAAGTCCTCCCCTCCTGCTTCTCACAAGCCTTACAGATAGGGTCCACTTCCCCTACTCCTCTAAAGCCTTACGTGCAATGTAAACAAGTGTCGCTTCCCACCACCCTTAAGAGCCTCCGCGATGAATCCACCTTTAGTACAACAACGCAAAGTTACTCTTCTCACTGATTTCCTAGAGAATCTTACGAATAAAGTCAACACTCAAGCTCAAAGTGCCTCACCTTTTGCTAAGTCACCATACACATTCACTATTCGAAATAAATATATGTAAATTTATCACGTAGTCAATAATGCACTCTTATTTTACAGTAAATAAATTTCCAAATTTTATAAATATTTCTTTTATTTTCATAATTTAGCTTTACAAAAATACTATTATACAAAATTAACCTTTTTGCAATTATGTTCAAATAATGTATATCAATCAAATATTTTTTGTCTCACATTTGAATATTTCTACTATTTTTTAATATTTTTATTTATTGTATATTTTCTTTTCATATCAGAATGTTTAACGCTTTCAATTTAAGTGTTCAATAGCATAAATATTTCATTTACTAGGTAATATAAAATATTTATCTTCTTTATTCTATTATTATCATTATTATTTTCATTTGAAAAGCTCTTTTGTTTCGCCAAAACAATTTTCTTTATCTTTCAACCATCGATTAAGTTGATATTTGAAAAGTTTTTTTAAATCTCTAAGGTATGTTTCATTTTATCATACTCTTAATTATACTTTTGTTTTCCTTTATGCTATTTCAAAATGATATCTCAAATTGTTTCTAAGACACACATTTGATCATTTTTTTAATATTTTTATATACTGTTTATTTTTATCATGTGTAACGTCCCATTTAATTATTAAGCGAAATTAAAAGACACATCACACAAAATAGTAATATGGAGTAGTCCGGGGTCCTTAACACAACCCCTACAACCTGGGCACACCATGATTGCCAATGGGAAACCAAATACAAGTCTAACAAAGAGAGTAGAGTAGCAATGCCTAAAGCGATACATGGGCCATAGCCCTAAAGAAATCATGAAGAAGATAAATCCAGCCCAAATGGCTAAGCAGCGAAATCACCATTTCCTTGCTGACCACGAGAATCTCGCCCATCTGCTCCCATCAATCCAATTGATGATCATCGCAAGAAAGAACAGCCACATACAATACAACCATACAATAAACAGGGTAAGCTAAAGCCAACAATATTCTCATCATACAATCAAATATATTTCCATCATTCAATGTCCATACAACAACTAAGCATGTTATGACTTCCAATCAATACACTACGACTCGACTCGACTCATCCGGATACGTATAACTTGGTCGGATTCAGCGGATGCTCGCACTTGTGGTGGATACCTCTGCTCACCCCCGAGCTGCTCACCCCTGAGCTATATGTCACAAGTGTTACAATGAATCAATTTTCCTCACCACAAGGTTAGTCCTTAATGAGTTTCAGGCCTCCTACTACTCTCACCACGGGAGTCAGTCCGCTCTAGGTGAGACTAACTGACTCCTTAGATCGTCAGGATGCAACCTTACCTTGAATCCTTACCTAGTTATACAGATGGGGCACCACCATGGACACCCACTAACAGGGGCCATGGAATTACGTCCCAACCACTGAAGCGCGACCCCGAAAGTCTCACCTAGAGACCCCAAGGAATTATGCACTGACACATACAAACATAATCACGTAGCCAAATAATATTCACCATGCATGTATACGTTATTTGTACCAACCTTTAAAGCCAATGCCTTTCATGTTTCAGGCCCAACTCATTTCATCTCATCATAAACCATCCATGTACCAAGGATTTCCAAATCATATTGTTATCATGCCTCTTTCATACCAACCATTTCATTACAATCTCATGCGAAACTCATGCCAACCCATTATTCATGACTCATGACTTGCATCACTCAATCATGCTCATTCATATCAAACCTTTAGCACAATACTCAAAACCAAGCAAGCATTATCCATACAAAGCCAAGAAAACAATCTCACACTGCACTATCTCGCCTAGCACCTCGCTCAGGCTGGAGGGTCTCGCTCAGGCGAGGCAATCTCGCCCAGGCGAGCCCCCTTCGCCTAGGCGAGGGCTCGAAAAAGACAGCAGGAGCACCCGCGGGATCTCGCTTAGGCGAGACCCCTCTCGCCTGGGCGAGATGCTCACTCGCTCAAAAAGCCGAGCTGGTCGCCTGGGTGACCTTTCGCGCAAAAGTCCTGGGCGAGCTCCCTGTTCATCTCGCCTAGGCGAGACTGGCTCGCTTGGGCGAGATTAACAGGTCTCGCCACTGTTCTCCTGTAACAGTCACCTGTTCGCACCCAAAAGGATAGTACATGGTAGTTCACACATTCAACACAATCATATAGTGCATACAACATCTAATAAAATCCAACCTAGCCATAAAACAATCAGGACTCAGACTCTAACTTCCCCATACCTGGAAAAGTCTAGCGAAGACCCCGACTGTACGACCACGAGTACGACAGCTCCAAGGATGAACTACAGGGCTGAGGTGAGAGTGGAACAGAACCAGACAAATGGGGTTAACCAAGGCTCTTACAACAGATTACGAAAAGGTTATAAAAAGGGAACTAGCATGAACTCGAAGGTCACTTACATGGAGTAACGGAACTTCCTAGCTCAACGTAACAGCGGAGGCAGAACCCTAGCAGAGGGGTTGACTGTAACATCCTTTTTTTTTTAATAAACTGTATTATTTATTTAAATAAAGCAATTAGAAAATCTTATGTTTTTAC
>Ga0209389_1005243_pt1 | contig 10993 bp, 10 predicted proteins | sample CowpearedBW_FD_187526 | JGI IMG/M metagenome (GOLD analysis project Ga0209389, IMG submission 187526) | Root nodule microbial communities of legume samples collected from California, USA - Cow pea red BW (SPAdes) (version 2) | ecosystem: Host-associated > Plants > Roots > Nodule | place: USA... | reverse complement strand
ATCAACAAACGTTAAAATATCCAAAAATAATTTATGCAGCTAAAAATCACTTTTTAAGACATTTTTATCACACAAGCTCAAACAACCTAATTATCAAAATTATCAATTAAATCACTCTTTAGGCACACAAATTCAATTAAATACCCAGAATTAAACATTAAATGAGGGCAAAAATACGTACTCATCAAGAACAAAACAAGACTTGTGGCCAAAGGATATAGTCAAGAAGAGGGAATTGACTATGATGAAACCTATGCACTTTGGGCCAGGTTAGAAGCCATAAGAATTCTTCTAGCCATTGCATCAATGCTGGACTTTAAACTCTTTCAAATGGACGTGAAAAGTGCTTTTTTGAATGGATACATCAAGGAAGAAGTATTTGTGGAACAACCCCCAGGATTTCAAGACTTTGAATTTCCAAATCATTTCGACAAACTAAAGAAAGCTCTATATGGTTTAAAGCAAGCTCCAAGATCATAGTATGAAAGATTTAGTCTATTCTTGATTAAGAATGAATTCCATAGAGGTAATGTTGACTCCACATTATTTGTTAAGAAATCAAATATAGATCTATTATTTGTACAAATCTATGTAGATGATATCATTTTTTGATCCACTAATCTCTCTTTGTGCAAGGAATTCTCTACAAATACGCAACAAGAGTTTGAGATGTCTATGATGGGAGAATTAACCTTCTTCTTTGGATTACAAATCAAACAAGTCAACCATGGTATATTCATTATTAAAGAAATTCTCTATGAACTTGGGTTCAAGTCCTATATATGCCATTTTTGCTTTATTTAATTTATTACTAATTTTATAAAATGCATGATCATGTTGAATGATGATATAACTATATAATTATATTAATCATCACAAAACATGAATGGTTGTGCATTGATTTGACATTGGCATGGTTATGGGTTTGAATCTTGGTAGAACCAAATTAAGCTTTCTTTTTGCCAATTTTACGTTTAGTATGAAGGTGAAGGGGCATAGAAAACCCTAGCCATTAGAGGACAGCTAGGAGGGTTGCGAAAATGGCTAATTAGGAGGAAAAAGAGAGAGATCTAGAGACTAGTTTGAGACTCGTTAATTGTATGTTTAGATTAATTGCATGATGAATAATCTGGTTATTGCATGAGTGTTTTGCTGTTCACCATTGATTTCCTGGGTTTCTAGAATTTTTCTAGAAACCACATGGTGGATGAGGAATCACCACAAGGCGATACATCAATTTTTGTGCTGGTTTTGGGTTCCTGAAGAGGAACCGCTTAGCAGCACATCCCTAGCCGCCAGGCGACACATAGCTTTGTACCCAGTCTTTGGGTTTTCTGGATGAAGGGCCTGGCGGTGGTGATTGAACCGCTAAACGACGCGAGCCTTTTTAACTTGATTTTGACGATTCGTGCATTCTGGGTGATTTTATTCGAAGGGAGAGTTAGTTTCATTTTTGAAGTGGTTATTTAATATCAAACTTCTTTGAATTTCGCGTAATTGAAGGCTAAATTTGATGGAACAGTGCGAGTATAGTTAGGGTTGGAAAGCATTGGAGTCTGATTGCTGGGAGAGAAATTGGGTGGAATTCTAGTGGAAATTGGTAAGGTTTGAGTGTGGGTTGTACGTTAGTCTTATTGTAGGGAAATTCGTGTGAGGACTGGTGGAATTGGAGAAAGAGAAGGCAACCTGGTGAATTTTGGGAGTTCTCGTGAGATGGAGCAAATTGTGGGTTACCTAGAAATTTTACGCACCGCTTGGCAGCACGGCTTACTGCTAGGCGCCATCACAGAGATAGATATATTAGCATGGTTGTAGGGGGGTTGTGATGGTTCTGTGATCCGGGAAAGTTAGGTGCTTAATACGCGCAAGGTTGGAGACGGTATTTAGATATAGGCCCTAGTGATAACTTGTACAATTGAGAAGGGAGAATTAATTTCACTATTTTATGAAGTGAGGGATTTTATAATGCAGTAGGCGTAGGGAATATGGAGTAATATTCAATAAAGTGTAAATGGGGAGATTGTGTGACTAGTTAAATAATATAGAGAATTCATGGCAAACGTGCTAGTGACATGGGAAGTAAGAGCTTATATAAATATATGTAATAAATAGGATGAATCCAAGTAAACTTGTTAGACCTTAGAAGAGATTAATATCTTGAGGCAAATCTGATGCATAGGGAATTGGGTTGATATCGGCAATGGTTAAATGAAAATGGCAAGTGGGATTTGTATAATTGATAGAAGGTATATGATTGAGTTGGGAAGAAGTAGTACTCATAATGACTATTAAAATAATTAGAATTGGGGAACTCTTGGATTTGTAATTCTGTTGCTGATAGAGTATTGTAGGCACTCTTAATGGGAACAAGACAAGGCAATGAAATTGGGTGAGTGAAACTGTGAGAGAGTGTGTGAGAAGGTAAGCTAGAACCTAAACTAGATTTCGTATCTCTACAAACTACTGATGTGGCGCCTGGTAGTGGAGTGCGAACTGCCAAGCAATAGCAATGATTCAGAGGGCATGCTTGCACGCGTGGCGCCTAGCGGTAGGGAGTGTCCAACTCGGCGATAAGTGTAAGGCAGTGAGGGATGAAGCGCTTTGAGCCTGGCGGCACGTGTCCCCCGCCAAGCAGTTAGGAGGCCTAATGCTCTTAGCGCCTAGTGTGTTGCGCCAAGCAATATCGTTAAGCAAAGGTGTTGCTTGTCTTGATGTGCGTGGTCTACAACGCTTTAGTGGTGCCTTAAAGTTCGGCTTGTTGGGGTTCCTTGAGTTGTGGCTCAGAACGTATCCCTTGAGTTGTGGCTCAGAATAGAATCCCTTGAGTTGTGGCTCAAGATGGCGGATGAACATGAGGAACTCTTGAGTTGTGGCTCGGGTTGGCTAGTGTTGCTGGTGTGAGTGTGCTAGTTGTGGCCAGTACGGATGGGTTCAGATAGATTGCCCTCCTTAGTAAGTAGCTGACGAGTTTGGTAGTCTTGGGACGTTATGAACTATGTTCGTATTTGGGAACTCTACATGCCGTTACAGTGTATGATCTGTAGCATGATTTCCAGCACGTGCTCTATCGGTTGTGGCCGATAGGTATGGCAGCAAGACATCTTGAGGTACTCACTAAAAGACGTAGAACACAGTTAACATGGTTAGGGCCATGTGATGTGATATCAAAGGATGAAATTCCTTTGGTGTGATTGTGTAATATATCTATTTGTATTGTATATATGTTTATTTTGTTAGCTCACCCTATCTACTTGTGTGTGGCAATGATCATATACGCGGTATACGTGAGCAGATGATGTTACAGGTGGATCTGGTGAGGCCTGGAGCTGGAACGGGGCTAGACTTGGGATATTTCATCGTGGATTTATGTTTTATGATTTTAAGTCAGTTGTAAACTTTTATATTATCAGACTTTAATTTACAAAAGGATATTTACTCGTTTTGGATTTTAGTTACTGTTGTGGTGAAATAAAAGTTTTAAAATTTACCGCGTTTTTGGGAAATGATATTTCATTAAATGCAGTTTAAGTATATATCTTTATTTTATTTATTTAAATTCGTAATATTCGGTTGGGATGTTACATGCCCTGCTAAACTCGGTGGTTGGATCAGTGATGACGAGAAGCAAGCTAACTTCATAAAGAACTAGAAAGATCGCAACGTTGTAAATCCAAAATACATTGGCATAGGCTTTTTTCGTGATAATGAGTTTCAATTCCAAGAGAAGTTTGCCTATCAAAGCCTGGAAAAGTTTGTGCAACTTCGAGGTATCTACTATCCTGATCTTCTTAAAGTCTTTTATGGAAATGCTAGATAGGAAAATGGTATTGTGGTATGAAGCATGAAAGGGGTAAACATAACCCTAGATGAATCGGTTTGGAGAATTGTTGCGGGTTGTCAATTAGAGGGAGAAAAAATCCTATGTTGGTTCTCAGAATATGCGAAAAAATGGAGATCTACAAATCATTGTTGCGTCATCTACAAGAGCAAAGAAATGTACTTTGTACAAAGCTGGTTAATGAAGAGAGGTGATCGAGTTATGGTGTTCATCAATGGCTGGATTTGAGCCCCAAGGGCTGGTAACCATGGGCAATCCTTAACTGAAGACATCTTTAAAAAGGGTCAATAAATGCATGTCAATTCACTTATGAAATACATGTGCTTTGATTGTGTGTAGATCTTTTATTTTCATCATCACTTATTTTGCCACTCAGTGTAAAGATTTCATTTTCATTTCCATTCAATTAATAGTTGCAAGTCTTGTCATTAAATGTAAAGCTTTTATTTTCATGTATATTCCCTTGATATAAAGTTGTTGTGGTGAAGGTTCAATTCAATAGGTACGTTTTTTTTTGCCTTGTGGAAACCTTTAAATAGGACCATTAAATGCATGTCAATTCAGCTATGAAATACATGTGTTTTTATTGAGTATAGAGCTTTTCGTTTCATTTTCACTTGTTTTTTCATTCGGTGTAAGGATTTCATTTCCATGTGCATTCAATTAGTAGTTTCATGTCTTATCCTTAAATGTAAAGCTTTTATTTTCATGTACATTCCCTTGACATAAAGTTCTTATGATGAAGGTTCAATTCAATATGTACGTATATTTTTGCCTTGTGGAAACCTTTAAATAAGGCCATTAAATGCATGTCAATTCACTTATGAAATACAAGTGTTTTTATTGAGTGTAGAGCTTTTATTTTCATCTTCACTTATTTTTTCATTCAGTGTAAAGATTTCACATTCATGTACATTCAATTAATAAATGCATGACTTATCATTAAGTGTGAAGCTTTTTATTTTTATGTCTATTCCCTTGATATAAAGTTTATGTGGTCAAGGTACAATTTAATAGGTTCACATTTTTTTTTGCATTGTGGAAAGCTTTAAATATGGCGATTAGATGCATATAAATTCACTTATTAAATTCATGTGTTTTCACTGAGTGTAGAGTTTTTCTTTCCATCTTCACCTATCTTTTTATTGAGTGTAAAGATTTGATTCTCATGTCCATTAAATTAATAGTTGCATGTCTTATCATTAAATGTAAAACTTTTATTTTCATGTACATTCCCTTGATATATGGTGAAGGTTTAATTCAATACATATGTACTTTTTTTGCCTTGTAGAATCATTTAAATATATTCATTAAATGCTTGTCAATTCACTTATTAAGTCCATGTGTTTTCATTGAGTGTATAACTTTTATTTTTATCTTCACTTACCTTTTCATTGAGTGTAAAGATTTCACTTCCACGTTCATTCAATTAGTAAATGCATATCTTATAATTAAGTGTGAACTTTTCTTTCATGTCCATTATCTTGATAAAAAGTTGTTATGGTGTAGGTACAATTCAATATGTACTTTTTTGCATTGTGGAAATCTTTAAATATGGTCATTAAATGAATTTTAATTCATTTATTAAATCCATGTGTTTTCATTGAGTGTATACTTCTAATTTCATCTTCATTTGTGTTTTCGTTGAGTGTAAAGATTTCACTTTCATGTCCATCCAAATAATAAATGCATTTCTTATCATTAAGTGTGAAGCTTTTATTTTCATGTACATTCCATTGATACAAAGTTATTAAGGAGAAGGTCCAATTCAATAGGTACTTACTTTTTTGCCTTGTGGAATCCTTTAAATATGGTCATTAAATGCTTATCAATTCACTTATTAAGTGCATGTGTTTTCATTTAGTGTATAGGTTTTCTTTTCATCTTCACTTGTCTTTTCATTGAGTCTAGAGATTTCACTTCCATCTCCATTCAATTAATAAAGGCATGTCTTACCATTATATGTGAAACTTTTATTTTCATGCCCACTTCCTTGATATAAAGTTGTTGTGGTGAATGTATATTTCATTAGCTACATACTTTTTTTGCATTGTGGAAACCTTTAAATATGGTCATTAAATGCATGTCAATTCACTTATTAAGTGCATATGTTTTCATTGAGTGTCGAACTTCACTTTTAATCTTCACTTTTCTTTTCATGGAGTGAAAAGATTTCATTTCCATGTCTATTCAATTAATTATTACATGTCTTATCGTTAAGTGTAAAACTTTTATTTTCATGTTCATTCCCTTAATATAAAGTTGTTGTAGTGACTTTACAATCCAATAGGTACGTCTTTATTCGCTAGCACCATTGTGGAAACCTCTAAATATGGCCATTAAATGCATGTAGATTCACCTATTAAGTGCATGGGTTTTCATTTATTGTAGAGCTTTTGTTTTCATCTTCACTTGTCGTTTGATTGAGTGTAAAAACTTCCCTTCCATATCCATTCAATTAATAAATGCATGTGTTATCAAAAAGTGTGAAGTTTTTATTTTCATATACATTCAACTGATATAAAGTTCTATTGGTTAACGTTCAATTAAATAGGTACATATTTTTTTCCCTTTTGGAAACCTTTAAATATGGTCATTAAATGCATGAATTCAGTTGTTAAATGCATATGTTTTCATTGAGTGTAGAACCGTTCTTTTCATCTTCAATTGTCTTTTCATTGAGTGAAAATATTTCACATTCATGTCCATTCAATTAATAAATGCATGTCTTATAATTAATAGTGAACTTTTATTTTCATGTTCATTCTCTTGATATAAAGTTGTTGCGGTGTATGTATAATTGAATGTGTATTTTTTTTTAATAGTCAAAATCTTTAAATATGGCCACTAAAAGAATGTAAATTCACTTATTAAATGCATGTGTTTTCGTTGAGTGTCTACCATTTCTTTTCATCTTCACTTGTCTTTTCATTGAGTGTAAAAATTTCACATTCATGTCCATCCAATTTTAAAAGCATGTATTTTTCATTAAATGTGAAACTTTTATTTTCATCTTCATTCCCTTGAAATAAAGTTGATGTGGTCAAGGTATAATTTAATACGTACTCATTTTTTGCACTATGGAAACCTTTAAATAGAACCATTAAATTCATGTCAATTCACTTATTAAATTCATGTGTTTTCACTGAGTGTAGAGCTTTTCTTTTCATTTTCACCTGTCTTTTCATTGAGTGTAAAGATTTGATTTTCATGTCCATTAAATTAATAGTTGGATGTATTATCATTAAGTGTAAAACTTTTATTTTCATGAACATTTCCTTCATATAAAGTTATTGTGGTGAAGGTTAATTCATAGGTATGTACATTTTATCCTTATATAATTGTTTAAATATGGCCATTAAATGCATGTCAATTCATTTATTAAGTCCATGTGTTTTCATTGAGTGTATAGGTTTCATTTTTATCTTTAATTGTCTTTTCATTGAGTGTAAAGATTTCACTTCCTCGTCCATTCAATGAATAAATGCATGTCTTATCATTAAGTGTGAACTTTTCTTTACATGTCCATTCTCTTGATATAAAGTTGTTGTGGAGTAGGTACAATTAAATATGTACTTTTGTGTTGTGAAAATCTTTAAATATGGTCATTAAATGAATGTGAATTCACTTATTAAATGCATGTGTTTTCATTGGGTGTATACTTCTAATTTCATCTTCGCTTGTCTTTTCATCGAGTGTAAAGATTTTATTTTCATTTCCATTCAATAAATAAATGCATGTCTTATCCTTAAGTGTGAAGCTTTTATTTTCATGTACATTCAATTGATGGTAACTCTGACAAAAGTTCCAGGTCAATTTTATCATCAATTCCTTTAGCAAGTGTGACAGAAAACTCAATATTTGGATCATTTTATATTGTGGTAGAACCTTCCATATGCAAACTTGATGATCCACTCATGTCAATATCAAAAATAATTTCACATGTATCAACTGCCAAATCAACAACTACATTTTGACTACAATTTCCAATTTCTATTGACTATCACCAATTAGAAACACAAATCAATGTATTAGTATATCTACTACAATAAAATGACCACATGGGTTATTACCTCCATAGCTAAAACATTGATCACAAATTGTACCATTTCTTGAGGGAGAAGCCTTTTAACATGATCCAGAGTCTCAAAATCACTTGAAACCTTTATTACTCATGCAACTTTGTTTTTACCTTATACCTTAACCTAAAAGGAAAAAAATGCATCCTAAGAAAACATATAGATCTTGAGGAAAACAATTGGGATCGTCTTTACCATCCTGAAAAGAATACAAAATAATACAACATTATAGGTACTAATATTAAGAAATGAAAATTATATTTAGTTATAGGACAATAATGTTGTTTGGGAGAAACAAATTCGTACAACTGAAGAAGTATAACCTTAATCATTTTGGAAGTTAATTCAACAACTGATATGCCAATCAAATTCTTACAGTCTTGGTCCCATAAAAAAAAGTTACTAAAACTCTTCTCATCAGACACTTGAATCTCAAGTTTATACATAAAACAAATAACAACAATAGTGAACATAAATTTTGTATCTATCTGTTAAGTAAAAGGTACACACACTACATTGGACATGTTTCTAACCTCTTGTTAGGTTTATCATTATAGGCGTCGCAAAAAGTACAATTGAAAGAGCCAACTTCATGTGTCTTTTTCCAACAATTGTTGTAGGGAAAGAAACTCCACCCATCATTACTTAAATTAAATTTGACTGTCTTGGCAATAGTTACACAAATCAAATCCTACATCCATAATAAAGAATGACATATTAGAATAACCTACACAATTTACTTGTTATATATGACATACAATTAAAAAAGGAATAGTACCTCTTTAATGGTCATAATCTCAGAAAAAGTTTTGACAGCAACTTTATACAACAATTTGTCTAGTTCACTAATCTAGGATGAAGAACTAAATTGAATTTCTCTTCACTTTGACTAAATATCATCGTATAAAAAAACCTTTCACCAAGTAACTTACCTTTTGATCCATAAGAATCATCTCCGTGTGTCCTTTTGATCCAAAAAAATCCTTGTTTCCCACAACCCACAAATCAATAATTTTGACTGTTAATTTCAATGTTTCTCTATTTCCATGAATATCTTTGATCATATCAAGTTTCTCAGGCATTGCAAAAGAAATATATAAACATGACAAAAGAACAAACTATGAACCCACTAACACCAAAAAGCCTTATAACGTCACTCCAATAACGTTTGCCTAAAAAAAGCCCAACGTTAAAAATGATCGGTGGCATTTTTGTAAATAATGAGACTTTTTTAACGTTTGCCCACTCCAAGTCAGACGTCACTTAACATCTGTTTAAAAAAAACCCGACGTCATTTAAAAAAGGACGTCAGACCCCCTCGCGCCAAACGTCCCTTAAAGTTGGACTACATAACCCCCGACATCACTTAACGTCTGATCACCACATCATCGACATTAAGTTTTGTTTATCTCTGCACGAAACGCAGAAACCCTATGTTGTTCACTATTTCTGCGGGATTTCCCGTCGGCGACCCCATTTCCGAACTCCTCCAAGTGAGTTTCAAAAGTTTTTCACCATCAAACTTGTTGGGATTTGATTATGGGTTGATTTTACGCGTTTTGAACCAATTATTTTGCGTTTTCATCCCTATTTGCAGCGTTTTGAGATTCGTCCCACTTGCTCTACGTTCCCATTTGGCCAGCACTGTGCGAAGACCCTAAGTTACCTTTAAAAGTTCATCTTTCAGAAGAGGTTAGTTTTTCATTGTATGTATATAATTGTTCGTTGTATGTATATATTTGCTTGTATTTTTTTTATAATTGTCATTATAGTTTTAGTCTTTGACTATTTTTTTGTTAATTTTTTTGGCCTATTTCTTTTTTATTTAAAATTTTATAATAATATTTGTAAATTTAGGAAATAAAATTATATTTATTATTAGATATATGCATGTTTAAATAATTCTAATTGCATTTGATTTTTGAATATTATTGTTGCAGTGTTATTTTATATATGTAGATTTATTATACTTATAGTATACACTGAGCGAAACTTAGTTCCCGTTTGAGATTTAGTACAAATGATTAAATTTTTAATCGTTTGTATTAAATCTTGAATTGTCCGACTTACTTAATAATATTATCACATTTACAATTTTTTATTTTTCTTGTTGTTTTAATATAATACAGGTTATTGAGTATATTTTCATTGTTAACATTTCCAAATGATATGTTTCAGGTATAACAAGCTCTGGATCAGACCATAAGGGACCTGGTAGATCTGTGACTCGGTTGTCGGATGTCACAAACTGACGAGAGAGGATGCCGATCAAAATTGATCCTCGATCGAGTGAAACCAGTGGCCCTTGGGAAAAAAAATATTGTAGCTACATAGGAATGCTGGCCAAAACGAAAGTTTCTATTGCAATTGCATGTTGGGATGACGTCGCGGAGGTCGAGAAGAACCTCCTATGGCAAGATCTTGTGGTATGTTTACTTAAACCAACTATAGTATTTTTTATGTTATTGTTAACATAACATATTTTATGTTTTAAACAGTACAAATTTGAGATTACTTCGAACACTGAGCGAATTAGAAAGAAGTTCTTATCTCACATAGCCATCAGATGGAGGGACTTCAAGGCAAGGCTCACACGTCTATATGTGTTTAGAGACAGACAACATGACACTCCTTGTGCTAAGTACAAAATCTCTGAGGAGGAGTGGATGCAATTTCATGCATGCAGAGAGTTTGGAGACTGATAGGTTTGTTTGTTAAATTTGTTTATAGTGACACTAGTCATACATTTGTGTATTAAAACTATTAAATAATGTTATGTGTGACAAGAAAAAAAAGACAGCAGCCTAACAAAGACAAAAGGCATAATGATACACCACACATACTCTCTTGAGGTGGCTAAGCATTATTGGAGAAAAAACTTGAAAAAGTCTCGTGTACAGTCTCTGGGACTTGAGTCCTCTAACCTAGAAGGTGCAATTCCTAGGTACGAGATGTGGAAGGCTATTCGGACTAAGTCTGATGAGCAAATGACATCACAATCAACTCAAATGATATCTCAAAAAATAGTAAGTACAAACCTTATTTGACTATCATAGTTCATATGTTTCTCCTTTTA
>Ga0209389_1005237_pt1 | contig 10998 bp, 10 predicted proteins | sample CowpearedBW_FD_187526 | JGI IMG/M metagenome (GOLD analysis project Ga0209389, IMG submission 187526) | Root nodule microbial communities of legume samples collected from California, USA - Cow pea red BW (SPAdes) (version 2) | ecosystem: Host-associated > Plants > Roots > Nodule | place: USA... | reverse complement strand
AGGTTTTTTATTTATATTAGTATAACAAAACTATTTTATTTATCTATATTTTTAGTTAGATGTTTATCTCTGTTACCATAAATTTAACTATTTATTCGATGTTTTAATTATCTTATATATGTTTGCAGAATTTTGCTGTCCGATGAAGGAATCATATTGGCACTGTTTATTATAAGTCACGTGTGTCCTTTATATGTGAAGTGAAAGTGTTGCTTTTCATTTGCAGTGTTGCAGATGTCTCCAAGTGGCTATTCCCCACATGTACCTTAGTTGCACATTTACTTTTTTTACTTTTAACTTTTTATATTTCTTTTCAAACCTTTTTTAATACTGTATTATTATTTTTAAATCAATAAAAAAATATTTAAATTTAGCTAAAATTCTAGCAAATAAAAGTAAAAAACAAGGGGAAAAAACCACTTAAAATTTTCAATTCTTATAACTAATATAAAAAAAATTATTTATTTTTTCAATTTTATCTCCGTGTTATTCTATTCTACACATGCACATGAATGTTTGATGAAAGGATAATAATGGATAATGTGTGACAGAAGAATGGAAAGCTTAAACCAATAGGAAAAGAAAGAGGCTTTAGGAGATACTATATTGTGTGGATTCAAATACTCTTCTCATAATATTTTACTGATTGAAAAATGCTATTATAAAAATTCATTTTAAAGAATCAATAATATTTTTATGTTATAAAAGAAAGAATTAAATGTTATCCAATTTTTTATTATTCTTTAAAAATTCAAAACTTATCAATACAACACTCATTTATATTATTTATAAATTGTTCTTTTGATTTTTTTTTTTAAACAATCGCAACTGAATACAACTTTAGCATTTATACCTTTATGATTATAGAATACTTTCTTTATACTTTCTTTACATAGATTTATAATATTTTGAGAAGCAAGAAAACTCTTATCTATCCGCATATGATTGAATTGACAAACTCCTAATTGAGTGGGGATTCCATTCTGGCACATGAGAATTTGGATCAAATGCTTCAACATCACCATAATAATAATAATAATAATAATAATAATAATAATAATAATAATAATAATAATAATAATAATAATAATAATAATAATAATAATCTATAACAATATATAAAGAGGATTCCCTCTTTTGTGTCCACCTTTTTTAATTCCTATTTTACTCTTTGCTTATTGTCTTTGCTTTCACACTCACTTTGGTGATGTTATTTATCTTTATTGGACAAAACAATAAGGGTATTTTCCATTGTTCCTTTTCATTTATAATTACCCGTGTGTATGCTTACTATTGAATATGCCCAATTGTCCAATTTATGATTACTCGCTTTTGATGTTTTTTTATTGTTTCTGATGTTTCAAGAAAATACAACCACTACATAAAGAACAACAAAAGCGCTTACTTTCAGAACGTCCAACGATTGAACAAAACCAAAACATGTAGGATTCAAAGCCAAGTTAAGTATACTTTTACAAAGTTCAGGTTTTTGTTGTGTCGATTAAAAAGAACCATACTTTCGCTTTGTGTAAAAGAGATTTAAAAGAAGAACCTTGATGTAAGAATCAAAACCAAACAATAATCCCTCGAAAAGGGAAAGACTCACGTAACCCGGCAAATCCATATAGGAAGGAGTAGTTTCTCAAAAGATAAAAAGGGCACATCAAAATATTTCATATTTATATATGTAGCCTTGAAAAAGATTATAGATCAGAGTTAGAATTGGAAGGAGAACATATAAAAAAACATACGTAGTATGTCCTAATAGATCTAAAGCTGAGAGGAAAAGTATGGAGAAAACAAAATACAAGGTATTGTACCTGGTTTTTTGTGGCCAAGATACTCATTCTAATCTCCCCTAAACCCTAATTTCAACTCATTGGTGCATGTATGACGCCACAAAAAATAAACTCCTCAATTTTCCTTTCATTTCAAAATTATTTTTAAATTATAAGCTTAATCAAAATTTATCTTTCATCAATTATAATAATGCAATGTAGATCACACACGGTTTCGCTTAAATAAATATTTATTGATCAAAATAAAAAGAAATTGGTTTTGTAAGAGTGGGTGTGTTTGTTTATATGATATAAACTTGACATAAAAACCTACCATATTTATCACAATATGTTTTAAAGTTTATTTTTGTGACAGAGACTACTAAGAGTTAGTTTTCATCAGTTTTTAAGTTTGACTTTTTATAGAAATATATAAAACTTAATATTTTTAAAAATACATGCTTGAACAATTTTAATAGGGTAGAAAAAAAAATTAAGGTACTAATGTCATAAATGATCTATTAGATTTATTTATTTTTAGGCAGTACTACAAAAAAATTTGTTAAATACGGCACTTATTTGGGGTATAAAATGGCGGTTTTGACTGCCATATTTTGCGTGTATGATGGGTGTGGGTACCGCCACAATGAATAATATGGCGTTCTTGGATGAAACGCCGTAACACCCGCCATTAAATGCATTGCGTAAATAATGGCAGTTTGAACCGCCGTATTTTGTGCGCAAATAATGGCAGTGAAAACCGTCTTAATTTGTTTATTTTTAAATAAATGTCATGCGAAATACAACACCTAGAAATGTCATTATTTGCACTGTACGGATGTGTTATACGACGTTTCAACTACTATAATTTGAATGTGATTTTTTTTATATTATTTTATGTAACCTGTTTTCCATTATTATTGAACCTGTTTTCCATAAAATTAAAAAAATCACAAACAACACCTTGATCATTAATACTTTCATTCATATTTCATATTTCATATTTAAAAAGTTGATATTATGAAACACCATCCAAAAGTTTTCAAATTGAAAAGAAAAGCCAAAAAAAATCTAAACCATTATTATAATACATTTTGCTAAATTTCTATAGCTATGTTCCTATAGTTATGTTCCTAACTTGTCTTTTCTGTCCCGCTTGATCTTTTTATACCAATAGGTGATGGAGCACCACTTCCAACATCGGGTACCTGGAATAAAAAAAACTTATAACTTATTGAAATGCACATGTGTATTATAATAAACTTATGTAATTTGTTAAATAAATTATTAAAAATTTTACCTCATTAACTGAAGTATGTATCAAACCAGCAGCCATAGCAGCAAAATGGTCAGGAACTTCATCTATAGAAGCAATGTAGGCAACCAATGTTTGCATTTGGTTTTTGAGATTTGTGAGCTCATTTTCCATCTTTAGAAACTTCTCATCCCTATTTGTTGATGTTGCACTACATGAAGCAAAATTCATACCATTTAACCTTGTAGTGGATTGTTTAAATGCAAGAGTGGGACAAGCTCCATGTGACAATCCTCTGACCCGACCTGGATGCTCCTTACCAAATATGAGACCAATCAGATCATTTGGAGATATATCTGATGCAATCTCCGGGTTATTCAACATTAGCTAATCTATTTTTTCCTGCATTAAATTGGAAGTGCAAAAGACCGCCAAACAAACAAATTATGATGACTTAAAATGATAAACTAGTACAACAATTAGTTCAGACACAAATAAGCAAATTGAAAGTGATGATATAAGTTGAAGTACTTGGTGAAGAGAAAGGTGTCCAGACTCAAATAAGCAAACCAACAATTAGTACTTGGCCAAGTTCATCATTTATCACCTTTAGACGGGTATACCTTTTAACCTACCTCATGTACTATAGGTGAACTTGTTAAAGTCACAAAGGGTTTTGGAGAAAATGCAAATCTTCCTCCTTATTCTGCGTTGATTAATAAGACTTTTATAAAGTTCTACCTAAAGGAACTTCGAATAGTCTATGCATTTTCACCTCAAATAACTTATCCTAATAGGTTCATTATTTTAACTATGCATGCAGATTGAAGAACTCATACAAAATCAGCAAAGCAGAAAAATAAATCTAATTCTATGCAGTTTGTAAAAGGGTTTTAAATGGCAATAGAAACCATACACTCATTGTCATTCCCATACAATATACTCCATTTTCTTCTAATTTCAAACACCAATTCCTCCAATTATCACCACTTCCCACTAACTCTGCACAACTCCTTTCCCACTGCACTGAACACAGACCAGAACCCTCATTCCAGCACCAAAAAGATTTCAAACAAACATAACACAGAGATGAAAAAAGGAGTCAGAACATTGAATAGACGGATTTCAATCAAACAGATTTTAGGAACCCATATGCTATGCTCACTATAGCTCAAGGATCATGATATCCACTCAAACCAGTAAAAACAGATTTCAAATAATCAAATTTCAAACCAACAAACTATTGACATAGTCAAAGTGTACTTCATATTATAATGACAATCATTAAATATACAATTCAATGTTTCTGTAGCCATGGACTTATTATATGCAGGCATAGATTCTAGTAGTGAGCATACATTATTTGATTTCCTAACTAACAATAGATTTCCTAGAACATATTTGCCTACAAACAGTTGAATTATTTACGAATTATCAAAAAATTAAGTAGAAAGAGTCCTTAAACTAACACTATCTAGCTAATCATAGAAAAATAATTACTAAATTTTTACAGAAGAAATATATAACAAGGAAAGGAAGTACTAGAAATAAAGAAGACAAAACTATGGAGTTAAGTTTCACCACCCTACAATTAAGAGCTCAATTGTGTGAAGAAGGAAAAGCAAGAAATAGAACAAAAATATTCAATCTCACACACTAGTCTACAAAGAAATCTCTATTTTATTCCTATGCATGCACGAACTTGAACACTAATTGAACTTATACATTTTAAATACAAATCTGGAGAAAAAAAAATAGTACTAAGGGACTGAAAAGTGAAGTTGTAAGATAGCAGTTTGAGAAGGGGAACCAGCCACCAACTACAATATTGTTTTAACCATCACCATGCACTCAAACTAGTAAAAACAGATTTCAAATAATCAGACTTCAAAGCAACAAATTATTTGCATACTCAAAGTGTACTTCATATTATGAAGGCAATCATTAAATAGACAATTCAATGGTAGCAGGAACAAATTTACCCCAATCTCCATAGCCTCCTCATTCACATAGGTGCCATTTTTCCTCTTATGAGTGATCTTCCACATTTCAGCTCGCCCAATGTTCCTACCAGTCTCAATTTTCTATATGTTTTGAAGAAAAGTAAAATAAGTAAAAAAAACATAATAGCACATTATTTTTGAGAACAAAATATAAGTAAGAAAAATACCAAATTATCCCTTCTTCTCGACAAAGCCATAGCACCACCAGTGTGAGGAATACTTTGTTTTTTCCTTATTTCTTTATTTCTATTACATAAGTCCTATAAAGTAGAAATGAAATTGTAAGACCCGTGGAAATTAATTAATTAAATAATTAATTAATTAATAAATGCGAGTAGTGGAAGCTTTTATGGCATCAAATTCTAATTTGTATAATGTGAAAAAGTACTAGCTCAAATGGTTGAGAGTACTTTGATTGTGTGAGAGGACTTGGTTTCAAGTCCTATGTATACCAATTGTGTGTTATTTATTTGTTATTATTTTTTTATTACTACGTTGATCATCGTTGAGAATAATATAATCATTGAATTATATTAGTTATCATAAAATATTAACTGGTTGAATGGTTGAGCATTGATTATAGGATGTATATGATGGGCCTTTTTTTGTTTGCATTGAAATCTGTGTTTCTAGAAATTTTCCAGAAACCGTCTGGTGGGCTGTTCATAGCCGCCCGGCGGCACATGCATTTTTAGCTCGTTTTTGGGTTCCTGCAAAGGAACCGCCTTGCGGCACATCCTTGGCCGCCAGGCGACACATGGGAGTGTACCTAGATTCGGGTTTTTTGGATGAAGGGCCTGGCGGTATTGGTTGAACCGCCAGGCGACGCAGGTCTGTAGCTCGATTTTTGCTATTCTGGGCGTTTTAACATGATTATATTTGGAGGGAAATCAAGGGTTGAGTCTTAAGATATGATTTGATGTCGTACTTCATTAATTTTTAGTGTAATTGATGGTGTAACTTTATGGAATAGTGAAAATAAGCCTTAAGGTTTGGAATGGTCGGGGTCTGATTTTACGAGACCAATTGGGGTTGGAATTCTAACATGATTTGGGAAATGGTGTGTGTGAACAATACACTAGTTGAGGGTAGGTGAACTCGCATTAGGACTGGAAGAATTGAGTAGGAAGAAGATTAACTCGATGGTCTTTGGGAGATCACGCAAGGAGGGGAAAATTCTGGATTTTCTAGATTTTCTTATTGATGAGTCATTATTTTCTTCCATTCCACTAGCCTTTGTGTACCCATTAGACAGTTGTTTAGTGCTTAATTGTTCATCTTTAGAGTGTTTTTCACCTGTTGGGCTTTATTAGGCCATTATTCCGAATTTGGACTAATTTCACATTATTTGGCCTAATTTTCGTTTTTACTTATTTTTTAGGTATTTGGGTGAAGCAATTTTGGAGATTGGAACATCAATATTCAGTTGAAGAGAGTCGCCACATCATATCCACATCATTTCCACGTCATTTCCACGTCATCTGAGTGAATGGGCCAACATTAGAGGCCCAGGAGTGGCATTTTTGTAATTCTGAGTGGTAGAGTGACAATTTTGTAAATATGAGTGGCAGGGGTGAAGTGACCACGAAATTAGGTCTGCATGGAATACACCAGCGGCTCCTTCTTCTTCCACACTCTCTAAAACCTCCATTTTTCGTGCTCCAAGCTTCCATGGAGGTGCCCCCTTGCGGTTTTTCACGTTTTTGCCTCATTTTTACCGTTTTTATGCACATTTGACAACACCCATTGAGGGTTTTGCGTTTTGTATTCATTTTGTACATTAGGCAGCTCGTTTTGTGATTTCATTGACTTGGAACAATACCCATTCATGGGGTTTTCGCATTTATATATGTTAGCACCGTTTTGCATTCCATTGAAGCTTTGAAATCTCTCTTTTTGCTTTTAATTTGCGTTATTCAGATTTCATATATTAGGGTTTTTAATATTTATGTTCTGTTTCAGATTTAAATTGCTTGATTATTCCATTTTGATGTCTAGCTAAGTTTTTCGTATTGGTTCCTTGAAGAAACTGAATTGAAACCATGAGGTTAATGTTTTGCAGTGCATTCTAATTCCTATTTTCTCTTCATCCAATTCATTTTTGTAGCTTTGAATGAAATGGAATTTGTGATGCTTAATCGTGGGTTCATGTTTTGCACAATTTCAGAATCCTTGTCATGCTTAGTGAGTTCGGGTTTTGGCCACAGTTGCTTAATCTGTGTGTGTGTGTGTGAAATTGAAGGAAGGATGTGTGCTATGCTTAATGGCATAATGAAGCTGTGTTAATTTTCGCATAGTTGATTAATTCAGATTTCATGAGAGTAAATTGGATAAGAGAATTGATTTAGTAACCTGTGATTGGTGGATTTTCAGTGGAATCAAGGAACCAATACATTTTGAATCTTGTGTTTAATTAAGTTTCGCTGTTTCTATTAGAATTTAGCAATTTTATGTGAATCTTCCAAACCCCCCTGTGTTATTGTGTTGTGTTCATATGGAAAGTGAGGCTTTGAATGAAAACATTGGTCGTTGGGAGACGACTTGGTTCACTTTCATATACTGCATTTTAAGTGTTTTAATTTGGTGGGGTACGACCCCTATCACTTATGCACCGCTTGGCGGAACGGGGCCTGCCGCCAGGCGCCATCTCAGAGACATCCACCTTTGAGAGACTGGGGGTTTTTTTTATGGTTCTGTGATTTTGGGAGGGTCAGGTTCTTGCTGATTGTGGGGTTATAAATGGTATTTGGACATAATTCTTGGTGATGGTGATACAAATAAGAAGTAGGAAATTACCCCATTTTGTTGATGCTATAATGTAGTAGATGTAGGGAAACATGGGACGATATTTGGTATAGTATATATGATAATTATGAGTAACTAGTTGGACAACACAGGGAATGCACTGTTATGTGTTAGTTATATGAGAAGTAGGACTTCGTATGAATAATTCAAATTGGTTGGATAAAATCCACTTAAAATTATAAGTATTGGAATGGAACAATATCTTGATGTAAATCTGACCCATGAGGATTAGGGGTGATATCATTAGTGGTTCAATTTATTTGGACGTTACACAGGATATGGCCATGAACTGGTTGAGTTGTAGAGTGGGTGATCCCAAGGATGACTAATAATGTCTCTAATTTAAAAACTAATGATGTGGAAATTTTGCTAGTGGTGGTAAGTTGTAAGCACTCTGGAGGTACACAGGATATGGCCATGAACTGGTTAAGTGAATCTGTGAGTGAGGACATGAGAAAGGAAGCCTGAACCTAAACCAAAATTGTCATTTGCGCGAATACTGTCATAGCGTCTGGCGGCAATATGTGAATCGTCAGGCGATAGAGGTAATTCAGTGGCCCTCCTGCACGTGTGGCGCCTAGCGACCGAGAGCTTCTTGCTGGGAGATAGCTGTGGAACAGTGAGCAATGAGGCACTATGCGCCTGGCGGTACATGTCCCCCACCAGGCGGTCTAGAAGCGGTAGCGCCTGGTGGCACGTGTCCCCCGCCAGGAAATTTTGCTATTGCATCTTTGGGTTGTTGGTTTTGTATGCGTGGTCTACAAGGTTTTTAGGATACTATAAAGGTGGGTTGTTAGTGTTCATTGAGTGAAGCTCGGAACGTATCCCTTGAGTTAAGCTCGGGATAGGAGTTAAGCCCGTGGAATTCCTCGATTTGAGCTCGAAATGGCATCCCTCGAGTTGAGCTCGAGATGGCGGATGAACACGAGGAACCCTTGAGTTGAGCTCGGGTTGGCGAGTGTTGCCGGTGTGAGTGTGCTGGTTGTTGCCAGTACAAATGGGTCCAGGTAGATTGTCCTCCTCAGTAGTAGCTGACAAGTTTTGTAGTCTTTGGACGTTACGACTATGTTCGTATTGGGAACTCCACCTGGCGTTACGTGTGTGATCCGTAACATGGTTTTCGGCACATGTTCTATCGGTTGTGGTCGATAGGTATGGCAGCAAAACACCTTGAAGTAGTCACTAGAACATGTAGAACACAATTAACATGGTTGTGGCCATGTTTAATATGGAATCAAATGAGGGGATTCCTCTGGTGTGATTGTATAATATATAAATATAAAGGTGTTTTATCTGTGTATATATATTTATATGTTTATTCTGTTAAGCTCATCCTATCTACTTGTGGTTGGCGATGATCGTGTACCCGGTACACGGGAGCAGATGATGTTGTTGCAGGTGGTTCTTGTAAAGCTTAGCGACGGAGCGGGGATAGCTTGGGAGATTATTATTTTTTGGATTTGAGATAATTTGTAAATTCTTATGAGAGGCTTTTATATTATTTCCAGTTTTATAAACTATGGATTTTGGATTTAATTGGAAGTAATAAAATGTTTTAAATTTCTCGTGTTATGGGAAATGATAGATTATTAAATAAGACTGACATAATATTTCTTATGTATTGTTTAAAATTCGTAATATCCTGACTGGATGTTACAAAAATCAGTTTTTCAAATTTAAAGAGATGTTTACTTTAAATATAACAATTAAATTTATGTATCATTGTGGAAGGCTTTAAGCGATACTCAACAAATAAAGCTCACTGATCCATGTTAACGCAATCTGGAACGTTCTTAATGAGATCATTTTTGCTCATAAGTGGGTCATAAAACTCATTCCAAAGCTTGCACCTATACTCCCTCCACAATTTTCCAATTCTAAATATAACATCTCTTTTTGCCAATTCTTTATTAACCTTGAAAATAAATCGAGACTTCAAATAATACAAGAGTTAGTTTAGGTCCATTGAATAAATTAAATAAGTATTTAGATGGTGAATATAGGTTGTTTTACCTTTAGTGTTCTCTCCCATGCATTGTCCTTATATGTATCTGACACAGCTGACCAACTCTCAAAACTTATAAGGAATAACACACTATTTGATGCTACATGTTCACAAACTGCTGCTAGTAAACCTGATGCCTCTCCAATTGGTTGATATCTATCATCATAGTTGACCACCACACGTAATCCAACGGGCAAGTTGTGAACATCTTTAACCTTGACCTTCAATGATTGGGCATGTCCATGCTCATCTATATAAATTAAATACATTAAAATTGAATAATCTGTCTAAAATAATCATTATACTAAAATAACATTTTTTACCTATAGCATCAACAAACCAATAACGAGTTGAGTTCCTTCCTGTTTTTGGTTGCACCCTTTCAATTGCAGATTCAGATATTGGCACACTTGTTTGTTGTCCATTTTGTTCACTTGCTTGTTCTCCAGTTTGTTCAGTGGTTTGTTGTCCCATTTGTAAACTTGTTTCTCCCATTTGTTGACTTTTTTGTTGTTCAGTTTGATGACTTGTTAGTTGTTCTATTTGTTGACTTGTTTGTTGTCCAGTTTGTTGACTTCTTTGTTGTCCAACATGTTGACTTGTTTGCTGCCCAAGTTGTTCACTTGTTTGTTGTCCAGCTGGTTATGCATGATCTAATTGCAACTGGTTTCCCACAGATAGATCTGAAGTAGTTGATATGTGGTGAACCTCAGGAGTACCAACTGCTGACTTAAGCAGGTTCCTTATCCTTTTTTTCAATCACAATAAAATCTGCACACAAAATAGTCAAAAAAGTTTCACTGAATATTGTTTCTAGTTGTACACTATAAATTACAAGTATAAAAAATATAGGAAGCAAAAGAACATAAAAAGCTAGTGTCAGCACTCCATGAATACCATTTTATAATATAATATTAATCATGACAATCTCAACAAAAGTTATGATTTAAATAAATAATGGAATTATGCATGCACACACTATTATGTTGGTTGGTACATACTCATAAAAAAAAAATACTAGTTGACACCAACCAACGAAGTACTGTCGAGATGAAAAACCTAGTATTAAAGGTAAAATCCATTTTTTAAATCACAATTGTGAGTTTCTTGTTTAAATCACAATTGTGAGTTTCTTGTTTAATATATATATAT
>Ga0209389_1005231_pt1 | contig 11005 bp, 10 predicted proteins | sample CowpearedBW_FD_187526 | JGI IMG/M metagenome (GOLD analysis project Ga0209389, IMG submission 187526) | Root nodule microbial communities of legume samples collected from California, USA - Cow pea red BW (SPAdes) (version 2) | ecosystem: Host-associated > Plants > Roots > Nodule | place: USA... | reverse complement strand
AAAAATTATTAAAAAAAAAAAAAGAATACAAAGGGACCACATCAAACCCATAATGAATAAATACATCATTAAATTACTTATATTGTTCTTTATGAATCAATGCTAAATTAGCTAACTTATCGACACAATGATTTTTTTCACGAAAAATATGAGAAATTTTGAACTACATATGTTTATAGAGATGTAGATATCAACGTTATCTCAATCTAAGACTCCAAAGAATCACTCGTTGATCAGAAAAACTATTACACATTGAAGAAATTATTTTGAATCATAGAAAAATGTTAAAGTTTCAAGCTTGAATTGAAAATTGCAAAGTTTTCAAACTTGAATTAATGACTGCATAGAAAAATTATTTTGAATTGCATAGGAAAAAATTGCAAATTCAAACACACCTTTACAATTAGATGAAGATCCAAAAATTAAAGGTGAATAGTTTATATCAAAGTTTTTGAATGACATTAAATGTCAAAGTTAAATTAAAAGTTTGTGTGTCTATAATACTTATAAGAAACATAGTTACAAATAAATGATTTGAACAAAGATGTTATTTCTACTATTATAAAAAATATTGATAACAAAATATGTATACTAAAAATTTATTTGATTTAGAATCATCCTTTAAGTTTCAAAGGAAACAATTGTTTTAATAGTGACAAAAAATAAGAGCTAAAATAAATCACTTTCTAAATTTGGATTTGTATTCATGGTCTTATGCACATGTAGTCAGTCACTTGTATATAATTGTTTACAGAGTAAAACAAATGCAAATGTCAATAACAACTTAAAAAAGTGTGTATGTCCTCTATTTAGTAACAATTTAAATTGATTTTTTTTCGTTTCTATTGAAAAATAATTAAAAAGATAATAATTAAAGCCATCCAACTGTTATAATAATTTATTTATATACCAAAAACAAAATCACTATTATAAATAATACTCTTTAAAGCACATATACTTTATTTATTCAATTTATTATAAACTCAACATATTACTTTATATTAATATTTAAAATTAATTTATATTATTATAAACAAACTTATCATATTTTTGTTATTATTTATTTTTTAATTATTGTTATCATTATTCTAATAAATATCACATAAATTTTATTGTTTTTTATATATAATAAAATATATTAATATAAATATTCAATAATTTTTTTTTTCAATCGATCCGTTCATGCACGCGTCAAATAAAATAACAGACGCGAGGACCTCGTTGCTTAGCTGTGTTTTGTCATGGTATTTAAGTAATTTGGCACATGCGATTTATTGTTAGGTTTACACTATCCCATCACATCGTCTCATGTTTTCTATATTTTATTCAACATAAAACAAACTTTTTCAAGTTATTTAATTAATTTGGGACGTTGATTCAGGACATAGTTATGTAGTATCCAACTTCGTACAAACATTTTTTTCTCAAATGAGAAGAAGTTATAATAAACGTCATAAGTAACCGTTGGTTCTTACCATAAAATTCTGATATTATATAACATTACGTAGAACAGTCCACACATTTAATTTTATTTGTACTTATTTATTCATTTTTTTCTGTGTTTATTCCTCTTATAAAAATAAACTCTATAATATTAATAAATCATTTTTTTTCAATTACTTTTTTAGTATAAGCAATTTTCTTTAACTAATTATTTTTAAGAGAAAATCACCAATAATAAAACTGTAAACGTTAATTATTGTTATAATTACTTTCTATAAAAACAATTTTATACTTAATACTTTTTTTATTTTCATTTTAGTATTTATCATAATATAATTTTGTTGTTACTATAAGAAGAAATGGACAGACATGTCACTTGCATTGATAATGGAAATAAAATAACAGCCTCGTGGACCTCGTAGCATGTTTTTCTTTGGTCTTTGGTTTCACAAATGGTTTATGGATAAGGATGGTCTGCTCTGCAGTTTTACAACTAAACTGCAAGCTAGTGCACTTTCATCCGACGGTATTAAAATTATTGTATAAATAAAATTTGGTGTTTTAAGGGTTATGATTTGTGCAGCTTAAAAGTTGAACCGTAGAGGATATATCCCATATATAATATTATGAGGCATGTTCCACGACAGGCTTCGTTTTCTATGATATAAAACACACGAAGATATCATCCTCTCCCATAGCTATCTCCCATAGCTACCTGAGTATCTGTAACATTGTTGTCTGGGAATAGTTGAAGTGCTGATGGATTCTACTGGTATAGTTTCATCTCATGCAAATGGCAATGGCAATGGCAATGGCAAAATGGAGAAGCCTCTACACATAGCTATGCTCCCGTGGCTGGCTATGGGTCACATATATCCGTACTTTGAGGTGGCCAAGATTCTTGCGCAGAAGGGTCATCATGTAACCTTCATAAACAGTCCCAAAAACATTGATCGCATACCCAAAGCCCCCAAAAACCTACGACCATTCATTACATTGGTGAGGCTACCTTTGCCACAAGTACAGCATCTTCCAGAAGGCGCAGAGAGCACCATGGAAATTCCCCCAACGAAGAACTGTTTCCTAAAGAAGGCTTATGAGGGCCTCCAAGACAGTGTTGCTGAGTTGCTGAAAACCTCGAAGCCTGATTGGCTTTTCTACGACTTCGCAGCTGCTTGGGTAGTCCCAATAGCTAAGGGTCTCAACATTCCGTGTGCGCATTACAACATAACCCCAGCTTACAACAAAGTCTTTTTTGATCCACCCAAGGACAAAATGAAGGATTACTCCATTGAATCCATATGTGGCCCTCCCACTTGGCTTCCTTTCCCCACAACACTTCGTCTCAGGCCTTATGAGTTCCTCAGAGCATTGAAGCGTAATAGAGACGAGGAGACAGGGGAAAAGGCTGACTTTGATCTCAACAAAGCGTATTCCAGCTGTGACTTGTTTCTTCTCAGAACCTCCAGAGAGCTCGAGGGAGAGTGGCTAGATTATCTTGCTGGTAACTACAAGGTCCCTGTGGTTCCAGTGGGGTTGCTTCCACCATCCATGCAGATAAGAGATGTTGAAGAGGAGGATAAAAACCCTGACTGGCTCACAATCAAGGACTGGTTGGACACACAAGAGTCCTCTTCGGTGGTGTACATTGGATTTGGGAGCGAGTTGAAGCTGAGTCAGGAAGACCTCACTGAGTTGGCCAATGGGATTGAGCTTTCTGGGTTGCCTTTCTTTTGGGCTCTGCAGAACCTGAAAGAAGGGGTACTCGAGTTGCCGGAAGGGTTTGAGGAGAGAACGAAGGATCGTGGGATTGTTTGGAAGGGTTGGGCACCCCAGCTTAAGATCTTGGCTCACGGGGCAATTGGGGGATGCATGAGTCACTGTGGTTCTGGTTCTGTCATTGAGAAACTTCATTTTGGGCATGTGCTTGTGACGCTCCCTTATTTGCTTGACCAAGCCCTGTTTTCAAGGGTGCTAGAGGAAAAGAAAGTGGCGATTGAGGTGCCAAGGAGCGAGAGAGATGGGTCCTTTACTAGGGACTCTGTGGCCAAGACATTGAGGTTTGCAATTGTGGAGGAAGAGGGAAGTAGTTTAAGGAAGAATGCAAAGGAGTTGGGGAAGGTTTTCAGTTCGGAAGAACTTCACAATGAATACATTGAAGGTCTCATTGCTGCACTTTACAACTATAGGATTCCTTCCACCAGTTAGGCAGTGTTTATGCCTTCTATTTCTTAATTTTGTCTTCTATTATGTGCTTCTTCTCTTGTAATAAAGGAATGCCACTTCAACAATGTTGGTCAGAAGTGGCTAGAAGCCGTAGTTTTTGAAGGAGTGTCAGGTTTATTTTCAAATAAGATCACGACAGATATTATTATGAAATTTGACTTCTCCATTATATTTACATCTCAAAAAGAAAGTCTATCGATCAAATGAACGAAAGTCATGTTATCATATTTAGGAATTTCGAATGCGTATAATTTCATTTTAACTTTTTTCAAGACCTGGCTAGTGTATAGTGTTCGCCTTGTAAATAATAATTTTAATAGTTAAGTGACTCATTTTAAAGAGACAATTGTAATAAAAATCACAGCAATAAAAACTAAATTCATGTTGATTTCAGGATGAGACCTGCATTTTGCATAGTGCAGGGGTGTATCATGGATACACATATCAGATATAATGATTTTTTAATGCACAATCACATACATCTATTTAGTATACGTTTGTTTTCTCCTTCAACCCCTATTTCTCGTCACAAGTTGAAGATATTGGTTATTCCTACGAGTTTAGTATGTTTTGTTACAAAAATAGTTCTTAGATATTTAATGAAGATTGCCAAATATCTTACTGCACAGAATAAAAAAATGTATAGATACGTGAACTGCAAAGCAGAAGTTTTTTTATATTCATCGAGAGTTTAGAAGAAATTTTTTTTGACTCTTAGTGCACAAGATAAAAAATATATAGTGCTTAATAAACAACCATAGCTTAAAATATCAACTCTTGGAAATATTTATTATAAGTAACAAGCATATCTCTTCTGCACGGGTAAAAAGACGTAATTATGGGACAAAACCAAGTTTTGCGTGATTAAATCATATAAAGAGAGCTCTGATGAAAACTTGATTTTGTTTTTTTCAATTTGTGATTTGAATATAACAACACAAATCTGAGAATTTTGTTACAGTTACCTATGAATTATTTCTGATCCCCTCGAAGAAATCTTTTCAAGGAAAAAAAAAAAAACAGTACAGAGGATTTGAAGACTTGTTTCAAACCCTCACAATAAATGGATGCTTCAAGTTTCCCACATGAAGCAGATGTTGTCCCAGTGGAACTTTCCTGTTGCCAAGCTCATCAACCACACTCAAATCCTTGCAAACGTCTACCTTAAACCTAACCTGTGCTTCTGATTTTCCTGGTAAGTGTACTTTCTCAAAGCCCAACAAGTGTTTCTGAGGAGCATTATGCACATCAGGAGGAGTAAAGAACAATAAAACTACATGGTTACTGTTTTTTTGGCCCATGTTCTTGACCCCAAGGTGGATATCAAAGGCCAGGTTTTGGCAATGTTCATCAGCAACATCAAGTGACATGCATTCTGATGAACGACATTCATGATCCTCAGCTAGAGGAACAGACACCAGCTGTGGTGCCTTAACTATTTTGTGATCAATGTTTGAGAAACTTATTCCATCTCCAAAGGAGAAAACAGTTTCCCCTTTGTAAAATCTATATGTTCTACCAGGGTAACCCGTTGCAGGATCTGCCCTCATGTTCATGTTTGTCATTGGCACCTTGTTTACATATGATTGTGGATACCATGTCATGGGAAGCCTTCCACCTGCATCAGGAAATCATCCTTCAGTGTCATCAAAGTAGTAACATCATAGGATTGGACTTTTTTTATTCAAGAGAGAACGTGAATGACGACTTACTCGGATTATAAAAGCCAAAAATCACGTCTGCTATGGCAGCTCCACCAGCTTCGCCAGGGTAGCCAACCCATAGGATGCTTGTGATTTTATCATTAGATTTAGCAAAAGACACATCCATGCCCCCACCAGACATGATGACAAGGATCACAGGTCCCTTGGATGCATTTGCAACTTGACTAACTAGAAGTTCTTGTTGTCCTGGAAGAAGAATGTTAATTCTGTCAAGACTCTCGGCCTCTATAGCCAGACTTGCACCCACTATGATCACAGTTGCATCTGCAGATGCTGCTATTTGTGTGGCATCATCTAACTCGGCATTCGCACATTGCACGTTTGGACATCCAGGAGCATAGCTCGTAGGAACTAACGCTGTTAGAGCTTGCAAGGGTGATATATAGCTACAAGGAATGCCTGCAAAATTTCAGTAACTCATCAAATCCCATGTTAAGCACAGGCTAGAGATAAAAAAGAGTTCAACTACAGTATCAACCATCTCATAAATTTAATAGGTTTACCAAATTTGGCACAGTTACCAACTTTATATCCATGAGGGTATCATAGGAGTAGGAATTTTTAATACCTTCATAGTTTCCAATCATTACCCTAGTAGCATTAGCATTGGGCCCTATCACTCCCAATGATTTAATGGCTTTGGCATTGAGAGGCAAAGAACCTGCACTGTTTTTAAGCAATACAATCCCTTGCCTTGCAGCTTCACGGGCCAGCTCCCGGTTCTCTGAAGTGCATACATCCTTTGGACCAAGGTTTCCATAAGGTTGCTTGCTCGGATCACCATCAAAGAAACCAAGACGCATCAATGTGGCGAAGTTGTTGGAGACAGCATTGTTAATGGCTGCTTCATCCACAAGACCTTGCTTCACTGCACCTTCTGTATATTTGCCAAGATAATCTCCACAGTTCAAATCCAACCCTGTGAAATCAAAATTACATAAGCAAACGGTATCTTGCATAATTTCTGCAAATGGGTATCACGAGTCTTTTCATATTTTCTGACCTGCAAGAATAGTTTGGGCTGCAGCTTCTTCAGGAGTTTTGGTGTAGTGCTGATCTTTGAAAAGAACTTCTACGGAATCACAGTCCGAAACTATATATCTGAACAGACCACACATTCATGTCACATTAAAAACCACATTAACAAACATAATCAATTTACATTACGTAAATTATAAGATTTAGGAATTAAAGATACCCGTTTAATTTCCATTTGCCCCGGATAATCCCCTTAAGAAGGTCAGGGTCTGCGCAAGTTGGTTTTCCATTAACCTGGTTGTAGGAACACATGACACTGGCAACATTCCCATCAATCACACAGCTCTTAAACGGTGGTTGGAAAGTGTCATCCAAATCTTGTTGTGTCACCTGACAAATTCAACATATAAGAAGGGGTGACAAAATGATCTTTCTGCATTTAAATCACATGAGCATTGAGTTTTCAATCAATGTATGCAGTAGATTACCACAGCATTGAAGGTATAACGCTGAACACCTTTCCAGTTATCCAAATCATAGGCTGTATAGTGTTTGCAACAAGCAGCAACCTTGAGCTTGTTGGAGTCTCCATCATCGGTTTGTTGAAGACCTTTCACGTATCCTGATGCATATTTACTACTTAGCAAAGGGTCTTCTCCCGGTGTCTCTTGTCCTCTTCCCCATCTGGGATCTCTGAATATGTTTATGTTTGGTGACCAATAAGTCAAACCGGCTAGCCCCACATTGTACATTGCTCTGGCTTCGGTTGAAACTACCTGAAATAAGAACAGTTAATCTTAAACCTGCTTATGATACATTTCGATTATTTAATGCAATTTAATCATTTCCCATTTAAATGTGCTATCAAAATTGAAAATAGAGTGATCAATGTTTAAACTATATCATTGGCAAACAATCAACATCAAACCCTCTCTGCCATTCACCTTAGTTTCAACATGCAAGCCAGAAAAAGGGGGACACATAAATATCTACAGTTTCACAGATGAGACTAACCATAAATTTCTGCTTCATTTATTATTGTATCGCTTAATCAGATGTTAATACCCAAAAGTCGTGAGTGAAAAAACAAACAATGTAACCACTCCTACCCACCCATCTACTTTTCCTCACTGCTATAAACACTTGTAAATAACTGCATATTAACAAAAACTAAAAATCTAAGAACAGATAAATCACTTACGTACAGTGTACAGCATTATGAAAGCAATAGAGAAGAAGTCCCCACAATGCCACAATTTTAAAGACTCTGAAGCCATAAAATGACATTTCATTACACATTCAAAACCTCACCAAACTCCCTCAAATTTTGTGATAAACAACCAACTTGGAGATTAAAGTTAAAGACTTTTGATGTCCTCATTCAGTAAAAAGGGAAAGAAACCACCCTTTCCCATTTTTTTGAGGAACCGTTGTGAATTGTGATCCACCCAACAAAGGAAAAAACTGACCTCAAAGCATGACAGAGAAGAAAAAGTTTAAATCTCACTCACTCTTCCGATGGCTTCAAACAGAGAAGAGTTGAAAGAAGCTGCAGTGAGAATGGGCATGGGAAAACTGGTGGCACCGGGCACGACACTGGAAAAGTGAGTCCCGGGTCCAATGTTGGACACTCCATGAAGTGCCTCAGACCACCACTCGTACTTGGGAATCCCAAGCCTACTCACGTTAACAGCAGAATTCACCAAGTTTCCGATTTTCTCTTGCAATGTCAACCTCTTCACCAAGTCGGCGACCCTGTCCTCCACCGAGAGTGACTTGTCACAGAATCCGTAACCCGCCAAAGCCGGGTTCTTGGCAACATCGCAGGCAAAAACAGCGGACGTTTGCCCCGAAACCCGCTCACAACTAAACAAAACCGCGACCACATACAGAAACGAGAAACAGAGGAAAACAGAAACCTTCGGTTGTCTGTTTTCGGTGCAGGCCATGTTGCGACCTCGGAAACTGAAAATAAAAACGCTAAAGGGTGTGTGTGAGAGTTTGTTGTTTTGGAAGAAGAGGTATCTATGGTGTATGGTGATGTATAACTTTTGAGAGTGAAGAATGAAGACACATTGTTTTTTAGAAACCCGTGAAGGTGGATACAGAGGGAGGGAGGTGATGGTGGAAGCCTCCCTCTGGACGAAGTAGATGTTGTCGTTGGTTTTAGCGGAGAATCTAGGAAAGAAGGAAAAGAAAAATGTATATACAAAATTATCAACAACTCAATGAGTTATTGAGATTTGTTTGGAAGCACAACTTGGTTGGGTGGTGTATATACGTGTATATATATGAACCTACTGCATAATGGATACATACAAATTCCTTTTTTTTTATATACATAAATTAAATAATGTCATCAGCAGCAGGATTGCCTGCTACGGTAAATCACGTGGAAGGTGAATGGACTTTGGCGGCTAGATGCCTTTGTATTGTGGGGCATTTTGTTAAGAGTGAAACCAAAGGAAAGGCTTGGGCTTCATGAATCAAATATCACTTCCCATGCATTATTTTTTTGATCTTATATAATTGTGGATTACTATTTTGGATTACATGTAAATATGTTGATTATGATCTAATCTAGTGGATTGAGATGTTTTAAGTTGAGTTCAAACACTTGTATGCGAATTAATTGCAAAGGAGGGAAGTGAATATTGTGAAACTCTGCAGGATGGGATCCTGTTTCTATGTCCCTCCAACTTGCCACTGAAGTTAATATCTGTGCTGTCATTTTCGTGGGCAAAGCCGGTTGCAGTGGATGTATGATAAACGAAGCAAATAATTGTACAGGGTATGAGATTAGGGGTTAATTAATCCTTGTGTCGTCTTTTGTGTTATGTGATGAGTCATAAAGATGTTCTGTGTTTAATCATGTTTCGTGAGATTGTCTCATGTATCTCAGAATAAAACTATTTTAATAAATATCTAATTTCATTTCTGAAAAAGTTACAGGACCCAATCAAATTCAAATCTGAATATATTATTAACTTTTTAATTATGAATATAGAATGTTTTATATAGCCTTCATATATTTTTTAGTTATTAAATGGTTTTTAAAAAGGTGTTTACTTCTGTTATTAATTGAGATATTACTATCGCCAAAACTGAGAGAAGAGGTGGGAGGAAAATAAATAATTGGTTTGGCACATCTAATGAATGTTGTACCTTTTTCTTTTTTCTTTTTTTCTTTTTTGTATTGGCATATTGGGATAAATTCAATGAGGATGTGGAGTGTATGGTATTAAGTTGAGATGTTGGCAAATGTGGGTAGGATCATTTAACTGATAAAAGGGATAGTTTCAGATATTTAGACTGCTTTTTTCTTTTAGGTTCATACTTATATATATATATATATAATTCTATTTTTAATGATCCTAATAATAAATAAATATATTTTATTATTACTATTTATTTTATTAATGATTTGTTAATTTCATTTTTTTATATTTAGAAAAGTGAAAAAATAGGTTAGAATACGTTTCTCCAAAACTGAATTTTGACTTGTTTTAAGATATCTGAAAATAATGTCAGAATATATAGTTTTTTTAAAATTAATTTGTTAAATAAAGTGATTATAAATTTAATTGGTTAATTTAAAAAAGTAATATATTATTTGAGAAAGAAAATCGGGAACAACTAAAGTACTATGAGTGATGAAAATAAAATGGGATGTGGGGTTAGGATTGATGGGATTAGTCTACTCTGCGGTGGACCCGAGCACAGGTGAACTACTCTGAGTGTCGACTCATAAAAGCGCGTGACGTTAAAGTTTGAAGGAGTGGGACCCATGTGCGGGGTCCAATTTGACTCATTACCCATTGCTGACCTACATCCTCACTGTAAACCACCAACTTTCATACACTAACAACTTCCAACAAATTTCTATTTCTACCTCGTAAAAGAAATACCAATAATATCAATATTCTGCACCATATAATTTAACCTCCATGGATTTGTAAGGTTATAATTAATTAAAATTGCTTTCTGCAACCCTCAGATTTAAACCTGCACCTCTCAAAAGTGTGAGCTTTTCATATTTAATTTTAATTTTTTTTCTCTCTTCTCCTTCACCTTTACCTTCACCTCTGTGCGTTTCTGTTCTCACTTTTTCGTTCCCCCTTCTCCTGGCGTTTTTATCCCAAAGTGATTCCATTGTCTCTTATCCCTCTTTTGTGGCCTTCGTTGTGATTGCGCCGCCGTGTTCGGAGCACCGGAGTAAGGATTTGCGGCAAAGCGTCGTGATTATGCGGCTGAGGTAACACATTTTTCTCTCTCTCCTGACTGGTAATCATATTCTGGGAGTACAGTTTACGGAAAAGATGGAATCGTGGAAGACATTGAATATTTTGACTCTAAACATGCATGAGTATGAGTAAATCGATGTGCCTAATCAAAATATTAGAGTTTCAGTTATAAATAAGGGAGATATATAATATATATCATCGAAAAGGATAACAGAGAGTTAGCTAAACAATAAAGGGAAAGTAGAGGGATTTTAAAAATGAAAAATGTGAAAGTCAACAAACCTTTTCTATGCTGATCATCAATATTTACCTCTCTCTCAGGCCTCAAATTCTTCACGGTATTATTCATCAGGCTCCATGTGTTTGGTATTTTGCTTAGTAGGATAAAAG
>Ga0209389_1005230_pt1 | contig 11006 bp, 7 predicted proteins | sample CowpearedBW_FD_187526 | JGI IMG/M metagenome (GOLD analysis project Ga0209389, IMG submission 187526) | Root nodule microbial communities of legume samples collected from California, USA - Cow pea red BW (SPAdes) (version 2) | ecosystem: Host-associated > Plants > Roots > Nodule | place: USA... | reverse complement strand
TTTCTTTTTTTTTTTTTTGTTTTTTGTTATTTATCATTATTTTTTTTGCGACAACCTATTAGGACTTGTTCTGGAGGAAATCCTTAATATCTCATATGCTTTGAAATTCATGAAGGATGACATGATGCAACTGATCAAAGTTGTCATAACAATATGAAAGATAATTCAACAATCTAACAACAAGAAAAGCATAAAATTTTCAATGTTTTACAAAGTCAAGGTGTTCTTCATGCACAGGTGTGTTCATGTCCTGGCAGAGGACTTTCTTCAACATTAAGTTATCTTTCTTCAAATGCCAACAATCCTAAATCAATCAAGGATTGTTCCTTGTGCTTCAAAGTCGTGCATGCTTATGTTGAATGACCCAATGCTTCTCCATGATAATCACATCTTGCATTTACATCATAATTCTTTGGGTACGGAGGTCGTACAGGCCTAGTGGGACAAGTATCTATGAGGTTGTTGCGGAGGAGATTTGGTAATAGCTCTATGTAGGTCGTAGGGATAGGAGTGAAATTGACAACTTTCTTGCCTCGATTGTAATTTTTTCGCCCAATCTCCTGATTGGATTTCTCTAACGGAGACATTTGAGGATAGACAATGGGGTGTAGATTAGCTCTTCGCTTTGTTCTTATCCCACACCTAGAACCACACTCATTCAAATTTGCTACAAAATTTGGGTCAAGTGCAATTTTTTCGTTCCTTATGCCAACCTCAATCCTCTCTCCCATTATAATCAAGTCTGCAAAGTTCAAGGAAACACTACTCATCATATGTTTATAAAAGGGTGACTGCAAAGCATTTATAAATATAGCCACCATCTCTTTGTCATGCAAAGGTGGCTCTACTTGAGCAGCAATCTCTCTCCATCTTAAAGCATACTCTTTGAATGTCTCTGACTCCGTTTTCTCCATGCTCTGTAGTTGAAATCTATCAGGCACATTATCATCGTTATATTCATATTGCTTCACGAATGTAGCCACCAAATTTTTGCAGGAACGAATTTGGGTTGGTTTCAAATGCATGTACCAATTAAGAGCCATGCCAGTTAAGCTTTCCTGAAAGAAGTGAATCAATAGTTTCTCATCATGAACGTAGGCAGTCATTTTTCTGCAGTACATGGTTATATGATTCTTTGGACAAGTGTTCCATTGATACTTTTCAAACTCTGGCAATTTGAAGTTTGGAGGTATCACCACATCTAGAACTAAGCACAGCTCTACAACATTGCCAAACTCAAACTTTTGTACACCCTCTATAGCTCTCAGCCTTTCCTCTAACATTTCCAATTTGTTTGTGGAATCTTCAAGATTCAGAGGTCTAGTGACATGGGGTGAAGGTTTTACCTTGGGTTGCTTTTCCATTGACACATGTACTATATTTGATTGAACAATTCCTTGGGTGCATGTGAAGGTGGATGTCCCAAGTTCATTCTCCTTCGTATCATGAGTTGCAACCATGTAGCAAGGGCAGAACTAGGTGATGACAAGGGGGAGCCACGACTCCCACATTTTTTTTTTGAATTTTTTTATATATATTAATATATTTTTAAAAATTATATTATATATTATTTATATTAAGTTTATATTATGGAAAATTATAATAAAAGATAAAATAAAATATTTTAATGGAGACATTAATTTATAAAAGAGATTAGGTTTTTTTTTTTACTATAAGATCTTTCCACCATGTAGATGATCATGAAAGTGTGTGAAAAGAGATAAATACAAAGAGATAGATTAGGAAATAGAGGTTGGAAACACATAGATTGAGATTGATGTATACATTCTTGTCTGATCTCTCACAAATCAAGGTTAGTATCTTCTTATGATTTATGTATGTTAGTTTATGATTCTTTTTAGGATGTTTCTTCCAAATTAAGTTTATCCCAAATTAATATAAACCCTAATTATGATTTTACGTATTCTTTTATGAAATTGGTATGAACTCTAATTATAATTTTTCCTTAATTATTATAACCCTTAATTATGAAATTTAGGGATTTTGTGTTTTTCGCTACCTATGGTATTTTTTTTAAGTTTTGAATTTATACAGTATTGCTTATTTAATTAAAGTAGTATGAATTTTGTTATATTTTGCATTGTGATAATTGTGATTTGTGAATATAAATTTTATTTTTTCTAAATAGGCGAGAGGTGATAAATTTATATTAGAAAGATTATGATAAAAAGTAAAAAAATTGATTCCTTTTTTTCAAAGAGGAAGGTTTGTGATTAAGATGAAAAAAATGCATTTACGTTAACTAAACTTGAGAAATTTAATAAGAACCAAGAATTTAAGACAATAAAAAACAAATCTCTAACGTTCTTAGAATTACATATAATGAATTTAAAAATTCATTAGAATGTGATTTGGGAAAAACGACATCAAATTTGACAATACCACCAAATCAAATTGATGAGATACGAGTGACTTATCTAAAATGGTATTCATGGTTTGGTATCATGATATAATAGCGAATGATAGTAATATTTTTTTGAATTCTACTATTATGTGTGTTTGTTTTAAGGAGAGGAAATGAAGAGAAAAAATGAAGAGTTTTTCTTCTAAAAAAAATTATATATAACAAATCTAATTTGGCCCCCCTACATTTTTTATCCAAGTTCCGCTAGTGCCATGTAGCTTGCAGCTTTTTTCTCTGAGTCAAATCCAATAGGTGGAGTGTAATTCGAAGGAAGACCATATGGAGGAAAAACTTGGGTTTCTTGAACCCTTTGTTGATGTTGTTGAGTGGAAGTCTCTTCAGAGTTTTCTAGTGCATCAATGGCTTCCAAAATCTCATGTATTTGCTCCTTCAATTGTTGAATATCTATCTTCGTTGCTTCATGAGTTTCTCCCAAATTCTCCATGATCTTTTATCAACAAATCCTTTAAGGTGTCACAATTTCTTTATTTTATTAGCATGAACTAATGAATGCAAAAACTAAATCCATGAGACCCATCTATAGCATGAACTAATATCAAAATATGAATGTATTATGCAAAATGACATGAGGATGCATGTTAAGTGTTTAAAAAACTATGTGCCCCAAGAGACATTTTATTTACTTTATATGTTTATGTGATTAAGGAACACCATGCACGATATGCGACTAACTGAAAACCTACATGAGATTTATTGGTGCCTCAGGAGGCATGTATTCATATGATATGAGTATGAAAATGTGATGCACTTATTTCAAAACTCCATGCATGATATGCAATCGAATGACACAATGAAATGCATGTTTACCTTATTCTCATGAGATGTGATGTATGATAAAAAAAATGATATGCATGACACACCATTGAGATAATGAGATGCATGATTGTGCCTTGATGGGCCCTTTTTCACATGTAGAAAGATGTATAATATGTACAAAAGGAGGTGAAGGGTAAAGGACATAATTTTCTCCCTTTTAATTCTAAGCTGCACAGACCCGGGTATAGGGCCCCACTCATGTTATGTACAAAAATATAAAGTGAGTGTGTGAAGGGAGAAAAATGCACAACTAAACCCCCACCTTCAAAACAAACATAAAAGATCTAAGTAGATACAAAACATGTTCTCTACCCTATAGTTCAACATTCACATTAATTACGCCATACACAACTTAAAGATAAACAATAATATATACATACAAAAAGATAAAGTGGAAAACAAACATTTAAATTAAACAGATCACTTTCACATATTCAATTAAATAAGCCTGACTCTCTGTAGTCCCCAATGGAGTCGCCATCTGTCGCAACCTAAATCGCGACGAGACGGCGAACTAAAAAGAAATTGGTATGGATAAAAGAGATTAGAAGTCGCCATCGTAGTTTATTCTAGAAAAATATAAAAAATCATAAAATAATATAAAGTCTGCGAAAACCAAATTTAGGGTCTGGGAGTCGGTTACGCGTAGGGAAGGTATTAGCACCCTCCCAAAGGCGGTGTGTTTATTTTAAATTTGCAAAAGAGATGTGTTTATTTTAAATATTTATTTTTCCCAAAAATAAGAAAATGTTGAACAAAATATATTTTTGGAGTGTCAAGGATTAACCTTGGTCCTACGTATTCTCATTAAAAATGAGAAATCAGAGCTACGTAGTTCTTTATAAAACTTGATTAGAAATTTTAATTTTTAAAGTTGTCTTTTGAAATTTTTGAAAATAACTGTCATGTGACGGGTATGGCCTGGTTGACACAAAAAATATTTTTATAACTTTTATATTTTAAAAAGAAGTTTCGTGCAACGCGAGCGGTCGATTAGACAACAAAACAATTTTTATAACTTTTATATTTTAAAAAGAAGTGTCGTGCGACCCGAGCGATCGATTAGATACCAAAACAATTTTTATAACTTATATTTTAAAAAGAAGTGTCGTACAACGCGAGCGGTCGATCGGACTAAAAGATAAAATAAAAATGGTAAATTGGAAATAGAAAATAAGAGTGCATGGTAATGAGAAACACATGGTGCATAAAGTAAATGCGGGGTGCACAAAGTATACGTGGGGTGCATAAAGTAAATGTGGAGTGTGCTTAGTGAAAACTCTAGTACATAAGTAAAATAAAACTTAATGTAAGGGATGTGGGGTTATTACATTGGGGAGTGTATGAAGTAAAAAAATAAACAGAATCCAAATTAAAAGTAGGGGTGCACAAATTAAATTATGGAGGTGCGTGAAGAAACAAGAATCTGTTAACCCTAATTAAAAACAGGGTGGTGCGCAAATGAATTGTGGTTGTGCATGAAGCAAAATTCAATCTTGTTAATCCTAATAAAAATAAGGGTGGTGAGCGAATGAATTATGGTGGTGCGTGAAGCAAAATTTAAATTTGCGAATCCTAATAAAAACAGGGGGTGGTGCGCGAATGAATTGTGGTGGTGCATGAAGCAAAATTTAAATCTGCTCTAATCCTAATAAAAACAGGGGTGGTGTGTGAATGAATTGTGGTGGTGCGTGAAGCAAAATTTAAATCTGCTCTAATCCTAATAAAAACAAGGGTGGTGCATTGTGGTGGTGCATGAAGCATAAAATTAAATATGCTCTAATCCTAATAAAAACAGGGGTGGTGTGTGAATGAATTGTGGTGGTGCATGAAGCAAAAAATTAAATCTGCTCTAAAAACGCATAACACAAGTTAAACATGAGACCTAACCTTTACTTCATCTTTTTCCTTTCCGCAAAACACCATTGCCGCAACATTCACCCTAAATTTTCTTGAATTCCTAAACCCCAACTCTAATTTACTTGAATTCCTAAACCCCAACTCTTATTTACCGCCAATTTTTTAGTTTTACATGGTGGGTTAATTAATCATCTTACAGAATGAGATTAAGAAAATTGATTTTGCCTCCACAATCTTCATACAATTAATACATCCCTAACACAAGGAACAGGGGCATAGTAGCAAAGTTAAAAAACCACATGTACCTTAATTACTCTTGATTCTGAATGAAAGTTGAATATCTCCTATATGCCCTTTTGGTGTCAGCACTTCATTTATGACAAAACATGTGTCATTTTTATTGTTGCTATTGACATAGTGAAGAGAATTCCCCAAAATTTTGTTTTTGCTAGTAGAGATGTATAACCCAAAAAGAAGGAAGAAAACTGTTTTTTGCGATGATGAGCGATCCCCCCTTTTTCTTTACCACGATCCAATATATGTCCCTCAAAAAAATGAAGTCACTGGTAGGAATTTAAAGTAGAAGTTGAAATAGGAATAAGATCAATCGTTCCCTCCCTGCAAACCGTTTTTATTTTCAAATTTTAATTTTTGAATTCTGAATTTTATTAATTAATTAAAAACAAAATTATCTTTTTTTTATTATATTAAAAACAAAAATTATTTTACTGAACGCTTTTAAAAACATAAATTAAAAACTTTTATTAATTAATTTTTATTATTATTTTTCAACAATTTTTTTATCCTTTTTTTTATTTAACCATTCTTTTTGAATATATATATATATATATATATATATATATATATATATATATATATATATATATATATTTAAAAAACAATGTTATTCGTCCGGACGAAATTGGGTGTTGACAACTAACAACAAGTATCAACCTATTCAAGTTACAACGAGTTTAACCTCTACAAGTATCACAAGTCACTCCTCTCTAGTATGAGTTTATACTCTTTAGGAACACGAGTACAAACCTCTCCAATTTATAATGAAGACTCACAATTACAATCAAATGATAATCTCTCACACATGAGAGTCACAATAAAGCTCACAGAGTTCATTACACACAGTGGGAGATTTATAATGGTTTGGCTTAACCCAATATCACTCTCTAACAAGATAGATATGACAATGTATAATCTCACATAGTATTGTCTCTTTTAAGTGTTATGATACAAAATTCCAACAAGTAACTTGTGTTAAGAACAAAAACACAACAACAATTTTTTCAAATCAAATAACTTGGTATCTTTATATCAAAGTATATAATAATGAATAACATATTTATTAAAAAAAATAAGTCCCTATCTTTTGAAATTTAAAACCTTTGTTTAGATTTATTATTTTAATTGAATATATTGACAATACAAAATCTTTTATATTATTATTCAATGTATATTTTTGTTAGATTTTATATTAATTAATTTTAAATATTGCACTTATTATAACTTTTAATCGATCATCAACTTTTGAACACTACAAGAATTTCTTTAATTATTGATGGAATATTACCAACAACTGAAATATGTTGGTAAACTCAAATTTACCGAATTTTTTGTTTATGCATTTCGTGTTTTAATTAACAGATTCTTTTGTCAGTACAAAATCTTTTTGTCAACTCAGTTGAAAAGATCCATCAATAATTTATATATACTATTACTGAAAGATATTTTTGTCGGTAACTTATCACAATTACCGACGGCAAAAGCCATCGACAATGTTTGTTGGTAAATTACAATTATTATTACTGTTGGTACCTTATCATCAAAATTTTTGACAATTTCCTTCTATCAGTAAATCTGTCGACAATTGTGGTGAAAAATTTCTTACCTAACATTATGGAGTTTATTGTATATTAAGAGGAGATGGGTCAAAAGAATAAGAGAAGAAGATAAGAAGAGGAGAAGAGGAGTAAGAGGAGAAGGAAGAAGAGAAGGAAGAGGAAGGGGAGAAAGAGGAAGAGGTGTAAGAGAAGGAGATGATGTAGCGTGGAAATGCTTGTGGCTCTATTGTGATGCAATAGTAGTTCTGTGGTGACGTAGAGGCTCACTTGTGACACGCATCAATGACATTGATGATCACTGGTAATGCATAGGTGGAGCATGCCCATGATGTTGGTTGTCAAAGTCTGAGAAGGAGATAGAGGAAGAAAGAAAGGAAAGAGGGAGACAAAGAGGATGGGGATGAGAAGGATGACCTGGAAGTGGCAATGGTGACAAAAAGGAGAAGGGGAGGAAGATGAAGAGATAAAGAAAAAAAGAAAAGGAAGAAAAGGAGGAAGAAGGAGACACAATCGCGTATTTTACCTATGGATGTTACCGATGGCAAGAATAGTCGGTAATTACTGATGGATACTTACGGACGGTAAATTATTGACAGATTTGTGATCGTCGGTAACCAACGACCATTTTACCAACAAAATTTTGTTTGTCAATACTCTATCGATAAACACAATTTACTGACAAATTTTTACTATTATCGAAAGACTGTGTTGATCAATATGATTTTCTTGTAATGGAAAAGAAAAAGTATTCTGATAATACAAAAAAATATGTTATTTTTCTCATATTCAAATAAAAAGTGAACATAAAACTCAAACACCTAATCAACAATCAATATATAGAATAAAAGCAAAAGGAATTTATTGCTAATCTAAGTCTCTACTTTTCACCCTCAACTTTGATATACCGTTATGTCTACCATATATTCGCTACCTATTTACTTCTCGTCTACTAATGTGCTCAGTGCGATATCCATGTCCATTTACATTTTGGTTGATGATTCCAAGTGGTTGGCCGGATTTGTTGTGATGTTTGTGACCCTTAATGTATGTGGGAAGTTCTCGACTTTCTTAGTTTCCTGAGTGCCTAGGTTTTAAGTTTATCCTGTCCATTTTTGCTATACCTCCATGTATTCAGCGTATCCTATTTGTGGAAGTTAAGTTGGCAGCTTGTTCGGCCGCTATAGTACACTAGCCCTAGCCTTTTGCGTGTACCTTTCGCTAAAGGCTATTTAAGCCTAACTTTTTCAAGCAACTTATTAATATTCTTAAAGAAAGAAAAATTCCCCTTTTCTTTGATTCATCCCCTTATGGTATGGTAGCCCCACAGCCTCAAGGAAAAGAAGTGACGAAGAGGTTGATATGAAAGGGTGGCAAAAGTGTAGGGGTCTTGTTTAGGAATCTGTAGAGTTTCCTCGTTAAGTGTGGCAGTTATGAAGTTTCGGCGTTTTGTAGAGCGTAATCATGACAGGTTTGGGTGCGAAATGTAAAAAGGTTCTACATTCTTTCCTATAAATAGAGGCTTTAGTCACTTGTAAAACTGCATTTATGTGAAAGGTAGTGTTTTTGTTTGCTATGAGAAGGTGTTTGAGTTCGAAGTGTTTTTAGTGCCGAAAATCACGTCTTCCATAAGGTATGTCTCATAGTAGTTATGGTAAGGGGTCCTCAAAGGGTTCGGGTAGTGAGGGTAGTCGTCACCTATCTGATTCATCTAGTGGTTCAATGTCTAGAGTAGAAGGGGTAATTATGGAGATGATCCCGAATGTTAGGGAAGATCCGACTGAAGAGTTGGTCGAATTTGACCTTCCATGAAAAGGTGATTATGATTGGGTGTCATTGGTGGTTACTAGAGAGTTTTCGTTACATAGTTCGTCTAGATTGTTGGATTCATGGCTTCAAAATGTGTGCATATTTGAGAGGACAACGTCTCTTGACATAGTGTCATCGAAAAGAGTAAGTGCCATAGAAAATGTATTTGACTGTCATGGTCAAAAGTAGTATGAGGATAGCTCCTTTTGTAAGTATATGTGTCATTTTGCACAATCCTATATTTAACTGTAATTTGATGACTTCATTATGGGTGTTCTTCGTTTGTTAAAAGTTGCGCAAACCCAATTATATCCTAATAGTTATCGATACTTGTAGATCTTCAGGGTTCTTTGTCGATCACTATACTTGCATCCATCTCCCCAATGTTCTTGGTATTTTTATGATACTTGTCCCAAAGATCCCATCACTTGGCTATCTTGAGTTAGTCGTCCTAGGATAAGAATTTTATATGCATACTCACAATCTTTTTAAACATGTTAAAGATGGCTTCTTCAGGTTCGTATGGTGAAACCGGTTGGTTGTGCATTTTTTTATGATGATAGGGGAAATACTAAGTTTCCTTTTTCCTGGACCGATAAACCCTAACGATATAAGGATATGCAGAAAGGTGAGTTATCAACAAAGGATAGATAGATCATTGGGATCCTTAAGAAATTTTCCCATAAGTTGCGTAGTAAAGGATTAGCTAGGGTTTATTTGTCCACCCATCCCACTATTTTGATGCAGATCACATGACTCAACAAGGTAAGAAGACTTTGAATATATTCAAAAGTTTGAGGAACGAGTTGGCGGAGGAAACCAAGAAGTCTGGAGAGCCTGAGGTGCTTAATTTGAAGGGGATGATGGTGAATGTCCGTGCACATATGGTAGGAAAAGGAAAGTTGTGGTGCCTACCCAGAAAGGGGTAGGCAAGGAGATGAAGAAAATTAGAATTGAGCTTTTAGGCCCGAACTCATCATCTGGAAGCAAAAGGGTAGAGGTCAGGCTGTTGGAGAGGTCAGAGACTAGTGTTAGAAGAGATATAGAGATCAACCTAAACAAAGAAGTGATGAAGTCATTGGATAATATGGAGCCCAATGTTGTTATTAGAGTGTTGGTTGAATTTAGTGGCAAGATGTTAATGTTTAGTTGTAGAGTTGGTGGCCTGTTGCAGAAGGAGTTAAAAAACATTGGTGTGAAGTGAATCATCGGAAAAAAAAAGAGAGACTCTTGTAAATATTGTTGGAGACCTTGTGTGAGTATATGCATTGTAAACTCCTATAAGCATTGTGTATTCTTGCATAAGCTTAGTGTGGGCATGATTTCAAATTGTAAATGCATGTGTGCTTATACTTGAATGATGCATATGAGGTTTGATGATGTAAATTGGAGTATGTGAAGTGTATGAATGTGTATTGTTGTTTCTGGATGCATGAGAATTGGATGTTTGGGTTCTAGGAACTGTCTTAAAGTGTCTATAACCAGTAGTGTCGCATGACTAGTGTAGTGCTTGGCGGTGCAAAGTGAACCGCCAAACGATAGTAGGAAACAAGGAAGCCCTGTGTCGTGGCGCCCGATGGTGTTATAGAATTGCCAGGCAGCCTGCACTGCAATTTTATTGGGCGGTGATTAAGCTGTGTCAGGTGATAATACAAGTGGCAAGGTGTGTTTCTGATGTGTTTTGCATGGCTTGTTGTGTTGGTTCTGGTTTGGGATATGTTTGACCGTATCACAAGCGAATAGGTTCGTTATTGGTGTTGGAACGCATGATTAATATGAGCGGGAAGGTTCATATTAATGATACTCTCATGTGAGGATACATGCAAAGAGGTTTATATGATCCGTGCTCACACTTGAGAGTTGTTGCGAGCGGGGAGGTTTGTAGTTGGATGGATCACGCGTGTTGGGCTACAGGCGGGGAGGTCCGTAGAGTTGGACTATAGGCGAGGAGGTTCGTAATGTTAGACCACGAGCAGGAAGTTTCGTGGAAGCATTGGAATCCTTAAGACCAACTTGATTGTGGATCTTGTATAGGGTAGTGTGTTTTCCTTAATTTCGTTTTGATGTGTTGAGATGTGGACTTGGACTAGGAGATGCTTGACAAGGTCATGAGCGGGTAGGTTCATGATTAGTGGTGAATGCGTGATTAATATGAATGGGGAGGTTCATATTAATGATTTTCTCGTGTGAGGATACGAGCGGGGAGGTTCGTATGTTTCGTG
>Ga0209389_1005228_pt1 | contig 11007 bp, 3 predicted proteins | sample CowpearedBW_FD_187526 | JGI IMG/M metagenome (GOLD analysis project Ga0209389, IMG submission 187526) | Root nodule microbial communities of legume samples collected from California, USA - Cow pea red BW (SPAdes) (version 2) | ecosystem: Host-associated > Plants > Roots > Nodule | place: USA... | reverse complement strand
GTTGGTGGAAATATGGTGCGCATATGGTGGTTTTTGATGTGATGAGATGATGGAGAGGTTATGATGGTGTTTCGGTGCTCTCAAGAGAGGTTGAGCCAAATCTTAAGGAAGGGTGGCTAGAGGAAACTTAGAAGTGGTGCTCTAACTTTAGTGACCTAAGATGAGTAGTATGGCACAAAATTGGCAACATAACAATACTCAAATTGAAAGGTGATTTTTCATGGGGGAAGACACCTCTATTTATAAGCTAAGGTAACCCTAAAGGTGTCTCAAAATTATAAAAGTAAAACCCTAATTCTTTCTCTCTCCACTCTTCTTCTATATTTCTTTTATTTTGATTTTATGGAGTTCTAAGCTTCAAGGGTTGGTTCCATTGTAATTTCATTATGGATTCTGACAATAGAATGGAATATATTTGTTTGTTCTTTTTCTTATTGTTGAGGTTTCAATTCATCTATGTCTTTTGTCTTTGAATTGAGTGAAAAGTAATGGTTTTTACATCATAGCTAATTAGTGAGATGTTTTAATCTATATGCATATCAATCATAAGAGTTCAAAGGTTTTTAATTTTAATTGAAAATGTACTTTGATTAAATTTAGAAACTTTCATGTGATTGAATAGTTTTTGCCAATGATTGAGAATGTACTTTGATTAGAGGTGAAAACTTTAACTAGAATTAATCAAGAATGTACTTTGGTTAATTATCTTTCTACTTGATTTTAGAGGTAAAAGAATGGACATGATTAAGAATAGTAATATCTAATTGGGAATGTACTTTGGTTAAATTTACTATGAGTAATCTACAAAGTTATTACTTTTGATTGAAAATTTACTTTGGTTAATAGTGAGAACGCCAACAAATTAATTGAGAATTTATATTGATTAATTTGCAAATGTACAACAATAATTAATTGAGCAATAATCTTTAGATGACCAATGATGGATCTATTTTGAAAGAGTAGTGGAATCAATATATTTCTTTATCATTGTTTTTTTATATCTTTTTTGAAAGAGCATAGTGGCATTGCAGATGATGTTGATTTGGATGCAGAATAGTGAGGGGCTTGGGCATTGCATTGGGAAGAATGATTTTTATTTGGAACAATTTTATTTTTCGAAATAATGTATGGTAGATGATTTTGACATTAGATTTTTTTTTTAATTTGAAAATTTTGTGTTCATAAATAAAGAAGATTTTTCTTAATGCAATTTTTTTTATGTATTTGAATAGCATCTTGATAGGGTGTTGCAAGTAGAGCCTAGTCTTGGACTGGTCAAAATCTTCTTAATGAAGGTTGAGTAGGGCTTGGACATTAATGAAGGCTTGACCACACAAGATCTTATGGAAGATCTCCTAAGGATCACAAGAAGCATGACTAGAGGGGATACTTCTATTCCTTTTTTCTTATCTTTATTTAGTATTTCTATTATGTTAAAATTCCCTAAAGTTGGCTTGGTTAGATCAACCTTAGTTGACTTGTTAACCTTGAATAGGGTTGACTAGTTGACTATAGTTGACTTGGCTTAAGTCAACATGTTGACTTGTTTGCTTGTTTTCTTTGTTGGTTAAGTTTGATTAGGGTAAGATGATCACAAATGGAAATGGATTAAGGCATTATGGCACAACATCATTGGACAACATGGAAAGGTCATGAGAGAGAAAAGACAAAAGCATAAAGTAACTTGTACCTTGGTGGTACAAGTGTACCATGGGAGGCCCCTACCACACCTTGACCGAGAATCGTCTTTGGAGTGCACATCTCATTCCATTTGTTGGCTCATTTTAACCTACCTTATAGAATGTAGGGTTTTCTAATTACTAAGCTACATTTAAAGGCCCTTAGAACTCTCTATTTAAGGGGTGCTCCTAAACATGTACAATGGTTGATCAATTTTTGTAAAACACTACTTTGTTTCAACCATATTTCTGTGAGCTCACCTCCAAGGAATGAAGTCTATTCTATGGCCTTATCTTGAGGAATAAAGTGGTGGCATTCCTTCACTCATGTCTAGGAAAGAGTTGGCCTTTTGGTCCTCACCTATGAGTGGCATGCTTCACTTGCTCCATTCCATCTTCTATGCTTTCATTTTCTTCTTTATTTGATTCACGTCTACTCAGTTATGTTGTTATAATGCCCATTTTGTTTTGTTTCTTTGATCAAATCATCACTCTTATTCTCTAGAACCTCCAGAAGTAAACATTCACATCTAGATAACTTAGCTATCTTAATGTCCAGTGGGGATATTCTCTAGGTTTTATTACCAAATCCAACACCATATTTCATAAAACTAAAATGAACCTATATCATACATGGAGTTATCACAATATGCTGGATAGGCCTAGTAGAACCTGGACTGGGACCTTATTAAAATCTACCGAAACCTTGCCTAAGTTAAAATCATCACCAAAATAACATCAAAGTTAAACTTTTATACTAACTTCACCATCTAATATAGTCTACACACCATATGATTATCATAACTAACTAGGAAAGAAAGGTTTGATGGTCCTCTATGAAATCCTTTTTGTTGTTCATTTCCCTTTGCACCGATCCCTTTTGCATAGTTCCTTCTACGAAGCAAAGTTGTAGGTCTTTGTTTGCCTATACCTTCGCTTGCACCACCTCTTGTCATAGCCATAACTATGTACAATACATAATTTTCACATCAACAATGCATCAAATCATATAAAATATTTTGCATACTTATATATGTGCTTTAAAATTAGAAAATATACATTCAAAAATGTACATTCTAGAACATATATATGAATCCAAAAATACCTTTGAAAAAATACAATACAAAATGCATCTCACAAAAAAATGTATTATGGAATACACATTCTAAAATGTATTTCTAGAATACACATTGTTCCTGCAGAGAACAAACAAGATAAGTTAGGCACAAGTGTCACCTTACCCATGTAGTCCGCTATCTCCTCAGTTGGCCTCTTCCCGGTTGATACGTGTCAGCTTGGACCCAGGAGGGGTTACCTGCAGAAGGGACTCCGAAGCTCAAGTGAGTAAAAGCTCTCAAAAGGTCAAATCAGATGATTAATGGAGTAATGAATGCGTACCTTTAATTACTAGGGTCCACATGTATTTATAGAGTATTAATTATGTATGGTTATGCCATGGGCCGGGCCCTGGCTTGGGCTCTAGTTTGGGCTGTAAGTGGGTCTGGTCCTAAATCAGGCCCTTAGATTTGATTACTGTGGGCTTATTGAACATAAGGGGGGTATTGGTAGGCGTATTAAGGTACTCGGCCTAAAATGACTACTTCCCTTGATAGCTTATGTTGGTCATATGCTGTCTTAGGCAAGTTATTCTTTTGGATATTTATGTTATCGGTTTAGGTCGGCTAGGCTTAGACCGGCTTAGCCTAGGCCAGTTACCTGAATGTTTTGGCGTATAGGTATGGTAATCGTTTTACTATTATTTCGTTAAGTTGGCTTGGTGTGGTACACACATTACTGAGAATGCATTATAAAATACATCACCAAATCATTATATATATATATATATATATATATATCCCAAAATGTAGTTTTTGGAATATAAACTAAAATGTACATTTTAAAAAATATTTTTGGATCGAATATACATTCCAACCTTCCAAAAACTTGCATAATCAAATTTTGAACTATCGAAGACTAGACTCACCACCCCAACCCCCAAATCAAAAAACAAATTACCAACAAAAATGAAAATAAGATGTGAAAGACGCAATTGGTGGTGAAAGGGGTGAGAGTTTTTGCATTTAGTGAGAAGAGAAGGAAATGAGAACGATAAATAAGACTTCGTCACTTCATTTATGAGTTTTATAGGATCGCACATAAAAAGAAAGGGGCAAGACTTCGTCACTTCATAAGTAAGAGAGATATAAATGGTTGCTTCTTTCTCGATGTCACATTTTAATCAAGTTTGGTTATATTTTATTTTGATAAAAAATAAACTAAATCTTATTAAATATTTTATTCAGTTTAATTTAAAATTTTAATATAATTTAATGTATGTTAATAAGATTTAACATTTTTATTTAATTTTTTAAAAAAACTTACGATTTAATAAATATTGTAGTTAATATTTTTTAAAATATTATTTTGAATTAACATAAAAAACTAATTAATTTTGGTTCAATTTTAATTTAATATAATATAAAATTGAATTTATTAAATATTTTTATTAGTTTTATTTAAAATTTAAATATAATTTAATATATGTTAAATGATTTCAAATTCAGTTAATATTTTTAGTTGAAGTTTTGTTTTAAATTAAAATTTAATAAATATATTTATTATTATATTTTTTAAATATTAATTTTTAACCTAAAAATAAAATTTATTTAATTGTCTTCAATTTGAATTTAATAAAAAAATTAAATAAAATTTATTAAACATTTTTATTAGTGTAATTTGATATTTTAATATATGTTAAATTTATTTCAAAATCCAGATACATTTTTAGTTAAAGTTAATTCGAATACTATTAAATTTCAAAATTTGTTTAAAGACATTGCCCGATTTTAAATTCGAAGTATATTTTTTGGGATTGTTTGTCCCTATATGTAACATCCCATTTAAATAATCACTTTAATTCAAATGAAATGTCACACAGATAGAACGATAAACAAGTCATGGAGTATAATGTTACTTCTTACTAATATCCAAAAAAATCCAGGAAAAGATTTAAGGCACACCACTATGCCAGATACAAAGTGAAATAGGAGATTGACAATAAATCAAGTAAATCCCAAGGTAAGACATTACATGGGCCTTAGCCCTAAAAGAAAACTGGAGTCCATCCCAGAGATGCTAAGCAGCAGAATCACCATTTCCCTGTTGACCACGGGGAGTTCTCGCATTTGCTCACATCAATAAATTGATGATCATCGAAAGGAGAGAAAACCACACCAGACAGAACATACAACAAAAGGAAGGGTAAGCTAGAGCAAAAAGTGATTTATCATACAGTTACATACAATTTTATAGTTCAAGATGCATAACCCAACCAATCATGTTATGACTTGCAAATAATACACTAAGACTCAGACACGACTCATTCGGATACATATAATTAGTCGGATTCAGCAGATGCTTGCACTTGTGGTGGACTTCCCTGCTCTACCGAGCTAAGTGTTACAATGTTTCATCCCCCCCACACAAGGTTAGCCCTTAATGAGTTTTAGGCCTTCAATTACTCTCACCACTAGGGTCAGTACGCTCTATGTGAGACTAACTGACTCTTTAGAGTGTCAGGATGCAACCTTACCTTGAATCCTTACTAAATTATATAGATGAGGCACCACCATGAACTCCCACTAATAGGGGTCATGGAATTACGTCCCGACCAACTGAGGCACCACCATGAAGTCTCACCTAGAGGCTCATGGAATTACGCCCTAACCAATGAGGCACCACCACGACACCATTGTGGAATTACGTCCTAACCATACCAATAACATAATCCATTAATCAGTATCACACTCATGCTCATGCCAATTCCATGTCAATTTTATAAAAAAACATTTCTTACTCAGTACATGCCAAGATCATGCCAAGATCATGCCAAGCACATCATCCACAACTCATAAATCCCCTTACTCATGCATGTTCATTCATCTCATGCTTTAACATAGCAATCCAACCAAACATGTATCAAACACCCAAAAACAAAGAAAGAAATAGGACCCAAGCACTATCTGGCCCAACTCTCGCTCAGGCTGAAAGGTCTCGCTCAGGCGAGAGGCTTCTCTCGCACAAGCGAGCTCCTTTCGCGTAGGCGAGAGCTCCAAAGAGGGGAACAATAGCCTTCGCATTCTCTCGCTGAGGCGAGACCTCCTCGCCTGAGCGAGATGGACTCTCGCTCAAAACAAGAGCCACTCGCCTGAGCGACAGCTCGCGCAGACATCTTGGGCGAGTCACTACTAATCTCGCCTAGGCGAGACATGCTCGCTTGGGCGAGAAGACCAGAACCCTCCACTGTTCGCACATGCTCAGTTCAGCCATTTACTCATCAATCACACAGTTCACATTCATACCATCAAAACTTCACCCAAGCATGCTAAAACACGAAAAACAACAAGAATAAGTTAAACATGATTTAAAACGTGAAACCCTAACTTCCCTTATCCGGAAAGGGGCTAATATAAGATTTTGACCCTTACGCCAACGAACCCAATAGATCTAGGAGCAGATTTTACGAACTGGAACAATGGCATAGATAGAAAATGAGGTTACCACAGTGGACCTCTAGCGAAAGTACGAAAAGGGGACTTAGAAAGGAACTAGAATGAGCTGAGAGTTCACTTATGTGAAGTAAAACGAGCTTGAGCGGACTTGATAATAGTGGAGATCAAACCTTGGCAGAACGCTATTTTAGGGGAAAGAATAGAGTAAGGTGGTTGTCAATTGCAAAGTGGCATAAATGAGAGGGGTTAGGCCGTCTTAGGGGCTTTGGACACCCTATGGGCCTTACACCAGAACCATGGTTTCTTATTTTATTCACATGTATAACATATTGTGCTTAAATATTACGGTGATAACATGGTTTTTGCTTTCGGGTGGGAATTCGAGTCCTTGGGACCGAATTCCAATCTTGTTTTTGTCAATTTTTTTTTCATTCCCCAATCAGAATTCGGTCCCTAGGGACTCGAATTATGAACTGAGTTTTTTAAAATACATTAGAATTAAGATTTTTGAAATTCAAAAAAAAAAGATTTAAGAGTATTTTTTGTTTATGTAAAAAATGTTGAATTAGAGGTTAAATTTAATTTTTTAAAAATAAATTTAGTATTATGTTTTTAGTTATTTTAGGTGTTATTATGAAAAATAAAAAATATAAATGTTATTTTATTTTCTTTTTGAACTTATTGAGTTAAAAATAGATTTAGTATTGTGTAGTAAGTTATTTTAGGTGTAATTTGAAAATATAAAAGTTAATTTAATTTAAAATTTTCTTTCATAATTTATGTGTATTAATTATTTTTAATAGATGTTTATAAATATTGAAATTATAGTTTTCTTTGAATTTTGGATAAGTTTTTAAAAATTGTATACTATAAACATTGCAAATTTGTAAAAAATAATTTAAAAATGAAAGAAATAACTAAAATAATTTAAAACCATTTCATTATTGTATTTTAAATTGAATTGAATCAAGTATACTTTTATTGAACACAATTAAAAGTACAACATAAAGTAAGTGGTTCAATGTGGATCATCTAAGTGCAAGGTTGTTAGGACAATGATTTCTTGTGTGTCCTTCAGTTCTACAATAGGAACACTTTCTTGATTGTCTTCCTTCCCTAATGTCCATCTCAGTCCTAATTCTACTTGATTTAGGACAACCTCTCTCGCTCCTTTTTTGTGGCAGGATGAGGCCAAACCTGTGGCCCTTGGTATGGTTGCCAATATTCTTCATGTCTTAACTCGTCAATCAAATTATCATATACTTTCATGACGACATCCAACCTATAATTGGGACTTATGTACATGTTGAAGTCATGATGTGCATGCTTGCAAGCATCAATAACATGTGAACATGGTAGATGGATTTTTTGAAACTTTCCACAATCGCATCACCTTTCACATAATCTAACTACAAATTTTCATGCAGGACGTACTTCTCTGGGATTCACTATCTTCTTCACTCTGAATCTTGTGGTATTTCTATCAAATTCATTTACCTGGTGTGTGTGTTTGACTTGGAGTCCGCATCTTGTAGGAAGTTGGTCACATATTCAAAGTACACATGACCAACACTCACCATTGCAGTTATTTGCCTACCTTTTTTTCGTGAAGTATGTGTTGCACTTGGTGTACGTGGCCAATACTATGGATGAAATTGACAAATTCCTTGTCTTCTTCAGGACATAATTTATTGCTTCAGCCATATTTGTTGTTACGTGACCTCACCTTCTTCCTTGATCATATGCAAGACACCACTGCTCCCTTGGAATTTGGTCTACCCAAGCTGTTGCTTCTGGGTTGTCTTCTCTAATGATGTTGTAGTAGTAGTTGCAACGTGGCTTCATCAATGCGTACGCTACAAATATAATTATAAGAACAAATTATTTTCTAATAATGGGGGTGAATAATTAACAACCAAAAAAATGAAAAAGACAAATTTTTACATGTAATAACTTACCCATGTTGACGAGGTCCTTTTTCAGAGTTGTATTCTTGAATATTTTTGTAAAATTTTGTGCAATGTGTCGAATAAAAAAGACATGCACGCAGTTACCTTCAGTCCAGCCACTACTGGGTATGTTGAATGCTACACTGATTGAATTGTGGCGGTCTGACATTAAGCATAAATTTTATTGAGGTGTAACGTGCCTCCTTAGGTTTTTAAGGAAAAAAAAAACAAGCTTCGGTCGTTTCACCCTTTACTATAGCAAATGCAATGGGAAAAATGTTATTTCTCCCATCTTATGTAACAACTACTAGAAGGGAGCCCCTATACCTTCCGTAAAGGAAGGTTTCATCCACTTGCACTATTGGTTTGCAAAATGGGAAGCCATCAATTCATGGTTTGAATGTCCAGAACACTCTTCGAAAGTGTTGTTGGTTTTCTAGGACCTCCTCCCCATTTCTAATTGGACTGGTGTTCAACTTGTATACAAACCTAGGCAAATAAGTTTGCATGGCTTATAATAGGCACGATAATCGGTTGTAAAATTGTTCCCAATTTTCGTACACATCTTCAATTGCTTGATGTTTCGCCAACAATGCCTTTCTATAGGTTGTGTTATATCCCATAGAGGTGTGGATGGAAGAAATTATTGTTGCAATTGGTGTAGATGGGTCTGACTTCACCATTTGTCTTACCTGTGGAGATATTATTCTTGAGCCCAAGTCTGAGACCTGGGAAAAATTAGAATAAAGAGAAGCACATCAAAATAGAATTGATGACTTGTTTGAGATTATGGATTTATTTAAATTAAGTATTTTATTTAATTTTGATATATGATGAAATAATTAGTTGATTGATTTAAGTTAAGTGTTGTTTACTTATTCTAATTATTTACTTAATTATGAAATATGCAATAATTATTATTAGAGTGATTTAAGTTATTGTTGTATTTATAATAATTATTTAAGTGATGTAATTTATTGTTTTATTTATTTTAAATTTTAATATTATATTTAATGTTGCGGATATGTGTATATAATTAAGTGGTGCGTATTATAATATGAGAAAATAATTGGTCTGGTGGTTGGAGTGTGTAATTGAGGTGTGGAGGCGTAGGTTCAAATTTGTTCGTTCTTTTGTAGAGGGTTTTAATTATTTTATTTAACTTATTAATTATGGTGGATGGACAATATAAGCTTATATTTTATTCGTGCACAATATATATAGAGAAAACTCACAATCTGGTGGTTATCGTATGTGTGTTGTGTATGGAAGTATACGAGCTTGAACCCTTCTCAGCCCAACTACGGTGCACTAATTATTAAATTTTTCTCCCTTCTCTTTTGCTGGGGCCCACAAAAAAAAAACCTTTATTTCTTTCTCCTTTTACAATTGTTGCAGTGCATGCAATCTCATGTTTTAAATTTTTGTATCAATTGTAGCCACACATAAAAATAAAATGGCAAAATATTGTGATTTTAAGTAACAGTCAAACAACCAAGACTTTGGGTTGTTTTATTTTTATTTGTTTTTAAAATATTAACTAAAAGATTTAATTTTAAATATTAATAGAAAAGATTAAAGATGTTAATTATAGACAAAAATATAAGATTTTAGGAGAGAAGATATAATAGTTTTAGGGTTTCTAAAATGTGAGAAAAAGATGAGAGGGAGAGGAGAGTTGGAGAAACATGGAGAGTGAAAGAGGAGGTTGCAGAGGAAACACTTAGTGAAGAACTAAGTCCAGGAAGGGGAAGCCAACCTTGCTTTCTTCTCTTATTTTCTTATTGTTTGCTTGATGAATGAAACTTTGAAGGGTGTGCATAAGTGTATGAGTATTGTTCATGTTGTTGTTTTGTTGTTGAACTGTGACCCTGTCCCGAGATTAAGGACCATCATCTTCTTTCTTTCTCTTTTTGGCTTAGCTTCTCACATGAATGAAGGATACACAATCCTTAGACTTCCTCTTATTTTCATGCGTAAAAGCAATTGGGGAAGCGGGTTTTAAATTGCAAGTATGATAAGTTATATTTTGTTATTTTCTTTAAAGGGTTTAGATGCACTTGGAGTATTAAGCGATTTTTCTTTTTCTTGTCCTTGTATTTTATTAAATTTTTGGCATGTGTTAAATACAAGTGTGATATATGAATTTGGTTTGGTTATGAGACCTTATTTTTCAAGCATGATGTGATGGTGTATATTTTGATGGCAATATGTAATTCTCATGGGTTGCATGTTGGGAGTGTTTTGCCTTGCTTGAAGAGCTCTTGATGGAATTAAATGTTGTGTGAGGTTTTCCGTACCTAGGAACCCAGTGAAGACTCTTTCGCCTGTGTGAAGCAGTGGAAAAGGGTCCTCTTCGCCTTTGTGAAGTAGTGGTAGATGATTGGTTCGAGTGTTGTACTCTTTCGCTTGTGTGAAGCAGTGGGGAAGGGATAAATGTTTCACCTTATTTCGGCTTGTTGGGAGTATAGTGCCCGATGTGCGATGCATTGACGTTTTTACTCATAATTCCTTGAGGGATAAGGGAGACAATCTAGCTGTGTTAAGTGGGACACATCGAACCATCTATTCTAGAAAACTAGATGTTGTTGTGGGGTGAGGGGCCGCGAAAAACCAAAGATTGATTATAATTGTTGGCAAAAGCAATACAAGCCTAAAATGATGAAGCAAGATTTTGATGATGATAAAAGAAGCCATGAAAGCCATCTGGAAGCCAAAATGAAGACCATGTGTTGTAATGTTTAAAGTTATCTTGTAAAATGTAATTATATTAGTTAGAATCAGTATTGTACAAGAAAAATCTGGTGTTTCTCGAAAAATCAAAGTGATAATCGATTATCACTTAGAATAATCGATTATCCTGAGCTG
>Ga0209389_1005225_pt1 | contig 11011 bp, 5 predicted proteins | sample CowpearedBW_FD_187526 | JGI IMG/M metagenome (GOLD analysis project Ga0209389, IMG submission 187526) | Root nodule microbial communities of legume samples collected from California, USA - Cow pea red BW (SPAdes) (version 2) | ecosystem: Host-associated > Plants > Roots > Nodule | place: USA... | reverse complement strand
AATATGACTAAGTCAAACAGAAGATAATGAGCAACAAAAAGTTGACCATACGGTTTATTTTTATAACTCTATAAGCATAATTTAAGTACAGTTGAACTAACACACTTTAAAATATTCAAAACATATTTATGTAACTAAACAATATTTTTAACATATTTGTGTAACCTCGTTACCAATAAATCAAATTATAACAAATTCCTATTACAATAATTTTTTAAACACAAAAACTCAATTAAAAAATTAAACTTAAAGAATAAATGAAGACATAAATGTACATGATGATTTTGATTATAGAGACTTTTTTTCCACCACTCTCGAACTTTATTGACGTGAGTACATTATTAGACATTTTTTTTTTCCAGATTAGACCATTTTAAGAACAATTTATTTTTGTCAAAGACTAACTTCTCATCATATTATTTCCAATTTTGCAAGCTGCTTACCGTTGAAATTCTATATTTTTGAGTAACAAATTTTTAATAACATTTTTCTTTTAGTTTTATAGATTTGTATTTGTATTTATAATTTATAATAAAGTACTTGATTAAATATTTATAATCTTTTATAAACTAAGTGAATATAAATTTTAAAAATACATTTAATTCAATATTTATAAATTAATTGAGAATAAATTTTTTTAAGAGTGATTATAATAAATAAAATAATTTAAATATATTGTATTCATGGTAATAGAAAAATTGTCATAATAAAATATTGTAATTATGATTGTTTTTGGTAAAATTAATTTTGATACATGTATATTTATTTGGTTAAAATAATTTATGTAATATTTTTTTTTTGTAACAAGTTAAAAAAATTAAATTAAATAATAATATGATTATAGATGAAAATATTTGAAAAGAAATTTAATGTATAGTTAAAAATTAGTGATATGAATTAGTAAAACAGAATTCCAGTCACAAACATGTAAAATTAGAAAAAAGAACATAATGATAATTCAGTCTTTTGAAAAAATAAAGTATACTTAAACAATAAAAACGTCTAGTTTAAAAAAAAATGATAATCTAACCAAGTCAATAAAATTCAAAAACGGTCTATAAACAAAATTATTATTGATTATTAGCATGAGTGACAAAGTGAAGAAGGCTTGTGGGTGTGATTATTATTGATTATTAGTTTTTTCCATTGGGCGCACTCAAAGACATGAATAGTGAATTCCAACATTACCTCTTCTGAGTCTTTTCTATTGTATATTTCGTTACTGTTATTATTATTATTTTTTCGTATTTTCTGTTATTCAACTTCTCCATTAATCCTCTTACTTGAATTTTCTTTTCTTATTTCTTATGCTAATTTTTGCAAATTTTTTCCCTTATTTCTTATTCCTCCCTCCATTTCATTAAAATCATTTAAATTACAATCCGACTATAAAATAAATCATCAAATTAACAAAAATAATAAATATTATAATCAAATTAAATATAAAAATTGATACAAATAAATGATGTGATATTAACTCGACAAATTTAAACATTTTTCTAAAAATAAAAAAATTAAAAGAAAATAAAATACAAAAATACAAAATGACACATAAAATTATATGAACTTGACACAAATATTCATTTTTATATAAAAAAAAATTTAAAAAATAAAAAAATCACAAAAATGACTTAACGTTTAAAATCTGTTAAACATTTTAATGGTATTAACGAAAATAATCAAATTAAATAAAATTAACGAATATTAAGACTAAATTAAAAAAGTCGACCGAATTCTAATAACAAATCATTATTTAAGTTTTTTTTTTTTAATATATCTCTGAATTGGTATCACATGATATTTTAGTGTAAAAAAAAAACATTTTTGTGGTTCTTGTGTCACTAGTTTTTTAAAGTCGATTCTTTGCCGAAATAATAGAACTTACATATGAATTGTGTGAAATGTCTATTACAGACAACAGATACTTTCATGCTAGCAAACAAATTTTTAGGTATATATTGTATTAAATTAGTTTTGGCCAAAACTATCCCTCGAAGTTATTGCACAAGTTAGCTTTCCTGATCCCTGATTAGAGTCTTTAACATATTTAAAATATTATATTTTATCACTAAAACATTATATGGAGAAATTTTGTGAGATAGATATCACGAACCAGCTAATGTGTATTAGAAAAAGTCAAAATACATTGTAATAGGTTTTGTAAAAAATAGTACTAGGAGAAAGAAATAGAGCATACAGGGAAAAAAGGATAAAAAAGAAAAAAAAAACAGAATAAACGAACAAAATCAAATGAAAAATAAGAAGATAGTTGCGGCTTAGGAATAACAAAAACAACATTTAACATTTATCTTCTTTATTCCAACTTAGGGATTGAAAGAGAAGAAAAGAAACTTTAATTGAAAAAAAAAATTAGAAGATAATTATTATAAAAAGTTTTTCAAATGAAACATGACATGATTTCAAATTTTAAGTTTAGATATATGTTTAAGTTAAGATAAATGTGGGTTTCTCTGGTTTTTTAGTCAAAAGATATTTACATGTGTTTTGATTGAGATGTTGTGTTTTATTGAATTTTTGTTTTGTTAAGACAAAATGATGAGATAGTTTAGAAGTTGTAAGAAAGACTAAATCACTAAATCCATTCATATATCTTAAGACAACTTTGAATCATAATCACTCGTATTAGGAGACACAATATCTTCCTCTAAAATAATCAATTGTAGTTCAATTAAAAAAAACAAAAAATTGTGAAAAATTGAATAAGTATTTTAATTTGAAGAATTAAAATCACTACGATACATAGGTTCACTTTTTTTTTTTTCGGTTAATATTTAGTTCTACACACATTAATATGCTAGATTTTAATGTTCAATTAAACTAAAAAAAAGTGTGCAAGATTATATATCTAACCAAAATTACTAATTTTATAATATGCGAAAACTATTCTGTTATAAAATAAAACTAATAATAATATAAAAATATAAAAATAAATAAAAAATGAAAAAATGGAAAACAAATTTTTTTATATGTATAAACTTCTATTTATAGATACAAAATATAAAGTTAAATATAAAAATTTATGTCATTCCATGCATAACTTTTATAACAAAGACAAATATAATCTGATTTAAAGAAGAGTTAAAGCTTATCTAAAATCACATATATGCAAGAAAATTCGAAAATAAATGTAATTTCCAAAACAGATACATCTATTGGGTTGGTATCGGATAAGGCTGGATGAACAAATAACAACAAAAGTTAGGTAGCTAGGAAAATTCATGAATCAAATGATTAATAGATTTACTAAATTCTTTTCCATCGAGAAGGAATATAAGAAAATGGTGTTGTTTCGTGTGGTTCTGAATATTGATGATGGAGTGCCATGTATTAGTTCTACCATTTCTATGACTTCTTACGCTTCAGACAAAACTACATTGGTTGGGTCAAGCATTTCCTTAGAGTGTACATTCTGCTTAATTTCCTTTAGTAGCAATTCGTAGATCTATAGATATTTAGTTTTGTTTAAAAAAATAGCAAAAGAAGAAGTTCATAATAAATTTGTTTCATATGTTATTTATATCTTCACGTTATACATAAAAAAATTGCAAAACTATGTTATCATTTTCGTATTAGTATTTGATTTTAATGTTTCTTGCAAATCAAGGAAGATGTCTAAATCGAATTTTAGTATTTTTTTACTGTCTTTAAATATATTACTTTTGATATTTTAAAATATATTTAAAAAATAATATATCAGCATTAACTTATTTTGAAAGCGTAACAAAAAAAAGAACATTATAAAAAATCCAGACTTATGAAATACCAAATTCTGCTATTTAATTCAAAGTTTAATTAGGTGGTATTCCCTCTTGTTCTAATGTATTAGTTTAATACCTATTTTTTAAAAAGGTATTAACGGAGTCTCAATTTTCAATTAAATCTCTTTTAAAAAAAATTTATTAACACTGTTAATAATATCTAAAATAACTTACTAAATTAAGTATTAATATTTATATTAAAATTTAATAATAAAAATCATAAATAAAAATTAATATCGTTAATAATTTTTGTTTAAAAAAAATTTAAGATATTTTTCAAAAAGTTAGAATTCAATTAACTCCTACAAATATCCAAATATCCAAACTGATTAATTCAATAATCAGTCCTGTTAAAATGAAGGCTGATTCTTCCTGTACCCCCAATTTTCCTGCCTGCACCCTCTAGATTTTAATATCTCCATTTTATCCTTCGGTCATCAAACTTAATTTGAAATTTCCAATTTTGTGAGAGTATAAACCCAAGACTTTTCCATTCAATTTCGAGATAGCCCAAGAAGAGCAAAACGCAGCGTTTATCTCCTCCTCAGAGTTACAATTTTGTTTTAAGTGATGGATCCTATTTTCTTTCGCCCAAAGTTCATTTGCCCTCTTCACTCAAACAAGCGTTTTCTCTCTTCTGCAACCCATTAAATTCTCATCATTTTGCGTGCAATGATCTGAATCGTTGTTGTTGCTTCACCATTATTAATTTTAATTTGCGGAATACGTTTCCGATCATTCATGCAAAATGATGCAAATTTGTGGGTTTATTTTACAGGGACTCAGTTCAGCTTGCAAGACAAATAGTAACACACGAGGTATGAATTATTATCCTTGCCTTTTATTTAATCAGATCTTTATTCGTTTTTAGTGGAATCACAATTTTAATTATATGTCGCTTGAGTTATCCTAAAACCAAAATTTATTGCCTGCAGTTTTAGGGTTTTGTCTTAATTAATTTCGATGGGAAGGCGAACTGTGATTGATCTTTTTTCAACTAATTGGATTTTGCTCTTATGCGAATGTAGTAGGGCGTTTTATTTGTTTCAATTAGAAATATTTCTGTAAGCTTACCACGGATTAGTTATAGAGATATTATTTAGTGGTTTTAGGTTTAATCTATGAAAGAGGGATTTTTAGTTTTCACTTTAAATAAAAAAACCCTTTGGGAATTATTGCTCAAGAGTCAGCATCTTTTGTTAACATGTTTGCGATTTTGCTGATTTTGCATTGAAATTCAATATATTAGTTCTCATCATTCTCTTGTGAGAAGAGATCTCGTGTTCCTCGGGACAACCTGAGCAAGGTTGAATGTAGACTGTTTCCCATTGTTAGTGATTGTTTGATTTGGAATATAGAGTATCGGATCTCCTGTTGATATTTCATAGGCAAAAAAATATCCTCTTTCAAGATTATTTTCAAAATATTTGTTATTATCATTATCATCACGTATTTTTCATTACTGTAGTAAATGTCTCCACACCATCAGTGTTGTTATTTTTGTTGTCATTTTCACTATTATAATTGTTAACATGTCATTCATATCCACTTCTATCATTATAATTATCACTTTCGCCACTATTGTTGTTGCAAATATCATTTCATTATTACTATTGCTGTCATTGTGATGTCATTAGAGGCAAGAATTCGATGAAGGCTCAGTGTAAAAAACTACTTTAACTACTCATATATACTTTGGGAATGAGCATGCTTCTTAAGCTAGGCGTTAGTTTCTCGCATAAATGAATGACCAATATCAATGGTTCCTAGTAGAATGACATCAACTAAATTACTAGAGTTGAAGAAACGAGTTGTAGATTTTTACTAGAAAAACAATTTATTTAACCAAGTGTCTCAAGCTTTAGTTCTATTGGTAAAGAAGAAGATGAGCCATTTAATTTGTATATTGATTATAGACAGTTGAACAAGCTTACTATTAAAAGGAAGTATCATTTTACTTATGATTGATGATTAGTTATTTCAATTGTATATTTTGTTGTTGCTCTCTAAAATTGATTTGAAATTCAAGTATTATCAAATTAGATTAAAATTTGAAGATGTACAATAGACAACTTTTATATTCATATATGGTCATTATGAATATATGTTATGTTGTTCAGTGTGAGAAATACTCCAGTTAAATTCATGGATTATATAAATTATAATTCTTAAATCAATTTGTGGTGGATATAAATGGTATATTGATCTACTCTCACTCTCATGAGGAACACTTGGTGATGATCGTGGGTATGAGATAGAAACAATTATATATTAAGTTGTCTGAATGTGAGTTATAGATGTTTGATTCTTGAAATATGTTATCTTAGGTAAAGGGACTTTAGTTTATTGAAATATGTTTCTCTAGTTCTTTATTGCAATGATTAATGTTAAATTATGACTATGATTCAAGTCAAAACCATCGTCAATTTATTTCCTTTAATTACAAGTAAAACTGATCGATTTACCAATTCTTATATGTTTCCATTAATGACGGTTCGAAAACCGTTTTTGACTGTTGTTAAAAGCCTTATATACCATAGTGTTTGTTGCTATCTTCATATTCCATCATTAATTGTATTACTCAAATTTGTTTCTAATATTATCTAAAAACAATTAAAGAAACTCATTAAATATGAAATTAATAAGTTGAGTGAGGAACACTAATTACTAACTACATTAATATCTAGATGATAAATTAATTTAAAATTTGTAAAAGGACATGTTATTTATAACAATATATAAAGAAGATTTTTTCTTTTGTATTCAAATTTTTAAATACTAAATGTTGTTATAATAAAAAACATAGTAACAACTAAATTTAATAAGATTTTATTTTATAATAATTGTTAACTTATTTTATTGAAATTATTTTACTCAATAAAAAATGTTCTTGAATTTTATTTTTTCTAGTTTAAGTATAAAATAAAATTGTATTAATATAATTACTTTTTTTATTAATATAATTATTAAAAAAAACATCTCCAAATATGAAAATGTGTTTATCATATTAAAAAAAATCATAACCTAACAACGTTGAAAGAAAATAAACAAAGCTCAAACATAAATTAACAAACTTTATCAGAAAATGAAGAAAAACCGTAAAAAATAAAAGAAAGAGGAAGCCCTGCACGGAAACAAATGAACTCATACTCCATAATTCAATTTCAGTTCTTTTAAAAAGCCAAAATGATCCTTTATAACATGATTTTAGAAGAAAGAAAATATTTATTATTTTTTTTAATAATTTGAAATCATTCTTACGTTACTTAATCATAATCTTAACAAATTTCAAATTTATCCATTTAAGTAAATTCGTGTGGCAGCCCCCCAGCCCCTCTCCTCCTTTGTTTCCACATGATGATTTGCCTCAAATCTGATCCATGTTTAAAATGATTATTTTACGATTTTTGAAGTAATTGTTTCGAAATTTTTTTTAGAACAAGTTTTCTTAAATTTTGTAAATATGACTTTTCGATGGAATATCTGAAATAAGATTTCCGAGATGTGATTTATGGAACGAATGAAATGCATTTCAGAACAAAAATTTTAAAACAAGTTTTCAAGACAAATTTTCCATAATGTATATAATATATTTCAAAATTAATTTTTTAGAATTAACTTTTTAGATCAGATTTTCAAAATATATGAAATGCAATCTCAATTGAACTTTTCAAAAAAGTTATTATTTTCTTTTTTACACGTGTTCTCTATATTCTCCTTCTTCTGGAGCGTTCTTTCTTTTATTTTTCCATTGCAACAACGGTTGTAGAGTGCCAACGGTAAGGATTCTTTTACCATCCCAGTTTTCCGTCTTCGTAAGTTATATAACCAACATAATTAACAAAAATTTAGAGTTACATATATTTATTAAACTTTAACATAAAATTAAAATTTGTGTTTATCTCAAATTTTAACACATTTTGTTTCACAAATTTAAAAAATAAATAAACATAATATTTTTAATCCAACTATATCAATTTTTTTAGGTTAAAATGCTTTTTAAGTCTAAGTTTTTGTCAAGTTTTGTCAAATAAGTTTTAATTTTGTTTTTGTGCTCAAATAAGTATCAATTTTCATCAATTTTATTCAATTTGTTCTTTTTTTACTGATACCGTTTAAATCATTAACGGCCATGAACAATGATTGTCATGTGTCACTTCGTAATTTTTTAAAGTTTTTAAAAAAAAATTTGAATTTTTTTTAAATGTCCACGTGTCAACCCAACATTGTGCCATGTGTCAACTTAGTAGTATGTCATCAGTTAATGTTTTATATTCAATTTAGTCCATATATTCGTTAATTTTGTTCAATTTAGTCCAATTTTTGTTAACATAAACCAATTTTGTCCCTCTCCAAAATGAAACCAAGTTTAATTTTTATATTAAAATTCACATTTTTTATTCAATGTTTTAATATAATATGTTAAATTTGCCCTCATCTTCAACAACGATAAAATTGGTCAATTTTAAATAAAATTGAGACTAAATTGAATAAAAATAACAAATGTAAAGACCAAATTGAATATAAAACATTGACTTTGACATGTGAGACCAAATTGAATACAAAATTAGAACCAAATTGAACAAAATTGATGAAAATTAGAACCTATTTGAATATAAAGACAAAATTGAATTGTTTAATATATATACTTATATACTTATAGGCTTCACCCTTACTCTTAAAATGAAATCCCATATACACTTTAAAAGATTTAATATGATATTTCTAATAACTACAAATTATCATACATATATTTTCTTATATTTATTTTTTTTTTCTTATAATTTTTTTAAATTTCTTCTATATAACAAAAATTACACAAATCTTATATTATTTTAATAAATATATTTAAGTAACAACCATTATATATAACCACTTTGTATATCTTTTAAAAAAAATTGTTTAAATATCTTTCTAATAATTAATCACCAAATCTTTTATTTCTTAATTTTTTTAAATGAAATATATCTTTAAAAATAAATAACCAATACATCATTATATCTCCTATCATAATTTTTGAAATAAAATAAATAATAACAAACTGTAAAGCCCATTAAAATTGTTTTATTCTTTTTTGCCCTAAAGTAAAGGGCTGCCCCTTATAATTGGGTCTTAGGGCTGGACCAAAAAGGGAAAACAAACATAATTTGTCTCAAAAACCTAACCTATGCTCACTTTCGTAAAAATAGAAACCACACCTGCTTGAGCTGCTGTTGTCGTCCTTGCTAGGGTTCCAAAGTTCCCTCAGATTCACGTTTGGCTTGACCTTGGTTCTGCTCACGTAAGTATCTTTTAATCCCTACCGCCATTTCTAGTATAGTTTTCGTGGTCACAGTTGGAAGCCCCGTAATAACTCGTTTCTGTCCGCTGTTTCCAGTTTGCGAGTCTGGTTCTAGAGCTGTTGTGCTCTGTGGTTCAGTGTCGAAGTCTCGTACGAACCCCTTCCAGGTACGGGAAGCTAGGGTTCGCCCTTTATTTTGAGTTATGATGTTTGTACCACTGTTTTACCATTTTAAATATGTGTGGTATGTTGATGCGAACCTGTGTATGATTATATTGAACCTTGGTGAATCTGTTTGGTGTTGGTGCACGAGAGAACAATGGTGAGCACTGGTTTTCTCGCCCAAGCGAGCATGGCTCTCCTAGGCGAGATCAACAGAGGCTCGCCCAAGATGCTTCACGCGAGCGGTCGCTCAAACGAACCACGTTGCTCCTGAGCGAGTGAGCATCTCGCCCAAGCGAGATCCCGCATGAGCTACTGTTCCCCTTTTTCGAGCCCTCGCCTAGGCGAAGGGGGCTCGCTTGAGCGAGAGCATCTCGCCTAAGGGAGACCCTTCAGCCTGAGCGAGGTGCTGGGCGAGACAATGCGATGTGTGATTGTTTTCTTGACTTTGTATGGTTAATGCTTGCTTGGTTTTAAGTATTGTGCTGAAAGTATGAGATAAATGAGTATGCATGAGTGGTGTAAGTCATGAGTTGTGAATGATGGGTTGATATGAGCTTAGCATGAGACTTTAATGAAATGGTTGGTATTAAAGAGACTTGATAACGAGATGAGTTGGAAATCTTTTATACATGGAGGGTTTATGATGAGTTGAAATGAGTTGGAGCTGGAACATGAAAGGTGTTGGCTTTAAAGGTTGGCATGATGAATGTATACTTGCATGGTGAATGTTATTTGGCTGTGTGATTATGTTTGGTCCGTGTCAGTGCGTAATTCCTTGGAGTCTCTAGGTGGGACTTTCAGGGTGCGCTTTAGTGGTCGGGACGTAATCCCATGGTCCCTGTTAGTGGGTGTCCATGGTGGTGCCCCATCTATATGATCTGGTAAGGATTCAAGGTAAGGTTGCATCCTGACGCTCTAAAGAGTCAGTTAGTCTCACTTAGAGTGGACTGACTCCTGTGGTGAGAGTAGCAGGAAGCCTAAAATTCATTAAGGGCTAACCTTGTGTGTGAGAGAAATTAATTCATTGTAACACTTGTAACACTTAGCTCGGGGGTGAGCAGCTCAGGGGTGAGCAAAGGTATTGACCACAAGTGCAAGCATCTGCTGAATCCGACCAGGCTATATGTATCCGGATGAGTCGAGTCGAGTCTGATTGAAAGGTCATAACATGTTTGGGTGGTAGATGTATATTGTATATGTATATTGAACTATGAAGGTATATTGATCGCATGATAAAAATATTGTTGGCTCTAGCTTACCCTTTTCTTGTTGTTGCTTTGTATGTTGTTCTTCTACCTTAGCGATGATCATCAATTATATTGATGGGAGCAGATGCGAGAGGTAACCGTGGTCAACAGGGGAGAGACGAATCCGCTGCTTAGTCTTCTTGGGCTGAACTTTCTGTCCTTCTTGGGCTATCTTTAGGGCTACGACCCATGTACTTGTTCGCCTTTATAATTCTTTATGTTTCCAGTAAACTGTTTAACATGTTTCCTTTACTTTTGGTGGCATCGCGGTGTATCTTGGTTTGTAAGGAGTAATGATTAAACTCTAGGACTTCACTGTTATATTATAATTGTGTGACGTTTTCTTTAATTATGGTCATTAATTAAATGGGACGTTACACAAACCATTTGGCAACAACCAATCTCATCTATCCATATAATAAGGCTTAAATAGTCATTTGGTCCTAGTTTTGGTCGACTTTTTTCACTTTGGTCCTACTTTTTAAATTGTTTTCAATTTGGTCCTACTTTTCGTTATACTTTTTCAATCAACTCCTTTC
>Ga0209389_1005222_pt1 | contig 11013 bp, 7 predicted proteins | sample CowpearedBW_FD_187526 | JGI IMG/M metagenome (GOLD analysis project Ga0209389, IMG submission 187526) | Root nodule microbial communities of legume samples collected from California, USA - Cow pea red BW (SPAdes) (version 2) | ecosystem: Host-associated > Plants > Roots > Nodule | place: USA... | reverse complement strand
TTACTTAGATTTTATTAGATAATATAAAATTTTGACTTTTTTATTTTATCGTAGTAAAAGATATAGTAATTTTTGTAATATTTTAAGGGTGCATTTTCTATAATGCAAGTCTCTCCCAGTTCTCGTATCCTGTTCTGTCGCCGAATGATCTGATCGCACGATGTCGCAACCGAAATCGCAATGGGCGACGAACCAAAAAATTAAGTTTGAAAAAACCAGAAATTTTGGAATCGCCACCATAATTTATTCTGGAAAACTACAGAAAAACCAAAAAGATAAGACAAAGTATGCAAAAAACCAGATTTTGGGTCCGAGAGTCGACCACAACGTTCGTCCTAAGACGGTACCTTTAATTAAATGTGAAAATAGGATGTGGTTTTCAAAATATTTAATTTTCCCCAAAAATAATAATAAATAAATTTACAAAAGAAACAAAAATGTTCATAACTCACAAAAATGTTCATAACTCACAAAAATGTTCAATCTAAAAGTTCTTAGATTTGCATACAATATTATAATTTATTTTACGTACAATATTATAACTTTAAATTCGACTTTTGTACAAAATATTATATAGTAATTTTTTTAATATTTGAGACCATATCCTTGATATAGTATTTGTTCGTGGTGGTTAAATTCAACACCATATGTAGCAAAACACGATATTTCAAATTCAGTACTTGTGCTAAATTAGGGAATTCATCCTCTAGAGGTGGAGGATGCGGGTTCTACACATCCATATCATCATTACGGTTAACTTCTGCCATTGTATCCTTGCCATGGTAAACAACTAAACTCATACTAGGCAAAGGACATGATAAAAAATTAATTGTTCAGTTGCATCCTACTTTTTGAATATGTCATTCCCAAATGCTTTCAAAGAAAAAAAAAATATTTGCATTATTTTCTTTTATATGGATTTTCAGGTCTGTGGCACTTAGATCAAATGTATACGGCAGGGAATTGATTTTGTAGCACGATAAGAATTCTATCCTAGTCAAGTGCAATGCATCTGAATCTTACCCTCCCTCTAGTGGTAATGGTGTTAATTTTATAATGGCATGTGGTGCATCTAACCTCCTATCGCAAGCGAAATTGCGACGGGACGAAGAAAATAATTTGAAACGTACAGAGGAGTCGTCACCCTAATTTATTATGAAAAACTATAGAAAAACTTTAAAAAAGAATGGTATTTGAAATCAAATTTGGATTCGGGAGTCGGTTACATGTGAGGAAGGTAGTAGCACCCACAACGCCCGTCTTAAGATGGTTTCCCTCTTTATTTAAGTGTGGAAAGTAGAATTTGATGCTTAAAATATTTGTTATTCCCCAAGAAATCAAACAAAATAATATAAAATTAAGAACAGGAATATACATCCAAATTAATGTTGACATGTCATGTGAAGAGTGTGAATACCAAACAGTGGGGGTGAAAATATGTATAAAACATTTGGACTCATGAAATTAAAAGGGTGTGATAATTAAAAACAGATAATATTCTCCTTTATCTTGTTTTTTCGTTCTTTTCTTGTTTTTCCCATGGTAGAATTAAAGTTAAAAAATCTACCATCAATCAATTATTTATTTATTTATTTATTATTATTTTTTATATATTATTTTTTTTATTATTATTTTTTTAACAAAACAAATGCATTTACCCGGACGAAATTGGGTGTTAACACCTCCCTCTAACTATGTTGCGCTCATAACTTGTAAAAATGTTCAATCTAGAAGTTATTAAATTTGCGTACAATATTATAATTTTGCGTACAATATTATAACTTTAAATTATACTTTTGTACAAAATATTATATAGTAATTTTTTTAATATTTGAGACATATCCCTGATATAGTATTTGTTCGTGGTGGTTAATTCAGCAACATATCTAGCAAAACACGGTATTTCTAATTCAGTGTTTGTGCTAAATTAGGGAATTCATCCTCTGGAGGTGGAGGATGCGGGTTCTGCACATCCATATCATCATTACAGTTAACTTCTGCCATTGTATCTTGTAGCTTTAAACAAACTCTTATAACTGGCCAAAGTTAGAAACGCGCGGTTTGCATGCATCAAAGATTAAACCAAAAAGGTACGTTGGCCATGTTCTTAATCTTTAACGATAATCATGAGAAAAACGATAAGATGAGAAAACAAAAACAGCCCCACCATGCTAAAGTCAAATTACCAAAAGAAAGAGAGAACTATGGCTAAGTAAAAGAAAGATTGTGAAACGTAAATGCTGCGACCAATGTCACATAGATTTCAAAAGATGAGGAAAGAGAATAAACAACTACACTACCCCATCATGCAACGTCCCAAAAGAAAGAATGTGATAGTAATATATTTCCTTACATTGTGATTACACTCAAATATTAAAAGAAAGATATTAAATTTAAATGTGGTCGTGGTTTCCATTAGACAATTAAACATGGAACCAAAACACTGTGGAGACCCATGCTAACCCATCCCAACACTGCAACTTTCTTCGCATGGAATCCAAAAGATTAAAAGGAAAAAGATTTAACCTTGTATGTGTATGCCCCATGATATTTACCAACTAATATACTATACCAAAATAAAAGGACAAGAAACCATGTGATAAAGGCTACACACTAACTTAAAATCCATCAATGCAACTCATGCATGCAACCAAAACTACATCCACAGCAAACCAAGCTTAGAGATAAACGAAAGGAAACTAACCCCATGCAATTATCACTGTGATGCATAAAAAGTAATCAACCTCGGAAGAAACCCCTCCACAACGTATAACAAGTCCATTCCCACTTAAGGTCCTTCATAAACACCCAAGCAAAAGAAGAAAAAGAAAGAGAAATTTATGGCTCCAGAATAAAAGCGTGGTTGCATCAACAAGCAAAAGTAAAAAAACAGACCCTAACCAAAGCATACATGTGGCGTAAACCAAAACCAAAAATTGTATTATTTTGTTTATAAAAAATTGTTGTTTAATATTATTATTTTGTTTTTTTTTTAAATTTTAATATATACTTTTTGTATTAATATCAAAAGAATCTGATATCCTATAATAAAAGATTTAGTTATGAAGCAAATCCGAGATTTGAGATGATATTTAAAAAAATTAATAGTTTTTCTTATGCATAATTCACTTTTTGATACTTCTAGAAAGAACCTGAACAAAAAATATCTCTCTCAGGAATAAGTCATATACAAACACTGCAAGAAGTAGATGAAGATTGCAAGACAAGCTTTGAACCATGAAGGAGGGTGAGTACTAGTCACCAAATGAAAAAATAAAAGCGACGAAAAAAAAAAAAACGAAATAACGAAGATGATTACCTATAGGATTTCAGTTACCGGGGAAGATTCAAAGCAGCAGTTCAATTCAGAATAATAGAGAAAGCAACCGAATCAGCAGAACGCAGTGCGAAGAACAGGAGAGAAATGATTTTCACACTCTTTAAAACAAACAATGATTGATTCCTACTCACTTTCAAATAATGTTTAAAATCAATAATTTTATTAATAAAGGACTTAATTAAGTTTTCATAAATTTAGTTTTTTTAATTGAATTTTTAATAATTGTTTTTAATTTATTGTGTATTTGAAATTTTAATATTTTTTTATTATTTTTATGTCATTTAATTATTATTTTTACTAGATCATATTGATATAATTGTTGTTTTAATTACTTACTTGTCTTATATCAATATATATTTAATGAAAAATATTTTGCGGTTAATATAAAAAAATATACCAATTCTGTCTATCTAACAATTTTCATGTAATAAAAAAGACTTGTCATTCTACCATAATTACTATTTTATTGCACATTAATCATAAAACTTCATTATATAAGTAATGGTAACATATCAATCACTTATGATTCATGATTAAGATATGGTGAAATAACATTGATTACTGATCATGATTACTTAAATGGCATATTGTTTACAACATTTAACAAAATAACATTGTTTATTGCTCATGATTAAAATTTAGTTAGGAACTCAGTTCTAACCTTCATTCTAATATAGGTTTACTTCATACTTTGATTTTTATATTGAAAATAAATATTTAATTATTTTTTAATATTTGCTTTTTACTTAATTGTTACTTAGTTTTATTTAAAATTGTGATCTTTCCGTGAAAATTAAACTTGATGTCATTTTGTGTATAAGGGAGGAGGAGAAAGAAGATTGAGGGGTGGTTTGGAAGAGTAGAAGGTGGAAACGGAGGGTGGTGTGCTGAAGAGGAAGGAGACAGAGAGATGAAAAAAAAATTCAATTTAAGAAAAATAAAAACGTTATTAATAAAATTTTATAACGTACATTTTTATTTTTATTATCAAATAAATGTTATTAATTTTAAATAACAAAAATTTATTATACAAGAAAGTAATATTTTTAAAGTAACTATTTCTTAAAAAATAAAAATTAATTGTTACATGTTATTTCATTACCAGCAACATCATAATTTAATTTAAATAGCATTTCATATGTCATATAATTAACTTAATAAATTTGTTAAATTATTACAATATTTAATAAATTTGTAAAATTTTACGACGAACTATACTGGTCTGATTTATTTTTACCAAACTCTAAGTATAATAATTTATCTGAATAAATATTGTGAATACATGTCATCTAAATATTGTGAATACATGTCATCTAAATATTGTGAATACTGGTATCTTTTGATTTGTTTGTAGGAGTTTCGGATTATGTTTCTGAGATTGTGGAAATATTGGTAAAACAAATGAGGTTTATGATGAATCTAGTTGGAATGACAGAAATGGAGTATAGATGTATAAACCAAACCATGAAATTAGTTTCATATGGCTGGCTGCACATTTTGGTATAAATAGCAGTTTGAATATGTAGATTGATACATTATATGCATTTTCTTAGACCCTGTGTTATTGTACGAAAATTAGTTTCATAACAATACCAATTTTTAATTGGATTAAGTATATAATTGGATATCAGGCTTTATTTGATGGATTTTTTTTTTCTCAGTACAGGTGATGCAACGAATAATTTTAAAAGACAACCGTCAATATTTTGTGATTTTGTTCTACAATTCTAATAATTTTATTCTGTTATGATAATACATTATATTTGAATTTTTTTTTTCTCAACATAGGTGATGCAACGAATAATTTAAAAAAACAACCATCAATATTTTATGATTTTGTTCTACTATTCTAATATTAAATTTATTGTGTTATGATAATACATTATATTTGAATAATTTTGTTGTGTTACGATATATTACATGATATAAAATAAAATATTACGAGTTAAGTTTTAATTTTAACCGGTAAAACAATGATAAAGTTATACTTAAAAGAACAAAAAGAAAAAACAAAGGGAAGTAAAATAATTAGTATTTATAAACAGACAGAGACGATTACGCGTTCCATGAAATTTTGCACACCTTTCTATTGATTGATATTATTTCTGTTCTTTGTTGTTGGCCATGCATGCCGTTTCACTTGCAGAAGGAGTTAACAAGCAATGAAAAAAAAGCTTGATTCAACGCAATGAGTTCCAAACTCAATACAAGTTAAGATATGTAAAAAACTGTGTTGCATAAACTTAAATTGACAGCTTTAAATATTTAATTGTCTGTTTTGTGAGTAGTAGAGTGTAAAAGTGAACAATATATTGTGTTGTTATGGGTGACTACTCTGTCATATTTTGTAATAATGAACACACTGTTAAGATTTGAAGTTGAAAAGACAGAACTGACTCTATAAATATGACAAATATATTTGATTGGAAACAGTTCTTCCTATCACATATTTGGTAAAGTTATGCTTTTGTGCTTTTCATAATTTTATATGTTAAAAGAACATTATGTTTGCAATTCATTTACTCAGTTCTACAAATTGCAAGCCATTCAAAATAGTGTGGCTCATGGACAGTTATCAATTTTTATTTTGCCGTCCATTTGGATTTTTTTTTAACTTACTTTTAACTCATTTTTTAATATTTTTTAATTATTTGTAAATGATGAACGAAAAATGGATAAAAAGAAAAGTAAATCAACCTATCAAAGAAAACCTTGATTCAATTCAGCGCAATGAGTATATGCATACCCTACGATCGAAATTCCAAACTCATCAACAATCAAACACAAACAGTGTTGGATAAGCTTAAATTGACAGCTTTGACAAGTCTTTAATGTGATAAGAGTTGTCTGTTTTTATCAGTAGTAGAGTGTAAAAGTTGTGTTAATAATGGTGATTACTCTGTCATATTTTGTAATAATGAACACACACTTTTAAAGATTTGAAGACGAAAAGAAAAAACTGACTCTATAAATATGACAAGTATTTGAAGAGAAAGAGTATATGACCTCATCTATAAGCATGGCATCTTCTTCCTCCAAATTAACTCTGAAATTGCTTATTGATTCAAAGCGTGAGAAGGTCCTTTTCGCAGAAGCCTCAAAAGCAGTTATAGACTTTCTCTTTAGCTTGCTCTGCTTGCCTATTGGTACTGTCATTAGGATTCTGAACAAGAATCAAATGGTTGGGTCCTTAGGCAATCTGTATGAGAGTGTTGAAAATCTGGATGAAACTTACATGCAACCACAGCTGCATAAGGATCTGCTGTTGAAGCCAAGTGCCTCCGTTTCTTTACAAATCTCAGGCCTTCTTCCTTCAATCAATGACACTTCTTCTAACACCTCTACCAACGTGTTCTACAGGTGCCCAAGTCACTATGGTTACGTCACATGTGATAACACCACTAACTGTCCTCAGCAATGTGGGAGAACTATGCACGTTGTAATGCAATTTGTTGGTAGAAAGGTTGCAAGTGTTGAAAATTCTGCCGACAAGAGTGGTTTTGTGAAAGAGGTAGTAACTTACATGGTGATGGATGATTTAGTGGTTCAGCCCATGTCAAGCATCTCAAGCATTACCTTACTCAACAAATTCAATATCAAAGAGGTTGGCGTCTTGCAGGAAAAGGTGGTCGAGTTGGACATCAACAAGGCATGCTATATATCTTCATAAAGTCTTCAATTCTGATTTCTAGCTCAGAATCATGTTTTTCTTTTTATTTTCTCTTGTTTTTGCTGTTTGAAACAGGGTGTGGATCTGCTCAAGGCTTCTCTGGAGTCGAAGATGGTGTTGACAAATGTTTTTCTCAAGAAATGCACCTGATACTTCAGTTTCTATTTGTTTTACATTTTGGTATTTTGGTTTGGAAGTACGTGGCAATATTATGAATATTATGTTTTGGCTTTTCATAGTTTTCTCTTATAAGAACATTTTGTTTGTAATTTATGTACTCAGTTCTACAAAATGCTAGGCATTCAGAATAGTGTAGCTCATGGATAGTTATCAATTTTTTATTTTCGTATCCTTTTAGATATTTTCTAAACTAATTTCGCAGCACTCATCCAACTTCTTCACATGATATATTTATTTAATCTTTATAAACACACGACTGAAAAATCCGAGTCCAATTTCTTTAATTGCCGTCCTCCGCATAACTTAAAAAATACATATATTAGTATATTAATTTTCTTAATGTTATTAAAACATCGAAATTGATGTTCATAAATGCATTTGGACCAACATGAACAACATAAATCACAGTCAACATAGAAACCAAATTGAAAAACTTCATTACAACTTTATTATTTATTGATAAAAAGAAAAATTAAACGTGTTTTCTATACCTACCACAGATTTTGTGGTTACATAAAAAATATATATTAGAATTTACTTTTAACTTCTAGAATAATAAACCTAAATGTATCGTTACATAGTTTAAAATTTAACTTTCAATTTTAATCATACTTTATTATAAATATTTCCCTAAACAAATATTTAAAGGTAACGTATTTACTTCACTCGGAATCTTATTATGTTTGCTCTGAATTTTGAGTTTTTAAAGATTTGTACCTTTTTTTTAAATATTAAGATCTAAAACAAAATTTCAATTGAAAAATGTTATGCGTGATTTTGACAGTAGTTTTGAAAGAACAATTCCTATTTTCGTGTATTCAATTTTGTTCTTATTTATTTTAAAAACACGTTTTACATTTCTTTCCTCTTTAACAAGGGTGGATGTAAGTATGATACGAAATACCATGGGCAAATTTTTTAACTCTGTTAGGTTTGTACGAAAAAGGAAACTTTTGCATCCTTTTAAGGAAAACTCAGAATCTCTAAGAAAAAAAAAAGTTAAATACGCAAATATATGAGCATAGTATATTTTTAAATTTTAACTTGCTATATAGATAATTAAGTATTTGGTTGAAATAGAGGAAGTCACTTTTCATCAATCACGCACGCACTCACTGAAACAAAGCCTCCATTTTTTAATTCATTTTCCTAACAAATTTATATATTAAATCAATTATTAAAAGAGGAGATGCATACCAACACTTAACGCGTGTCACTCTAACGACTCTAACAAGGGCTTCAACGTAATTTCAGGTCATAGGATCCAGCTGGGAACACATTTACCAACACCATCATAGTCTGCGAATTTACCAAAACACCCTCTCTTTATCTTTTCCAGCTCTGCTGCATGAGCATGCCATCACAATTTCACAGCACAGACTCGCTGTAATCGTATTATCATTATTATTCTTATATTATTATTATTATTTTCTTCGAAACAAAACCCCGATTAAAAAAAATAAAAAGAAAAAGAAAAAACAGAAAGCAAAGCCGAAGAAGAAGAAGAAGAATCGAAGAAGGGTCGTAAACTTAAGAGGAAGAAATTAAGGTGTCGTACCTCTTTTTTGACCGAGTCAAACCACACGCCGCCACCTCGCAACTCACAACCACCTCGACGGCGTTCAATACGTCGTCGTTTCCTCAGCAGAAGAGAGAAAGGAGCTGGTGCTCTGAATTCGCGTGCGATCTGTTTCCCTACTCTTCATCGCGGTGAGTTAGTTGCTGGGGTTGCTGTGATCGGATATGATGGTTTCTCGGGGGCTGTTCGGGTGGTCCCCGCCGCATATACAGCCTCTCACGCCGGTCTCCGAGGTTTCGGAGCCGCCGGAGTCGCCGTCTCCGTATCTGGACCTCGGTGCCGAGACCTCCGCGTCGCAGCCGATGGAGGTCGAGGAAGAGATGGAGGAGGCTGAGGAGATTGAGCCGCCTCCCGCCGCCGTTCCCTTCTCTCACCTCTTCGCCTGTGCCGACCGCCTCGACTGGTTTCTCATGATCGTCGGCTCCCTCGCCGCCGCTGCTCACGGCACCGCTCTCGTCGTTTACTTGCATTACTTCGCCAAGGTTCTCTGGGTTCCTCAGCAGGGTTCGGCGGAAGATCAGTTTCATAGGTTCAAGGAGGTTCAGTTTCGTTTCGTTTTCTATCGAAACCCTAGTTGTTGCTGTTGTTAATTTCTGGATTTTAGTTAATTTCTGATAATTTGGTTTCGCTAACCTTAGGTAGGCAGTGAAATTAAGTCTTGTGTACTATGCTATTAGTTTTTTGTAGTTTTTATCTCCATGGTTGCCGTGTAGTTTGAGGTAATTGAGCAATTAACTTTCATTGAAAGCTGAGCTGACTACACTAAGTATGTCATAGCGTAGCTCTTCCCTCTTTTCTCCGTCATAAGTTTATTCCCTTTCTGTAAGGGTTTATAGTCCTGGTCAGAGTAGTTGGTCGATGGATCATCCAGTCATCAGGGGCATGATGACACTCTGTTTAGGGTTCCAAGCTCAGCATTGGCAATTTGGCACAAGTGTTGCCCATGCCTTCGGAATTAACGCTATGTTTCAAATATATTTTAGCCTATCTTTCTGTGGTTATAAATTTACATTGTTTGCGGGGTTAGGTAGCAACGATTTCATTACTTGAACATTTAAAGAGTGATGGTAGAAGTTTACTTGTGTAGCATGAGAAAAGGTGTTAAGAAAATGAAGACAACGGGAATATAAAGAGATTGATTTGGGTGGCGAAATAGAGCCTGGTTTGTCCACCTGATGACTGATAAGATTCTCCAGGAGTATACCACTTACTGGTTGGACTTAAGACCTAGAGCTACTATTTAAAAAATCTCTCCCCTCTCATCTCAAGTTTACCTAAATTGTTGTAGGAGTCCCTGGGGTTAGGGGATGGATACGAAGGGATTTAAGGGGCAGTTCTCTGGATGTTTTAGCTTTGAACAGTAACTTTTGTACATGGTATCAAGGGCTTGGGGATCGAACAAGGATAACTCAGGGTATTGATGGGATGAATTTTTGTTTCTATTTGCCAAGGAAATTAAGTCTTGGATGAAATGCAAAACTTGAGTAAGTTGAACAATAGGTAATAAGCAAAAGGCAATATAACAGGCATTTCACCTAGGGTTTGGTTGCATAACAATACAAAGGCACACAACTTAGAAGGGAACAATTTCTTCTTTTTATTCATAAATCTGATCAGTCATTTCTCTTTTCAGGTGCTATAAATACAGTAGTTCTATTAAGTGGAAAAACGTTAAACCTTTTTAAATAGGATGGATATGACTTATCCTCCTTCTATAAGGAATTTTTAAAAATCAAGCTAAGCTTGAATTGAACCTAAGAAAATTTGCAAAGTTGACCTTCCATAGAGAATTTCAAAATTTAACAATTATTATTGCCAATTTAGAATATTACAATTATTGTTGCAATGTAAGTAAATAATATAAATTGAGGCAACCTGAACTTTGAACATAGGCTTTCTTGATTCTAGAGCATCTTGCATTGCATCACACTAGAACTCAACATTTTACTAATAAATTACTTCTGTGAGAAGTTGCACAGGCAATAACTATGCAGAAGAACTTACATCATTTGGCATGGTTAACCCACATGAATGAACAGTAGGTTTTTTGTTTTAAATCAGTTTCAACCAAGGATCTGAAGAGTATGTCTGTCCAATTTTGAACTGGTTAATTTAGTAGTTGAACCGTATGACTTCATAACTAGGAATTTAATTATTTTTCGAGGCACATAGTTTGTAAACAAGATTTGAAAAATGGACTTGTATGCTTATTTACCTTTTTTTTTCTGCAGCTTGCTTTAACCA
>Ga0209389_1005220_pt1 | contig 11016 bp, 4 predicted proteins | sample CowpearedBW_FD_187526 | JGI IMG/M metagenome (GOLD analysis project Ga0209389, IMG submission 187526) | Root nodule microbial communities of legume samples collected from California, USA - Cow pea red BW (SPAdes) (version 2) | ecosystem: Host-associated > Plants > Roots > Nodule | place: USA... | reverse complement strand
ATAAAAAAATACATAGACAATTCTCTCATGTCCTTTTGATCCCAAGTACACTCACAACCTCAATTTAGCTATAGCTCACAACACTATTACAAGAGAATAAGAAAAGTCAAACACTAGCTCAAAGTGTCTTTGACTTAGGATAAGGAACATCATGAACTTAGATTCCATTATATAGTCACTAACATCCACCTGCTAGGTTATCATAGACGATGCGTGACTTTTCAAGACATGTTATTTTCATCCGTCCAACGTGTATACATGTTACATATGTTTTTGGTCCCTTAATTTTTAGAGAAAATTAAAATTAATCCCTTTTTAAATTTCAGCATTTCCCAACTTTAAAAATGTGTGAATTTATTACTTTCAACTAAATTTTGTTAATTTTATTTGATGTTTCAAGCGTGTTTCATGATAACATTTGAATTTATAAGAGATTTTGACACATTTCCATTTCAATATTAATTGAGAAGCGCATTTCAAGCGTCAAATAAATTGAATTAAAAAAAAAAACTAAATTTACGTATTTCTAAAGTTGAATGACAAAATTGTGCCAAAATTTCTCAAAATTAACTAATTTTAATTTTCATTTCAAGTTAAAAGACCAAAAACATATTTAACTTTATATATAAATAAAGTTTGTTGTACAAATTTATTTTATAATGATAAACTAAGTTTAAACTTAGTTATCGAAAAGAGAGGACACCAATAAAATATATATTTAATCCATATATAAGAGATTCGGTACATCAAATACAATTTTTTTAAGATAATATATTTATAAATTTTCATTTTTATACGGTATTATTTGATTACTATTGTATAATCATAAATATCCAATTTTGCTCCAAAAGATATTTGTCTCAATGCATAAAATTAAATTATGAAACAATTAAAATAGAAGGAAGTATGAAAGATATTTGTTTTGTCCATCTTATGATATTATAACATAATCTATCCACTTGTGCAAAAGGGAACATGGCTAGGGTTTTATAGAGCACTAGAATTTAACAAGTCCTATATTTTTAATCCCAGATGACGGTTTGTACAGGAGAAAAACAAAAGAACATAAGAAATAATAATGGTTGGTGTGTTAGTTTACGAAGGTGAAATTAAGGTGAGAAATTAAAAAAAGAAGAAGCAAAATTTGGTCACAATCGGAAGTGACATAGTTCAAACAAAGCATATCTCGAAATAACTGAGGAAACACGTCCTTAAGCACAAATGCAAACAAGTAAAATCTATAAAGTAACATTTTTTCCTTCCATGAATTGCAAAATGTGCCATTTTCACGAGCCTTTGTCACTGTCCTTCACCATTATGCATTTCTTGTTGCAAACACCAAAGATGGATCACGAAAAGGTTGGGGGCAATTACAAAACAAAATTATTAGCGGCTAAACGCGTTCAATTTTATAATAAACATGCTCGCTCACTAATCATCAACTGCCACGTGTCCCTCCCTGTCTTCACCGCCTTCACTTGTGATTCTCGTTCTGTCTTATTCTCCCAACTCTTCTCACTTAATCACAAACGTCTCATATCAGCCTTCTATTCTTTTTAAAATTACCATTTTTTTTAAATCAGTATTTTAATAATGCGTGCTTCTTTTTTTATTTTTATTAATGATAATAATATCACATAACCATCCTCTTTATTGTTTTCTCACTTTTGGCCCAGCCATAGGGGAGATTGTGTGATAGTATATTATAGAAATTGATGACACTTTAAAATCACAAATCAAAGTTTGAAACTTATACTTTAATGAAGTAATTTGATTTTATGATTAGAGATGACTAACAAAAGTTGTATTCAGGAATATAATTTGTGAAAGATATTAAATAGATATCTTTAATTTTTTAATGGATACTTTCAAGTAATGAATACATTGGAATATTTAATTTCTTGTTTGTTGATGAAGTGAATACATATATTATGGTATTTGATTTGCATATACATGTTATCCGCTCATAATTATTATTTATAATAATTATTAATGAGATTTATTTTAAAATTTTTTGAAATCAAGTGATCAAAATAAAGTTACTATGTAAAAGAAATATTAATTATTGAAGAATAATATAAATTTGACTTTATATATTTTTATTTTTGTATAGGCCTATAAAATTAAAGTTATTTAAAAAAAGATTAATTTTTTTAAATTTATATTTTTGTACAACTCATTCAAATTTGCATTGCATTAATATTTTAGTGAGTAATTTATTTTTTCACTTTAAAATTAATTTTATATTGTAAGTGTTTGTTTTTAAATAATTTTATTTAAAATTAAAATATCCACAAGTATCTATGGGTGTAAAAAAAATCAACAAATATTTTTTGTAGATTAAAGTGGATTGTTTATAGTGAATTAGTAGTGTCTTATGTTAGGAATCAATTAAGGAATAATAGTTATATTTTGTTCCTCAATAATTTAACGACTTGGACTTAGCTAAGGGTGATTCCCTTGTACATATCTTATTTTGTATATCTATGAACGATTTTTGAGGGAGAATAGTCCTTGACTGTTATTTTCTTATAATAAGAGGTCAATATAAGAAGAAAGAATACTTTGGTACAACAATATTTTAAGTTCATGATGTTTCAAGGAGAAAACATCTAGGATGTGCAAAAATATTTCACTCGTATATTGAATAATTTATTGGTTATGAATGTCCAGTTTTAGTTGGTGTTTCTGCTATCATCTTGGTGAGCTTAGAGCATTCTTCCATCACCTTGGGAAAGAAGCTTGACAAAGAAAAATTAAACATAACTTTTTTGAAAAAAATTGAACAAAATATGACTTAAAATATTACATTTCTAACTTATGACTCCTTGTGACAGAGCTAAGTATTGTCTATAAGATCACAATTTGACCAATACCAAACCAAATCACCTACTAGTAATTGCACCTTGTTCCTTATGTTATCAACTTGCCTATTCATCATTATGTTCGAATCAAATTGGATTTTAGTTGAGTTATCAATGTGCATCTTTTTGTTCCAAGTCCTCTTTCATTGTTGGTAGATCCATATATGACTTACATTGTATATGATCAAAGTATAAAGATTTCTTCCATTTGTTGCTATAAAAGGAGTCATACTCAAACTCATATAGGTTATTGTATTATATTGATATTCAATCCATACTCAAACTCATATAGGTTATTGTATTATATTGATATTCAAACCATGCTAAAACCTTATACCAAAGTTTGAGATACTAAACATCCAAAACATATTTTCAAACATTTATTCAGCCAAATTGATCATCTGACTAATAAAGATGATATACAAAAGTGATCACTAATATTGTCTTTTGTAACTTAAATAAGTGTTAACAAATTTTATTAATAAAGACTCTTTCATCTTCATAGACTATAAACTTTTTAATATCCTATAAACCACAATTTTAATTAATTTCACAATAATTGTTTTGTTATTATACTATGCTTTCAAAGCTATACAATTATTATATTTTGATAATGATAATAGAATACCTAAACTATAAGATTAATCTTATGACATAATCCATTACAACATCCTTTAACACTTGATTCTTAAATTAATTACTCAAAGTGATTGAGGCAAACTAGCATGAATAATGGTAGTAGCTTATCTTATTGACATATTTAACATAATTGCACAAATGCTTAGCTATCTTATTTTATCTTAGACAAATAAAGTTAAAGACATGGTTCAAGTGATACTTCTATGAATTCCTACATGACCATTAAAGGGAAGATTAATTCACGAAGAATTTTGTTGGATCAAATTTGATTGTGCAAGTACAACGTTATACAACGACAACTATACAAATATTATCGTAAAAAATCCACTAGTGACATTTGTATTTCGTGTTAAACATATAATGATTATTATTTTTAATCGTTGTCCTAAGTATCTTATAATGACATTTTTTTTATGGATTTGACACCATAGCTACATACCATATAACAATAGTTATTTTGACTCGTCATTATATGTAACTTAAAATGATGATGCTTAATAACAATGATTGAAAAAATAATTGTCATTGTATGAAACTTTATATATTGCATTGCGTCTAATATTTCTTCTTCGAGTTTCTTTCGTTTTTCTCTCTTCTCTTCTCCTTCCTTCTCCTTGGTCGGCGTCCACCTTCACATTCATCACAATAATTCATGTTCTCGTTATTATGAGTATCCATTATAGTTTTCCATCACCCATTATCTCATTATTGGTTGTGTCTTCCTTTAAAAACTCCATTAATTGTATTTTCACAAATGTATTTCAATTTGATTTATGTTGTCATCATCGGTACTCTTATTAGATTATCTTTGTCGTGAGAAACATATTGCATTTTTATGGTTTTAAAATATATTTTGATTGCATTATAATTGTTTATATTAATTATTTTGTTGAAATCCTTGAAATTGATTCAAAAGGTTTGTATTTTCATTGTGGTATACTTTTCTACTAATACATAAATTTGAACATAGTAAATTCGTCAACTATTCTATACACACATTATTAAAAATATTAATTTTTAATGACAAATTAAACATTCTAAAATTATCGTTAACAATTTTTAGTTGTCATTAAAACCTCGTTTTTGTGATAGTATAACTTAATACAAATTTTAATATAGTAACTCTTTTTCAAATGCAAAATAAAAATAATAGTTAAGTAATGTTATTTTTATAGTAAAAAATAATTAAGTTTTTAAGCTGATCATGTATGAAACGTGAAATGTACATTTTTATTTAAAAATTAATAATCTATCAATAATTTGGATATGTAACTTAGCTCTGTAATAGCATTTTAGACAATTGTGCACATAAAATTCATTTAATCACTGACTTACAAATATTACTTTGTTATGGATAAGTTGCATTTTTTTTATATTGATTTTTCAACTATGAAAGTTAAAAATATGTATTTTAAAATAAAGTTTGCTACAGAAAACATAGAGCTCGGCGAATCAAAATTGAAAAATGACTATACTATATTACGGTATCCATAAGATGTTTTAAACTCAACTTTAATTATGTTGTCAATTAATACCTATATAATAACAATAATAATGGTAGTAAATACGAGCATATATACATCCACAAATTTGCGTTTTAAACTTGTCAAAATCAATTTTACACCGTCATTCATTTACTCATTATTTATGTTATAAAAAAAAATTCAAATACTTCATTGATTTTCATTTTTTATCATAATATCAATTTGATATATAATAAAAATATGAAAACCAAATTAAAATTTTGATAAAAAAAAAACTAACAAATTATTTTAACCTAAAAAAATAATAAATCTGGTTATATGAATATATAAGTTATTTCACACCATTATTAAAGTTAATAAGAAAAAAATGAAAATTAAAAGCAAGAAGTTAGTGATCAAAAGGAAATCTATATTCATATGTACTTAAAACCAAATTAGTTTCTTATATATATATATATATATATATATATATATATATATCATAAATTTGTTAAAAAATTAAAAAATAAGTAAAAAATAATATTGTTGGAGGTGAGTTAAGTTATGACTTATTAGGACTTCAAAGTAAAATTGTAATATTTCATACAACTTTTTTGTGTGAATTTATGAAAAAGAAATTCTATGTGATTTTGTTTTTGAAATTGTGATTAGTCCATGTGACTTAGTCTATAATTGGTAATTGTTTTACCTGACTTGTTTATTTTCGTAATTTTTAAACAAATTTAATCCAAATATGTAAAAAACACACTTTAAATAGGAGTAGTTTCTCCAATAACAAGAGATGAGTGTGCAATTTATGTTTTGAATAAGAGTAAGTGTTTATATGATGAGCAATTTTAGCGCAGCAGGGAGTGCAATATAGGTGGATCTTTTGTTGACCGGAAATTACTTCACAATTAAGGATGCATTTCAAGTGCGTGAGAAGCCATCAAGTTTTTTCTGCTGCTCATGGTTGACATTGTTCAGCTATGCAGTGATGTGTGAATCAATAATATCCAACATTCTTTCTCTTTTACACCAATTCTTTATTTATTTACCAATAGTAAAACCAGGAAATAAATAAAAAAATCAGTGGTGCGAAGTAAAAGAGAGTTGAACCACATTCCTAGTTCAATCTTTTACCGCGTATGGTGCATAAGAATTAGAATGCGCGTTTTCACTTTTCTATGCCTATAAATACGCCCACATCCCCATGTGTGGCTATGCATCAAAATTTCTAGTTCATGCAAACACTGCAGCAATCAAGAAGAGGTGAGATGAACCCTTCATCTTCCTTTCATAACCAAAAAAATTCAATGCCTACTCTATAAGTTTGTTTTCCATTATCGCTATTATTTCCTCATTGCACTTTTTCCTATTACCCTCTTCTTTTTGTTTTACACCATTTCTACTCACTCTTCCCAGTTCACCCACTGTGATTAGAGTAAATAATCAATAGTTTAATGTCCACAGCAAATTAATAGTGCGTGTTTTGAATTTTTGTGAATGTACATTGCAGGAACTTCTCAGCATTCACACACAGGAGCATGGAACATTGAAGGCCCAATATAAAGTCACATTCTTACACTTTCACTCTTCACATAACACACTTCTCTTTCTCTCTCTCTCGGACACACTCATGTAATATAAATTTCTGAGTACAGCTTCACAAGACCACAAAACTTTTCAAGTCTCTTACCCTTCTTTTTCTTCCCCTCATTTCTCACTCACGGGAAATTGAAAAAAAGGGGAAAATCGAACAAAAAGAGAAAAAAAGGAGTGAGAATAACATGAACGAACAACTCACGCTGCTCTGTCTCTTTATCCTCTTCTCATCTCTCAGTGTAAGCACAGCTTTTCCTCACTGTCACTGTTACAAGTCTGGATTTTTCCGATTCTTTTATTCATGCCATTGCCACTTCTCAAAAGGGTATTCTTCACTCAATGCAGGTCACGTTCGCCGGGGCCGCCGACGGAGACAAAAACCCGTTCACGCCCAAAGCCTACGCGATTCGCTATTGGGACAAAGAGATCCGCAGCACGCTGCCCAAGCCTCCGTTTATTTTGTCCAAGGCGTCGCCGCTGAGTGCGGTGGAGTCCGCGGCGTTTGTGAAACTCGCGGCTCAGAACGCGCTTGACCAGCGGCTGCCGGAATTCTGCGCCGCCGCGAAGCTCCTCTGCTTCCCGGAGGTGGGGTCCAGCCTTGAGAAGCACGACAAAGACGCCAACTTCGCTGTGTACAGAGACAAGAACTTCACCAACTACGGAACGGGTCGACCCGGTGGAGTGGATTCGTTCAAGAACTACTCAGAAGGGGAGAATATTCCGGTGAACGATTTCCGGCGCTACAGCAGGGACTCCGCCGGGCACAAGGACAGTTTTTTGAGCTACAGCACCGAGGGGAACGTGGTGCAGCAGAGCTTCCACACTTACGCCGCCGGAGCCACAGGCGGAACTGGCGATTTCAAGCGCTACTCTGACGAGACCAACGTCCCGAATCTCGATTTCACCTCCTACTCCGACGACGCCAACGGGAGAACCCAGTCGTTCAATTCTTACTCCGAAAACGGCAATGCCGGAGAGCAATCGTTCTCCTCGTACGGTAAAAACGGCAACGGTCCGACCAACACGTTCAACTCTTACGGGACAGGGTCCAACGTTGTGGGCTCCGGGTTCAACAACTACGCCGAAAACGCAAATGCCCCCAACGACACCTTCAAAGGCTACGGCGTCGACATGAACAACCCCACCAACACGTTCTCCAACTACGCCGCCGGCGGAAACGGCGCCGTCGAGAAGTTCTCCAATTACCGCGACAGGGCGAACGTGGGCGCCGACTCCTTCAGCTCGTACGCGAAATCCGCAAACGCCGCCGACATCGGTTTCAGCACCTACGGCAAATCCTTCAACGAAGGCACCGACGCGTTCATCTCGTACGCGAAATCCTCGAACGGCGGCACGAAGGTGGGTTTCACTTCGTACGGCGTGAACAACACCTTCAAGGAGTACTCAAAAGAAGGCCCCACTTTCTCGTTCTCGAAGTACACGAACGTGAGCACAACGCTGAGCGTTTCGGCAACCGCGGCGAGTGGCAAGATGGTAAATAAGTGGGTGGAGCCGGGTAAATTCTTCAGGGAGAAGATGATGAAGGAAGGAACGGTGATGCCGATGCCTGACATAAGAGATAAAATGCCGGAAAGGTCGTTTTTGCCCCGGAGCATTTTGTCCAAATTACCGTTTTCCGTTTCCAAGATGGACGAATTGAAGCGCGTGTTCCGAGCCTCCGATAACGGTTCCATGGAGAGGATGATGCGCGAGAGCTTGGAGGAATGCGAGCGTGCGCCGAGTCGCGGCGAGACGAAACGGTGCGTTGGGTCTCTGGAGGACATGATCGACTTCGCCACGTCCGTTTTAGGGCGAAACGTCGCCGTTCGGAGCACGGAGAACGTGAAGGGGTCGAAGAAGAGTGTGATGGTGGGACCCGTTACGGGAATCAACGGTGGTAAAGTCACCCAATCCGTGTCCTGCCACCAGAGCCTGTTCCCGTACCTCCTCTATTACTGCCACGCGGTTCCTAAGGTTCGGCTCTACCAAGCGGATCTTCTCGACCCGAAAACGAAGACCAAGATCAACCACGGCATTGCCATCTGTCACTTGGACACCTCCGATTGGAGCCCCACCCACGGAGCCTTTCTCTCTCTCGGGTCCGCCCCGGGTCGGATCGAGGTTTGCCACTGGATCTTCCAGAACGACATGGCCTGGACCATTGCCGATTGAGAATATCTCTGAATAAGAATCACCTCTATAGGAAATCAATCAAAGCTAAAGTGTCAAAAGCGCTAAGAAAACTTAGCCCCTTGAATTATTTGTTTTTAGTTTGAAAATTAAGTTATGTATTTTTTTCAATTCATAGAAAAGTTGGGAGTTATGGGTTTTACTAAGAAGAAGAAGAAGGTATATTAATTTATATGAAGATGATGATTATTATTTACTCCAACCATGACTCATGACTCATGACTGTTGTTGTTGTTATGATTACTGTTAACTTTTTTGTTTTGAGTTTGATGTTGTGTGTGTATGTATGTTTTGTAGTGGTTATTTGTGAGTTTGGGTGGTTGTGAATGTTTGGTTGTGGTTGAATTATTGTTGACACGAGAAGAGTCGATGAGGAGACAAAAAGACACAGGATCCAGATTGTGCATGCTGATAAATTGTAGAGAGGGAGGAGAATTAGAGGGTTTTTCCAGATATATACAAAGGCATGTGAAGTGAAGGATGAGGTGGTCCTTAAACCCCCCAAAACATGCTCTTGTATTGGTCTGGGAGGAGTTCACGGGACAGCTATTGTTGCCCAATGTCCAAACGAGACTCTAACAAATTAAACTATAATAATGAGAGTGTGTCCATGCACCTTGGCTTCACTTCTAAGCTCATCTCAAAATTTGAGCACACAAATTGCGATTTTTGTTCTCTTTCAACTGAACGTCTAATCACCCCTTTGTCTTTCCTTTTGCTCCATTTTAAAATACACTACCCTCCTTCTTTCTATCACTTCCAAGGACACACACTCCCTGCAATTTCAACTCGTGAACTCAAATCTCATACGCTTCTACAGTTGTATCGACTCGGATCTTCTGCACAAAAATTCATTCTAGTCATTTAATTAATTAAGTTTTTGTACGTGACAGATTTGGAATGTGTCTGCTAAATTATTCTTTACGACATTAGGAAAGGGAAGTTGGAATGAAGCAAGATCCAATATGCACACACATGATGTCAATGATGCTAGAACAGAGCACTTGACCACTTGAACATGATTGCATGCTGTGTGGGTTGCAGTTGTGGTTGAAAAATTCAGAACTTTCTTTTCACTCCTCATCTGAATCATGGAAATTAACAATGTTAATTACATAACATACATAACCAGTTATGTTCTATCATTTTAATGATTGGAAAACGGTTCAATTTACAAAAGGGTCTGGGATTATTATTGGATTCTTAGTACTGCTACATGATGAGTTGGTAAGATACTGTTTCCTATTACTCATAATGCTTTATAGTATTATGATATCACTAAGAAGGGTTCACAACAATTATAGTGGTACATGTCATACCGAAAATTATGGAATTATTGAAATCCTTGTATTCCCCAACTCCCCCATGTGTTTGGTACTTGATATCAAACATGAACATCTACTGTGTATCACATCTTTATCAATTGTCCACAAAAATTTAGGACAAGGGTCACTGTGTCCCCAAAGAAGACCCAGTGTGAAAACTGAACTTCAAGTGAAAGCATACTGCGGCTATAACGTCAAAGTTAATATTGATTAAGCACTTTACTACATTAAAAATTAAGATTTAAATTTAATTCGATCTCACAAAACTGATACGTGAGAGGAGGTTTGTCTCTACTTATATATTATTATGAAATTGTTAATTTTTTTATTTTTTGTCGATGAAAAACTTTCAACACGATAAGAGTAGATGAACGTTCGAAAGAAACGTAAGCATGCGTGTTTGAGCGTGACACTGAGAGATCTTGACTTGGTAGTGTAGCAGTTTGAAGATTGAGCTGGGATCACTACTAATTGAATGCAATGTGCATGAGGAACGACGAAAGCGAAAGCACAACGGTTCCATCATTAAAAATTTTACTGCTTCACATAGTGGATCATCGGTGCATGACAGATACTCATTCCGGTGTTTCATTAAAGCAAAAAGAAGAACGAATACGATGCTCGTTTCAACCCAACACATCTCAACTTTTACTTTCAAATCGATACAATAACGTTAAGAAACATCAGAGGCCAAGCAAAACATTTTCAATGTTCTTTAACGCTTTATACTATGTTCAAAAACCTTTGCCTCATGAAAACTCTTTTTTCACTTCGTCCAAAATCTTCTTCTCGATCTTCAACTTGTAGTTAATAAAGATAGATTCTTGTCAACTGTACATGTACAATTTTTTTCCTTTTCTTTTTCTTTTTTAAAATATGGACGAAATCATGTTGCTTTAGTTTTATATTTTTTTAAATAAAAAAATGTTT
>Ga0209389_1005211_pt1 | contig 11022 bp, 4 predicted proteins | sample CowpearedBW_FD_187526 | JGI IMG/M metagenome (GOLD analysis project Ga0209389, IMG submission 187526) | Root nodule microbial communities of legume samples collected from California, USA - Cow pea red BW (SPAdes) (version 2) | ecosystem: Host-associated > Plants > Roots > Nodule | place: USA... | reverse complement strand
AAAAATAAAAAAAAAAAAAAAAACACTCTAAAAGTTGGTAGAGATTACTGGCTCTTAATTAAAAATCTAAAAAGACAATTCAGATGCCCAACAAAAGCATCCTATCTTATATCCAAATTTATCCATTCATCTAAGGCTCCTTTGTTGCATGAAACCAGAGAATATAGATAGGTACTGCATACTGCTGTCATCCCAACAATTTTAATGGGCTACAACCATGATCGTAGAATGAAGGCATGCGGCAAAACAAGCTTATAAATTATTTGAAAGTTCCTAGATTAATAATTGAAAATCATAAAATGAAAGCAATATTACCCGAATAAAAGCTGACTTTAAACGATTAAAACATCTAACTCAACTGTTATTTTTAATAATTGACGGTAGAAAGTTAAGAGAAAGACTCCTTCGTATTATTGCCATTCCATACACCAGAATAATTTGGGACATCCACTACAGCATTTTTCAAATACAACTAGAAATTGCACGGCATGCATATATCTGCTAACTGTTGTCCAGCAAAAAGAAAAAATATTTTACTCCCATGATTTCTCCAACATATTGTCAAGTGTGCAATGATTTGCAAATAGTTAAACAAACCAACAATTCCTTACTGCAATGCATTCCTTCTGTCACACCATTTTGTTTCCATTAACTAGCAATCTATTTAAAATGACTTTCCCGCGATAACAAAGCCCATGTCAACCTAACATTAATGACCTTGGGCCACTCATCCAATTTCAAACGTACCAAAATTACACACAGACATCTTAGGTGTTTGAAGAGTAAGTCATTACTCACATTACATTGAAGGTAAAACATATCAATGTCCCTCACCTTGACTACAATTTCAATGTTTTAAACTGATGTTGTATACATTCAGTGGTGTACATAGTAGGAAAACTCGCTAGCACAAAGAGCACCTAACAATAACTCAATCCGTAATTTCAGAACAAGTTTAATTATCAAGAGAGGGAGGAAAAAAACCTACCAGACTGTTACAGTTAATACATCTTCGATTCGGCGTAAGTTTGAGAAGACCTCGAATTATTCGTTCATTTTTCTCATCTTCCTTCGCTCGACTAGCCATCTTCACTTCTGTTGCACACATCAGAGCATATACGACATAAACATCAATTACTCACGAAAATAAAAAAAATCCAATTAAGCAAACTCTGCTTGCTCCAAAGGCTACAAAGCAAAACAGACTAAAAACTTTTCATGTTTTCATCCAAAATGAAGATCATCCGCGTTAGCTCCGCATAACGCGGCTAGAATGTTCCAGAACTAAAACGAAAACAATAATCAAGAACATTCCGTTCCTTAGGCAACAATTTTCGCAGCAACGGAACGGCGAAGAGTGCAAAGACGACGCAAAAAGAAACGACAATGAGAAAACAGTAGATCTGGTAGTAGAGGACTAGGCTAGAATAGCAAAGCGTTCAAGTGAGCAACCTTGTGTAGTGAAAACTGTTTGAAAACCTGAACAGTTGAAGAAAGAGGAACGCTAACGAGAGAAAAAGGAAATGAGAAGTAGTAACCTGATTTTGCAGCAGAAGAAGAATCAGTTATGAGTCTTCAACTTCAGCACCTTACAGCGCTCAAAGGAGAAAGAGAGAGCGAGCGAGCAAGAGAGAGATCTTTCTGAATTAAGAAATCAGTTACAGGTTTGTACAGAGTCGGGGGAGATTAGCGTAACAGCATGAAAAGAGAAGAAAGGGAGAGGACAGAGAGGAAAGGAAGGATTGATCGAAAAAAAAAAAGTTTATTATATTTCGCAAATTTTTTTAGTACAGCCTCCAGCTGTATACGGAGGATGATTTTATTTTACGGTCTGATTCTAATTTATTAGAACAGTCTCCAGCTTTGGTCGTACATGAGGACTCCAAATTCTATATATAGCATTCTTGACTATTATATTACTCCTTTTTTTTTAAATAGAAAAAACACTAAAAAGGAAAATAAAATAATTAACACAAGTAATATAACACAACGAAAATATGTATAATTTTTTTTCTGGCCTCATCTACAACAAACATTTCATTTGATGGTAAAATTGATTTTGAAAATATGTATATTATGTGTGAATATTTTTGTGGGTGACTGAAAAGGTTCGAAATTATACGAATTATGTGTCTAATTCGTATACATACAGCTTGTGATATTCCTTGTCTAAATTCAACTAAAGTTTTGAAACTTCCTTCCAATCCTCGTCCAATAAGGGTTTCAGAAAGTTTTAGACCCATGTGTAGTTGATTTTGAAATTCAAGAGAAGGCGTACTCTGAAAAAATCAAATAGCTTGATTGTGAGTTCAACCTTTTAAAATTAGAAAGAAAAGTGTGTTTAGAAGATTTACTTTCTTTTGTGAAAAATATTTTGTTTTGACTTTGAATAAACAAAGTGATGGTGTGCCCAAATTGCTCCTATAGTTGCATCCCAGATTATTTTCTTTTCTGCCTAACAACATATTTTTTGATGGAGACTATTTTTCCCCGAAGATAATTTTACTCCAAACATTAGTTGAATCATAAGTATCGGAGTCTAAATATTTGACATTACTATATATTTAAAACTAACTGATACTTAAATTAAAAATAAATAATGCATAAGTTTATTTCTGCTTTTAATGATTTTATTCTCTGTTTGAAAACATAATTCCTTAATTTTTCTTGTCTGTTATTTCTTGTGAAGCCTCTACCTTCATTTATTTTTCAACTTAGAGATCAAGATAATTAAATGTTATTTTTAAGTAGTTAGGTGTGTCTTATTAAAAAAAATAATAGGAAATCTGGCTTTGGAACATGAAATTGTGCACCATGAGGTAAAGTTCAACCCATGGGTAAAATCTGATCTTAAAAATATCAACTTCTGGTATATCAATCTTTTTACCTCGCTAGCTCAAGACTGGTTGAAAGAATTAGGTTCATCACGAAAAAACTTCTAAATTTTACACAGTGAACAGTGACGTGGAAAGTAATATTTTACTGCTACTTTGACATGTAATAATGAAAGTTTAATTAATGGGATAATAACCACTTCGATACAAGGATGTAAATTTTGTATCACTTTAAAAAAAAGTGACAATTATAATCCAAATTTTGAAAAAGTGATTTAATTAGATCATTTGTAAATATAAATTATTAATGTTATTAATGGTGTGTCGGTCTATAGTTTTTTTACTTTTTAAATCTTTCTAAATTTTTAATATTTTTTTACAAAAAAAGAAAATATCGATCCAGTAAATGGTGTGAACGCGGCATTTTTAGTGTCATATGACAATGCAATTTCACGTGTTATTTTAATTTAGTCTTTATATATGTCTTATTGATTCAATTTAGTCCCTCGTATATGTCTTATTAATTCAAAACATATCATTTTATATTTAACATATCTTCTTATCACCATATGGATCATAAAACCATTAATTGATCACCCTAATTGACCTATCAACGAAACCACTTTTCTAATAAACCACATTACTTGACTAAGATGACAAAAATACTTGTGCATGCGGATATTTAAGAAAAAAAGTTCAAAGCGGATAGTTGATACCTACATATAACAGATATTTTAACAGTCATTCATGAACAGATTGAATACAAATATCATACCCATAGGTATCCGTTATAAAAAAAGAATCTATATTTTATTAATTAAAATTAAAGTTATATTTATATTTATATTTTATTGGATTAAATTAATTATTATTAAAAATTAAATTTATATTTATTTTATTTTCATTTAAATTTTATTATAAAAATTTATAAGCATGTCTGATGCAACCACTGAAATTATTACTTACCTAATGAACCCATTTCAATAACCATTTTTAGGGAATATCTCTTAAAAGTAAGAAGAAAAAAAAAGTAATTGAAAAGAAACTCAACGAAAAATCAAACAAAAAGAATCGCCGGATTCTTCCATTGTGTTTCCGGGACCATGTGTAATGTTCAATGCATAATATGCTTTCATTTCAGCTTTCTTTTCTCCAGCGATGAACAATAAAACTAAAGGAATTTTAATCAATAATACCATATCCCTCTTCGTCGCATACAAATATTCAAAACAATTATAAGCTTCTTTCCTGTCGTTTACTACAGTACCACTATGGCTGTCCGTACAAAACAACAACGCAACCATAACTTGCAAACTTTATTTAAGTTATAATTATGCAATATCTTTTACTTCATTTTTTAGTCCAAGGAATAGAAAATTATGCATCCTTTAGCATAATTAATTGAAATTCAAAAGATTGTCACATCTTTTCTTTATTATATTACTTATTACTATGAATTATTAATTTTTTGAAATAATTTTTATTATATATAATTAAATTATAACAAAAAACTGAAAAATATTAACACATAATATCAAATTCATTTATTTAAATACTAATTACTAATTTCGCTTACAAGAATTTAACTTAATGATTTTAATTAACTTTGGTAATTAAAACGTTGTTTATAAAATAATAACGCGTTCAAAAACTAATTTACTCTAAGTTAAGTTATTTCAGAAGAACCTTTTTCATTTTTTAACCCATTAAACTTCTCTAATTTCCAACAGTAGTGTATTCTCTAACAGTAGTATTTTTTTCAAAACTTCTTCTTTCTTTTAATTTTTTTTCTCTATAATGTCACTTCAATACTCTCAAAACAAATCAATAAATATAATGCTTTTTATCCAAATTACTTTACATTGAGTAAAAATAGTTAATCACACGTACAGCGTACAATTTATTGTTTTAAAATGCATTTCAAACTTAGTTTTTTTTTTTATCTTTTTCATTATTTAATAACTTATTACCAAATAATAATAAAATATTTAATTAACTTTTATTATTTAAAATCTACGTGATACGGAAATAATTTATAACAAGTAAAAAATATTAACAAATAATTTATTAAATTTACTTTTTTACATTATCTAATAAACTAAAATATTAAACAAAATAATTAACATCAAATAAATTTACATCAAAATATTTTGACGGTATGGGTATATGTACCACTACTCTACAGAGTACCCGATGAGAACAGAAAATTTCGAATTCTTTGAATGGCAGAAACACCGACACTAATCGAAAAACCCAGACTAATAAACCCTGAACCATTTTACAGACTTTTTTTTTCTTTTTCTTTTTTCTTTTTTCATTAGTTTTTACGGTTTGCCACAGGGGACGGAGTTTCAGCGCTGCGGTGCACTGTACGAAGGGTGGAAGCGAGCGATTACGATGAAGACGGGATTCCATCGGTGGAGTTCTGATGATCAAAGAAACGTAAGTGATGATTAATTGGACGGTCTTGATGAGCGCAAAGTAGGAGTTATCATTGATGAGCAACGAGGTTTTCGTGGCTCGGTCTCTTTCGAAGTTGCCTTGCCGCTTATACCAAGTAATTCTTTTCCACTTTCTTGTCCCGTTTTCTGGGTTAGAATTTTAAAAATCTTTTATGGTGTATTGTTTACCCGTTACTACAATTTTGGGTTTGTGAAGCGTTCATTCTCAAACACTGGTAGCTCTTCCTGAACAAAGGAGCTATCTTCTGCGCCTTTTAGTTTCTTTGCCCATGCTTTTTTCTCACTTGTTCTTCGCCATAGCAATCACAGAATTTATAGTTCCAAAGTGCCCATGATTCTCTATTTCTAATCCTTTTTACATTATTTTTGTCAGCTTGTATTGTTCTTTTCTTCTTCTGCAACCTATCAAATCAACTTATTCATATCTTGACGATGACAAAAGAATTCCTCTACCACCGCATTATTGTGTTGTTGAATAAAGTCAAATCATATTCACAATTCAGACTACTTTACCACTATCCAGTCAACAATTGACCTTACGTCCTGATAATCAAGGCGTGTGTTTGTTTTTCTTATTTCCCACTTCCCAGTGCCGTTCAACATGAATCCGTCACTCACTTAATATGGGTATCAGCGGAGATTAATGAAAAAACAAACACTAATATCATCAATTTTTATCTAAATCTTTGGCTGTGTTGACAATAAGTCTTTCTGAAAATACACTCTAATATTATGTCAAATACTTTGAGTAGTACAACCCTTTGTCTTGGGCCTTCAACCATATGCATTAACCACAACAATTACCAAATCAACCACTAACTACTACCGAAACATAATTAATGACCTCTATTACCAGACTTAATTAATATTAAGAATCACTCTTAACCTTTGCAATCGCCCAACTAATTATAACAAAACATTAAATACCACACTTGAAGCACTCAAAGCCTAAGTTGCTTGACCGACCTCCTCTCCGTTGACCTTTTCCGCACCAATTTTGTTGAAGATGGTTTCGAAGAATCGGTCAACACCACAAATTGCTTGAATGTCAGTTGAAAGCATTGAAAGAAGTGTGTTTGAAGGACAAGACAGCCTTATACATCTTGTACCAAGTTATGAATGAGTTCGACTTTGAAAAGATTGCAAAGCATTGAAAGAAGTGTGTTTGAAGGACAAGACAGCCTTATACATCTTGTACCAAGTTATGAATGAGTTCGACTTTGAAAAGATTGCAAGTGCAAAATCTTCAAGAGAAGCGTGAGACATTCTGGAAAAGGCATATAAGGGGAATGATCGTTTGAAGCAGGTTTGACTTCAAACTCTCAAGGGAGAGTTGGAGAGCATGAGGATGGAGGAGACTGAAGGAGTAGCCGAGTACATCTCTCAGATTAAAACAATGACAAACCAGCTCTGTAGAAACGGAGAAAAATTGCCAACTAGTCGAGTAGTGAAAAAAATCTTAAGGTCGTTAACTGACAACTTTAAGAATATAGTATGCTATTGAAGAGTCCAAGGACTTGTCAATGCTCTATGTTGAAGAACTTGCCAGGTCACTTGAGGTGCAAATTGGGTAAGTGTTTCAGTTGTGGTAAGGTTGGGCATTTCGCAAAAGATTGTCGATCTGAAAATAACAGAGAAGAGACAATCAATCTCATCGAAGAAGTTGAAGAAGCGATTTTGTTCATGGTGGGATGTAACGTGGGGGTAGAGCACAAGCAAGTGGAGAATTTGGTAAGAAGGTTGAGTATCACAAGAGAGTCAAGTAGCGTAGATAGGTCGATAAGACATGCACATAGCCCAGACAACTTGATGGGGTGCCTAGATAACTTATAAAGCTTGGTAGAGAGTGTGGAGATCTCAAATAGCCCGAAAAGGGACATGGAGAGCTCAATGGAGCAAATGAACATTTCAGAGAGTTCAGTGAGATGTCTAAATAGCTCAGCATGGAGTGTTGATAGCTTGGAGTTTGAAGAAGAGCTTGTTATTCAAAGGTTAGAGATTGCAAAAAGAGACTTGCAACATGGAATCAAAATGGAGGTTAGCGGCAATGCAATTTTGCAAGCAAACTTAGAGAGAAAGAAGCAAGTTTTGCATAAAAGGCGCTTGGAACTTGAAACATTGCAAGAACACTTATGTGTTTGAGCGGAACAATACATGGGAGCACGACCTATTGATAAAAACTCGGGTAAGAACAGGTCAGTTACTGAGATAGCAAAGAATCCAATAAGTAACAAGTCAACCACAATGAAAGTGAGTTACAGTCAGCTACAGAGAAGAATCAGACTATTAATGAAAGGAGCAAGCACGGTGTGGAGTGCACGTGGCAAAGCTTGGAAGAAGGATGAAAGACAAAAGAAACATTTAAGTTTACAGGGAGATTTTGTTAGGTAACTTAAATACGGTTAGTTGTATTTAATGTTTTGTTATAATTAGTTAGGGGATTGCAAAGGTTTGGAGTGATTCTTAGTATTAATTAAGTCTAGCAATAGAGGTTTTAAAAAATGTTTTGATAGCAGTTAGTAGTTGAGTTGGTAGTGGTTGAATTGGTAATAGTTGTGTTTAATGCATGTGATTGAAGGGCTATGTTGGTTCTTCTTTTAATGTAACCTTATGGTGTTGTTATGATCATGCTTCTAGCATGGCACCGACGGATATGTTCCTCAGTCTCAACTATGTTCTAGAAATTGTGGGAAGGTATGTCTCCAAAACTTTTGTTTCAGTTTCTTTTGTGATCTAATTATCTGTTTTTTTACCCTGTAGATGTATTTTTGACTTGTTGCACTTGGAATGTAATTTTTCCTCCGATAAATTGGAATTTGAGCAAGTATATGACAAAGTAACCAGTGTCAGCAGGTAAACTATTGGGCATGCCTTATTAATTAAACTAACCTCTAGAAATTATATTAATTTGTATACTAGAAGAACATTAGCATTAGGCCGTGAGGGATTACGAGATGAAAGATTCGTGAAGTTTGGGGGAAAAATAAGCTCGGAAGCTAATGAAATATTTCATTGAGAACATAGAGTGTATTTGAATAAACATCTTAATCAACCATTTATCTAACAAGCTTTTATTTCATGATAGATTATTTCAAAAAATTTACCATGAAACTGAAGTAATAAGTTTAAAAGATATTATTTCTGGGAATTCTACCAAGAAACTTGCTATAATATAAGCTAAAAGCATCATAATATAAATGTTTACTTGACTATATATACAAGATGAGCGAGCAATGTAAATTTATATTACAAATTTAAAAATCACATTCAAAATTCAACACTGTTTCAATGCAGCTAAAGAAGCCAATATCTATGAAACATGAACACATCTCCTATTTGAAGTGTCACGGACACTTTTTTACATTTGACTGAGAACACCAACACTTGCTAGACCCTTCTTATTAAGTGTTTAACTAAGATAATTGCTTATCAATTAGATGACTGAACCGACATCTTGTATAACTAAGACACTTGAGCTGATATACTTTCACAAGTCCTCCTCCTAATACTACTAATACTAGTGTCATCAACTAATTTCTCTAATTTTAGAATAGTCAACTAAAAATATAATGGACAACATTAAAAAATAAGGCCTCTCATTTTTTAGACTTGTTATCATAGAAAAATTATTTTAAGTTAGTTTAAGAATTTGAATAAGAACTAATTTAAACAAAGATTTTTATTTTCTTTTGTTAAAATAGTCATTCACAATTGGATGACTAGACTGTAATGGTTATCAGTAGTTTAGTGATTTACTGTAGCTGTTGACAGGAGCTAAACAGAAACTCTAAGATGGTTGAGCTTGGTGGGGGAGTATCGTTAGCAAATAGCAACCCTCCAAATGGATTGAACATAGAGGGTAGGACCTGAACCATTTGTTACTGACAGTGAAGTTAACGAGTCAGTTTCTGTTACTATTTGGTGACTGATAATTAGTGCGAATATCTTGAACTGAAATTATTAGAGAGAAGGAAAGGGGTAGAATAACATTGTATAAAGGAGAGGGAGGAACATAGTAAGACAGATTGTCAGAAGTTAGTAGTGAGGCCAGGGTTCTCTCTAATCCTTGGAACTGACACAGTTTTCTTCTGTAATTTTCATCCTATTTCTAGGACCTGTTATTACCAATCTGATTTACCCCGAGATAAAGTTTCTTTCTGATAAACGGAGAATGGTATATTGATTGACCATTCTATTTAAACATATAATCAAGTAATAATTTTCTTTAATTCATCTGTTATTCATTGATATGATTATAATACAACTTCCAATCAGTTCTATTGGTTATCAGATATAATTTTTCCATACTTAATATTCGCTTCTAAACGGACTAATGATTAATGTTTGGTGGTTGAAATGTGTTTATAATGCAGTACAATTTTTGGCCCCCATTTCATGCAGTACTCTCTGAAGGATGATTATTTGTACAAAATCTGAAAGATACAAATGTTGTGTGGAAACAAACAAGCTATATTTAACGTATGTTGCTGGTACTTCAGAAACTTTTCCGCCTTTTTCGGTAAAATGATCTTCGTTATTTTTTGTGGTTCGTTGTAGATGCAGGGTAAAACTTCAAGCAGTAATAATTCCGTTTCACTCTGTCAATTTTTTTGGTATTTGATAAAGGGGACATTGATGCAAGGATACTTTAACTTAGGCCACGTATTTGTATTGATACTTATTAATGAAGTATTTAATTTATAAATTTGTAGTGCATTACAAGAAAATATTTGACTAATGACTAATTTTAATGACAAAAAATAATTAGTCAGTGTATAGTGACTAATTTAGGTATCAACTTATAAATTACAAATTATTGACAACTAAAATAGTTTTAAAAAGTTATAATTGGTATAATTAAAATAGTTTTTATTATGAATTGGGTTCTAGATTAGTCACTAACATTAGTTACCAAGGTGTTGACTATCAAAATAATAAATTTCTAAATTGGTTAATAACATTAGTTATCAAGATTTTGATTAACAAAATAATTTATCTCTAAATTGGTTTGTAATTAGGAAATTAGTCTTTAACATATTTCTGGTTATTAAAATGGATCATTATTTATAAGTTTTTTTTTTATAGTAGTACTTTTATAATGATAATAATTAATATTTTTATGTTGACAACTTTAATATATATACTTTTATTTTGGATTCAGACAATAACAATTAGATATTTATTATGTTTTTAAGAATTATTATATACTTTTCGATATTCATATATCATGTATCGTATTTTATTATTTTTAAAATAAATATATATCATGTATCGTATTTTATTATTTTTAAAATAAATATATTGATGTATTAAAAACGTGTTATATTTAATACTCGTATCGTATTTTTACATCATAGAGAAATACCGATGTTTTTAAGATTTTTCTTTTGTTTAGTCCATAATAGTTATCTTTAATGAAAAGCTATTCATTTGAAGGAAAATGATGAATAATCACCCGTTTGTTTTAATGGTTTTATTGAACATAACTTTGAAGAATAAAGTATAAAGTATATCTTGAATCACTTCAGTCATTTGTGAAGTTACATGTTTAGTATGCATGAAAAATAAATTAAATCACTTTTACTAATGAACATCACCACACCGTTAAATTAAATGAAAAAGCTTACCCCCTTAATCTCTTACGATAAATTCTGTACTTACTGCAATACTTTGGACGCTAGTTGTTTATGGTACGTCGGGTGTTTTTTTTTTTTTTTTTTTTTTTT
>Ga0209389_1005204_pt1 | contig 11027 bp, 3 predicted proteins | sample CowpearedBW_FD_187526 | JGI IMG/M metagenome (GOLD analysis project Ga0209389, IMG submission 187526) | Root nodule microbial communities of legume samples collected from California, USA - Cow pea red BW (SPAdes) (version 2) | ecosystem: Host-associated > Plants > Roots > Nodule | place: USA... | reverse complement strand
AAAAAAAAAAAAAAATTCCACACAAAACATAACACAACGCCTAAAACCTTAAAATTTTATTCAATTAAACTTTCTTAATTTCCCATTTTCTACAGTTAGCACTTCTAATTAAAAAAAAACTAAATAATTAGCTTCCCTTACTTGAAGGAAGATTTCTATCATTGTTTTTTCCCTTACATAACTTCAAAATGAATGTTTGCTCTATCTGCACAACAGAAACCCCATCAACAATCAACGTATGATTTTATGATCACAAATAGATAAAGATTTTCTTGGAGTGTAGGAAAGTCACATGCAATAGAAAAAGCCATATGCAAGAGGGAAAACCATATTGCTTTAAAGAAAATGTTAGAATTAAGCAACATAATAATTTGTTAATGGACAAAAACCAAGAGGGATGGTGAATTGGGATCTTAAAAATATTGCGCTTTTAAAATTTTTCCCTTTTAATATCAAAGTTCAATTAAAACTCTTTCCTTTATTTTAATAAACACAATAAAATAAAGGGAGTAGGGAAGAAAAATTTGCACAAGGTATTTATACTAGTTCATATCAAAAGACCTTACGTCCCGTTGTTAATCTATAAAAAATGAGATTAACTCAATCACTAAAATAAACCACAAATAAATCACCGATAAGAAAGTTTAGGGTTTAGAAAACACCCTCTATTGAATCACACGAAAGATGAAGAAACACCTTCCTTGAATCACACAAGGAATGAACACCTCCTTTGAAACAAACAAAGGATGATCGACTTCTCCTAGCAACTTCAACAACACTCAATCACTTAAGATCCCACTTGATGAAAGTTATCGCTCTACCCACACTAGGTTTTCCAAAGCCTTCTCACAGAGAGTTCTCAAGTACTCAGATTTCTCTAAATTCTTTTTTTCAAATCAAAGCCTACCACTTTATTTATAGAAGCCTATTTAGAAATTAGGTTAAAATATGAAAATTTAAGTCATAACTGGCTTAGATAATCGATTATCATAAATGATAATAGATTATCATAGAAACTTTTCTAAAAAAAAATTTCGTTGTGATAATCCATTATCAGTAAGGATAATCTATTATCAGCAAGTTATAATCAATTATCAGTAGTGGTAATCAATTATCGACAATGATAATCGATTATCATAGAGGCTTTTCTCAAAATTCACTTTTAACTAAGATAATCGATTATCACTAAGAATAATTGATTATTCCAATGAATTTTGCAATTAAATAAAATTCTCTTAGTGCTCTACTGCTTGGGTTTCGCCTTTTGAATCCTGACATACTAATTTAATTATTTTAAATAACATACATAGATTACAATACCTAAACAACTAAACCATTAAGTCTTCAATGTATCTCTGGAATCCAAGCCTTCTTTAAGTCTTCAACATTTTTCATGCATTATCATCAAGTCTTTCATACTCCTTCAAAAGTCATCATCATCAAAACCCCTTATTGAAGAAAGATGTTCATCTTCCTCTTTTTTTTCAACAGAAAAATGAGTAGAAAATGAACTTACTATGTTTCGACATCTAATTGGTCCAAAATGATCCTTAACACTTCAGCTACTCAAGGATGTTATGATTAGATGGTGCACCAATTTTCACTTGAGGAGTTGTTGGAAGTAAACAACGAGTGAAATTAGGAGTTAAAGTAAAGAATATTGACTTTAAAATTACTGCCACACTAGAAGGAAAAAGAAAAAGCTGCAATTATACAAAGTTGACCGAGCACGGGATGACAACTATCAAAGGTGACCTATTGCAACCTGTTTGAAGCTCCAATAGTCACAAATAAGTCACTCAAAGACATATTGTGACTAGTAGCTTATAAGGTAGGTCATTTGTAAACTTGCTACTTAGGATATAGGTTATAATTAGTTAAAAGTAGTTATAATAGTCAGAAATCTTTTTACTGGTTCAAGAGGTTGTTCAGTTGGTAGGTTGTTTAGTTCAGATCGTTGTATATCACATTTTTATTTCATGGAGGCGAGGAATACCTTTTTATCATTTTTAGGAGCTTAGAGTTCGAAGACATGCTTTCTTAGGCTCCAAATTGAGCTAGGAACATTAAGCTTGAGACTCATTCCTCCTCCATTGAATAATGTCCTGTAAAACTTTCTTTTATTGCAGTTTAGTTGTATTTAATCCATTTGCAACAATTCAATTTCTCTTCTGATTGTTATGTAGTTGTTTAACGCAAATTTCCATTTATTATGCATTGTTCTTCATCTTTATTTCATTCTAAATCAGATTTTACATTTGCCTTGATTAGTTAATGAATCATTCTTTCAATATTAACTAAACATAATTTCATATTCATTCTAAACTTTAGTAAGTCCAAATTTGACTTCTAAAGACTAAGCATTCAAATTTAATCCTTAGAAATCAAGGTGAACCATCAAATTCTTCAAGTTTAATGTGAATATGATTGAAATTTTTATTTTCTATTTTAAATCAATTTTCTCGTGCTTCTCCACTATTTTGAAATTCATTTATTATTTTATTGTCGTTCATGTGATACACATATCCATTTAAAATTTTTAAGGAAATTTAGAATTAAATTATATGTCGTTTCTTTAAAATTCCAAAATCCTTTTATGGAAGTTAATATGTGCGCTACATGTTCTGGCATAGCTTTCGATGTTGATTTTCATTTTGTTATTGAACTCTTATTCACATTCTTGTTTAAGTCTACATTGATGATTAAAAACATATTTACACTATAAATTCTAGTTTCAAACTCAGATTTCCATGTTTCATAGTTTTAGTAGTTAAGTTGTCAAATTGCATTTTTAAGCCAGTTTAAAATTAGGCATTTTAGTCCTAGTGATATTTTAGTCAAGTTCTTCCATTCAATAATCAATCAGGTTCATTGTAAACATGTTGTATTGTTAAATAACTGATTCATTCTTTGGTATGTCGTAGAATGGGTCATATAAAATTTTGCTATAAAAGTTGTCACCTTGACCGAGTTTTGCTTGCTTCCAAACATGTTTTGGGCATTGAAATTGTGTTTGTGATTTGGTTAGAGTTTCTGTACATTTCGTCGATATTATCTAAGTGATTGCATTAGGTTCCATGCATTTAGACTACATCAAAATCAGCTTTACCACACGAATCATAAATAGTAAACGTGATGTCAAAAGCTAAAAAATCAAGTTTGCTGTAAAAAAAAAATTGGAAATTGGCTTTAGAGATTGAAATTGAGAAAATTAATTTGTTAGTTGATTGTGTATTGATATTGTAGTTAGTTTGATAATTCTAGGTGTGTTCCATCATTCATACATGTATATAGCACATTTCCATTTCTCATAGACATTACAAAAAACACATTATGAACATTAAATCACATAAGATTCCAAAGCATATTTGAATTGTAGTATATTTTTATATACTTTTAGTTGATTCCAAAGCTTAGAGCATTAAATCACATAATTTCTAATACATTTTTCATTGTCTTGTTTCTAGATTTAGCTTTAGGTTCATTCTATAACATCCCAATTTTTTTTTCATCTTAAAAACTATAATTAATACAAATTAAATAATTTAGAATAAAACTTCATTCCTATTTTATTGAAAATCTCAATAAACAAAAAAAAATTACAACCTTAAACTTCATTAAAAAGGAAAAACTTAAGATTAAAAAATTGCCCCAAATGTTTTCCAATATTGACCACTCTCCTTAGTGTTGTGCATCTTCCTCAACAGATGTATGGTCATCTACTTCCATATAAAAACGATAATCACAGGTGAAAACCACAACCACCAAAATAGAAGAGTGAACTAACATAGTAAGGTCAAAACTTTTTGTTTAAGGAACCAATAAAATAAATAAATAAAAATTAAATTCTTTTCACAGAGATGCACACACAACATCCTAAAAGAGGTCCTCCCCACCCAAAAGTTAAACAATCACCCCAATGGGCAGCCTCCTTGATTATAATGGTACAAAACACCCTCAAAGGGTAGCCTCTCCGACCATAAGTGGAACACATCGCCCTCATAGGCCAACCTCCCCGACTATGGTGGAACAAAACACTCTTCCAAGGAGTCTCCCCAGTTATGGTGGAATACATTCACAAACACGTAGAAACTTTCCAAAATATATGTCTTCAAAAAACCCATCTTTTTAACTCATTTATCCATAATACTCATGCAATTTCAAAAAATCTCATCCTCATAGCTTTAAATAACGAATTGAAAATACCAATCAAACCTCAAAGCATCATTGTTCTTAAATTCAAAACACATACATACAAGAAAAATAAGAAAACAAGAATGTAAGAAAGCAAATATGGAAATTCCCTCTACCCCTTTTTGTTCACTTCTTCCTTCATCCTCTTTGAAACTTGTCATTTAAAACTTTATCCCTTCTTCCTAAGTTTGAATCTTACTCTTACTTGTCCTCCAAATCTACTTAGTTGAGTTCTTTCTCATCCAACTGTAACACTTACTTGTTTAATATGTATATTGATGGGCTTCACTCTCATCCTTAATACACTATATACTATTCAAAGATTTTAAGTGATCCTTCTATTAACCATAAAATATTAGATATATCTTTTCCTACCTTTTTGTTTTTGTTTCCCAGAAAATTTCTTTAAATATCTTGTATATAAAGAAAAACACACACATAATAAATCTCAAATCTTTTTAATAAATTTGTTTAAGAAATAATCATCATATATAACTTGCTTATATTATAATAACTACTTTACATATCTTTTTAGGAAACTTATATTATAATAACTACTTTATATATCATTTAAATAAAATAATTACACATTCATCATTTTCAATTACATTCTAGAAGTAGTTTAAGATTGTTTTAGATTCCTTTTGTATTTCCCCACTGTCTTACACTTGTTGACATATCCATACACTCAATTCACCCAATTTTTATGGCCATTTCTTTGGATAGATACCCTAGTTGATCACTCTATTACATTTATAGGGGAAATTGGGTTTTGTTACTCTTTATGTAACTAAAGGGTTTTAACAAATGGCGTCGTTTCCTGAGAATCGGTGAAATTGAGTGAATGTGTGAATATGTAAATTGTGTTACATAGTGTAATTAGATTTGTGTGCATAGATTGTATATTATTTGATATAACTTTGTTTGTTGCAAGTTTTTTTTTCTTATGTTGTATATTTGGAGAGGAAAAACAACATGATGATTAGATATGAGAATAAGTCACTGAAGGAGTTAGCATATGGAAGTATGAGCAGCAAATCAAAGTGGTGGGGAACTCATCAAGAACAAAATGATGTTAGTTATGAGCTGAAAATTGATTTGATCAATCAGCTGCCATGATTCTCTAGCCTAGTTGATGAGAATACATTCCATCATCTGAGGGAATCCATTTTGGTTTTTGATATGATGAAACCACTAACACAAAAAGGGGTTATAACGTCTCCAAACCAACATTTGTCCAAGGCAAAAGTAAATGTAAAAAATGACCGATGGCCTTTTTCTAAATTAAATGACAAGTTTGATGTCGACCGCTCACGAATCAGACATTCAATTGCGATTTGATGTCGGCCCCTACTGCAACCAAAGTTGAAGGATGTCGGCCCTGCTGCAACCGAAGTTGAAGGACGTTGGCCCTACTACAACTGAAATCGAAGGATGTCGACCCTGTTACAACAAAAGTTGAAAGATGTTGGTCCCTATTGCAAGTAAAGTCAAAGGATGTTAGCGCCCTACTTATCCGACGCAAATATGCTTTAAAATGTTACAAAAGCTATTGCACAAGCCATTTCCCTACACAGTTTCTTTACTTTTTCTCTTCCAAGCCTCTCTAGCTACTGCGACGACTTGTGTGACCACCACCTAAGGTAAGTTGTGCTGCATTTAAGGAAAATGCATGTTACTTGGTATCCTTGAGCGTGATTCTTTTTCGTTTTCACCAATTGTTATCGTGTAGGGAGTGTTTTGAACCCCTTCAAGTGGCCTCGAGTCCTATGTTCTCCATTGTTGGGGATGACTCTTCCACAATGGCGACGACAAGGCTTGAGGTGGTTAGTGTAACGTCATAGCCAGAAATTACTTATTTAAAATAAAAAACAACTAAATATAATAATTAAAACCTCATTTATTATAAAATTCTTTCCCATAATGTTGGAAAATTTAAACATTTATTTCAACACGCCAAAACAAATCAAACTGCGGCGTTCAAATATTACAATTATAAAGTATTTGTAAAGCCAATACAAAATAGTCCATAAAACTTCCAAGAAGAAATCTAGTAAAATTCCCATAGTCGTTCCCCCACTCCGCCTCTAAGCATCCACACGCTCACTTGCATCAACCTATGCTCCCATGTAATAAGTTACACGATCATCGCCAAACACACACAAAAAGTGTGAGCTCAATAATAAAAAAAAATACAACAAGACATAATTAAAGTGTCTCAAATTTTAACCCCTGTTAGCATTCCCCATTCCCTAGTTCCTCAACTTTCAAACCTTATTTTAGACGCCTCTTGATTCTACACACTTTGGTGAGTACACTGATCGACCTTTGTTGCACGAGTGTCTACTTGCCCTCCGACCTCTTGATTCTACACACTTTGGGCAAGCCGCCAGGCGCCATACCAGTAGTGCAATGCTACTAGTTTTTGGCACATTAAGCAGGTCCTAATGGACCTCAATCACATCATACAAAAAAAATCATGGTACAATTACGATGATCCAGTTATACCATAACTAAATCACAATACACCTATTTAATCATGCAACCAACATGGCCAATATTACATATACACTTTTAGGAATAACATAGCCACCAACCTGCCAATGACAATGACATATATAGTCTGGCCCACCATACATAAAATCAATTTCATACATCCAGGCATAGTCATAGAACTGAATTGCACTGACACACTTCACTTAGCGTATTTTCTCCATTAATACATATCTTTCCTCAAACTATTGATAGAATACCACACATCAATGGAAAAATAAACCATTCCAATTTCAACTCAAGTGCAATTCCCAATTAGATACAAAAACCATTTAAATTAATTCGGCCTGTTGTTTTTATGTGAATGCAACCCCAACCATCGCAAAGTTATACATAAACTTTATCCATATTACACACATTTTTACTTGTCTATACCTCCTACCTGTTAATTCTGTTTTCACATAAAATTATTCAATACCCAAACGCCAAATTATAGAACAAGCATCAAATCTGGCCCTGTTCTGAGGTGTCGCCTGGCGGTAGTTCCTGTGCCGCCAGGCAGTGCATCCAAACCTGGTTTCTGCCAGATTTTTCTAGCACCAATCGTGACTCCCAACACCCTAATTGCAATACTAACCTTCGCACTGACACAACCTAACATGCACACATCATACAAGTTTCATGCTTGGTTCATTTTAACATTATTTCTATAAAACGGCACACCATTCATAAACATAATTCATGCTTATTTATTTCCAACCCCAACATGAACTCGAATCCTCAAATTCCTTTAAGATTTCTTACAATTTCCACCAAATAATTAATTACAGATCAATCTTGTCATGGCAATCGTATAAGTACAATAAAAATCTAATTCAAACCAAACAAACCAGGGAAAACTAGCAACAGCGAATACATCGCCTGGCAGGTCGCCTTCAGCCGCAAGGCGGTTCATAGGGAAACCTAGAAAATTGGGCTTAATCACATGTGTCACCTAGTGGTAGTTCATGTGCCGCCAGGAAATTTCTAGAAAAATCCAGAAACGCGAAAAAGTCCGAGAATGGCATGGTCATACACTTGAAGCATGATACAAAATACATATTTGTACGATAAACAAAATTAAAAACACCTAATAGGAACTCCCCTAACTTGGAATCCTTGCTTAACTTGAATAACCTTTGATTAAACCTTGCTCCCAATTGCTTGCTTTAGTTCTCTCCAATTCAATCTCTACACTTTAACCCACCACCCAAATTCACTCTAAATTCTTTCTCACTATAGTGCAGAACAATGGTAGCCTTGACCCAAAAATGAAAATGGTTATTAACAATCATAAATTTAATAGCACATAAATGGCATACATAGGACTTAAACCCAAGTCCTCACACATAACTAAGTACTCTAAACCACTTGAACTAGTACTTTTCCACATCATACATGTCAGAATTTAATGCCATAAAGGCTCCCACTACCATCATTTATTAAATAATTATTTATTTAATTATTTAAATTCTTCGGGTCTTACAGTTAGTTCACCCTCTAACTTCTTTCAAGGTTTGGATATGAACCAAATATTGAATAGTTTAATTTATCTTCAATGAAGTTTGGATATAGCTTTATTTGCATATGATTTTGGTTATCTTTGTTAGCAATTTTGGGTCATGCATATATATGACACATAATTAAATGTGTTAGGGCCATTATTTATTAAGCCAAATAATATAGTGATCTCACTAAATTAAAGTTTTTGCTAAAGACATATGTCATGAAAATAAATATTGTGTACAGACCATAAAGTAATTTCTAATTTGATGAGGGGCCAAATTAGAAATACTAAAACTTAAGTAATTAACAGTTTAAAAATGGTCGTGGTCCCCTTCTGAGAGCATATAAAGACATAACGTACTTTTTAAGTTCCTGTTCCTTTCTCTCTATCCCCATCAAGAGAGAAAACCAAAGGGAAATAAAGGTGCTATATAGGAGGAAGATCAGTGGATCAGTAGTGTTCATAAGAAGGGAACATCATCATTAAGGCTAATTCAGGTACGCTTCCGTTTACAATTTATAGCATGTTTATGAGTATGGGATATTGCTTATGATTGATCGTTAGAATCAATATTATGATCATATTCTGCGTGTGCTAAGAAATATTATTTAAATTCCTTGGGTCTTACAGTTAGTTCACCCTCCAACTTCTTTCAAGGTTTGGATATGCAGCAAATATTGAATAGTTTAGTTTATCTTCAATGAAGTTTGGATATGACTTTATTTGCATATGATTTTGGTTATCTTTCCCTATATTTTATCTATCTTGGCCAAATTTTGTTAAGGATTTTAGGAGGAAAATGGGTTCTGAAAAATATTAGTTTGATCAAACAAAGGTCTAAAGCAACTAAGTGAAGGAATTATTTAGCTGAAGAATTCAAAGGATGAGGAAGAAGGGAATTTGATAACAAAAGTTGGAGTTGTTACCTTCAGAAGCATAAAAGAACTTATTTGGAAAGTATAAGGGAATGAAGCTGAGAAAGGGTAGAAGGGATTATTGAAGACACCCCTTCCATTTCCATCAATAGTTGAGAAAACTTAGAAAAAAATTGAAACTAACTGAGAACTGTCAAAAGAAAATCAAAAAGTGGAAATTTGCATGCCTTTGCTTGATGTTATTTAACAGATCCTCAGTATGCTCGACTCCTTAAGGAGATCCGTTCACAAAGAGAAAGATCAAAAAAGGGGTATTTGCAATCATTTTATACTATTTTCCACTAGGAATGCCAAAGAAATATGGAGACTCTGATTCATTTACCATACCCTACGCCATTGGCGGTATCACTCACTACTGCACAAAAAGGGCTTATAATGTCACCAATTCCACTTTGCATGACCCAAAATTTGACATTAAAAATGTGTAGTGGCACTTTTGTAAATATTTCGTCAAAATTGACGTTAGACTCCTCACAACAGACGTTAATGTGAAACTACCCTTGGTCTGGCAATTTTTAACTTCTATTGGCCTTAGGGTCGACATCAAATTGAAATTGACGTCTCTTGTGGGTGGATCTGACATCAATTTGACTTTTAAAATTTCAGAAATAGCGCCAATGCCCTCACCTTTCTCTTTCTCGTTTGCACAAGCCTCCCACCCAAAGTTAAATATTAATATATAAAAAAAGATTTTATTATAATTTAAAGAAAGAAAAATTTTAAATATTTGTAAATTAAATATGTTCTTTTTTATAGTTTTTTAAAAATATTTTGTAACTGTACCAAGTTTGTTTCATTAACATTTTCAAAATTAAAGGTTGTTTCGGTTGTAATAAAGTTTTATTTATTTGTAGTTGTGTAGAACTTTATATAATTGTTACAATTTTTCCAATGACTTATTTAGTAATCTTATTTAAAATTTATGTAATTATCTTTTCATTCTAAATGTTTGACATTTAATATGTTGTTTAAATAGAATATTTGGTAATATAATGTTTCTATTCGTAATTTTTTTTATAAAATTAATTAACTAATATTAAAGAGTAAGAAAACAAGTATGTGTATGGGCACAAGTATCCCACTTACCTTGGATGAGGATGACATAACTTTTATAGTTGTCATTTATAAGAATGAAGATGAGTAAGAATTTTTACTTCGAGGTTGGGGATGAAATAATGAAACTCATCTCAGTCCTCCTTCCGTTGTCATCCCTGATTTTATTTTAGAAATTTTAGTAAATCAATAACTAACGATAGAAGATTTTAACCTCTATACTTAGCTTTCCTTTTTTTTACTTGAAAAGTTGCTACACTACAAATTTTATTTTGCCACTCCAAGTTTCTATATCCCTAATTAGTCCATGTTCTCACTATCTTATCTTTCACACTTTTTAAATGTAATTATTTTTTAAGTAAAGTAATACTTACAATAAAAAAAATTTAACTAAATAAATAAAACCTATTAATAATAAAATTATAAAAAGTATTTATATTTACTTTTGTAATTATAAAAATTTTATTACCATAAAAAAAATAACACATACGCTCGACACAATATTTTCACTTAGTAGTTATAATGTTATTTCAAAATATAGTATATCACACAATAAATATCTTTTAAAAAGGGATAAATTTTGTTAAATTATAACAGTTTTAAAAGTAATATTCCTGAAGAAAAAGAAATAGTTAGAAATCAAATTTTGTTATTTAGAGTATGGATTAAAAACATCTTGTCTTAAGAAATGAAAACTTATTTCTTAAATTGAATCATTTCTTCTAACATTGATAACTTATTTCTTAAATTGAATTATTTCTTCTAACATTGATACTTTGTAGGAAAAAAATTAAAATAGGTTGTTC
>Ga0209389_1005203_pt1 | contig 11027 bp, 6 predicted proteins | sample CowpearedBW_FD_187526 | JGI IMG/M metagenome (GOLD analysis project Ga0209389, IMG submission 187526) | Root nodule microbial communities of legume samples collected from California, USA - Cow pea red BW (SPAdes) (version 2) | ecosystem: Host-associated > Plants > Roots > Nodule | place: USA... | reverse complement strand
TGAGTTCAAAGTCTGTTGATACACCCATGGATCCCAATACTAAACTTCTACCAAATCAGGGGGAGCCTATATATGATCCTGAGCAGTATAGACGATTGGTTGGGAAATTAAATTATCTTACCGTTACTCGTCCTGACATTTCCTTTGCAGTTAGTGTGGTATGCCAATTTCTTAATTCTCCATGTGAAGATCATTGGAATGCAGTCATTCGCATCTTGAAGTATATTAAAAAATCTCCTGGAAAAGGATTGTTATATGATTCTAATAACCATACAAGAGTTGTTTGCTATTCAGATGCTGATTGGGCAGGATCTCCTTCTGATAGAAGATCTACATCTGGGTATTTGTCTCCATTGCTGGTAACTTGGTCTCGTGGAAAAGTAAGAAACAAAGTGTTGTAGCAAGATCCAGTGCATAAGCAAAATATAGAGCTATGGCCTCAGATGCCTGTGAACTTGTTTGGCTCAAGCAATTACTTCAAGAGTTACAATTTGGAGATGTTACTCAAATGACACTTGTGTATGACAATTAGGCTGCTCTTCATATTAGCTTTAATCATGTCTTTCATGAGAGGACCAAACACATTGGGATTGATTGTTATTTCGTTCGGGAAAAGGTTATGTCTGGAGACATCAAGACTGAGTTTGTTAACTCAAGCGATCAGTTAGAAGATATTTTTAGTAAGTCTTTACGGGGACCTAAAATTGATTATATTTGTAACAAGCTTGGCACATACGATTTGTATGCTCCAGCTTGAGGGGGAGTGTTAAATATTGTTTGATATTATTAAGATATTGTTAGATATTGATAACCACAATATCAAACAATATCTTCTATTTAATCTTTTTATTTTCAGTTACTCTTTTTACTTGTACCTCTCTATTATAAATAGATTACCCTATGTGTGGTTTATACACAAGAGAGATTAATCTCAATCCCTATTTTCTTTATTCTCAACATGGTATCAGAGTCTGGTTCCGATCCAAGGACCTGTGGGTTATGGCCCACCACGCGCACTCATTGTTGTAATTATAGTTCTGGATTATGTAATCTGTAATACAAATTTACATTTTAAATTCTATAATTCGTAATGCAAATTTATATCTCGTATTATACAATTTATATTGCAAAATTACATTATAGATTATACACTTTGTAACCAAAAATTATATTTCACGTCTTTAATCGCTGATTTTTATATTTGTCCTTACACTTCATATTATTGATTTATTATGATCTTTTCATTTGTTTTAATGGACTTTTGTGAATATTTTTTAGGATGATGTGGAAAAAGATGATGGGTGAAGGTAGAGGTGAAAGAAGAAGATGGGATAGAGGTGAAGATGGAGATGAAAATGGAGGTGGGAGAAAATAGGCTGGAGTTGGAGGTGGAAGAAGAAAATGAAGTGGAGGTAGAGGAAACTATAGAGATGCTATGGGAGAGAAGGAGAAGAAGAAAAGGAAATTTGACTTTTTAACTTATTTATGGGATGCAGTAAAAAAGTAAAAAAAACATCTGGGTGCAAAAAGAAATTCCCTTAAAAGAAGTATACGATTTTCTTGGAATGATGAGAAAAAAATAAAAACTTCAAAACGAGAGAGTAGTAAATAAATGAAGGAGGATAATATAATTTTCTAAATTGTAAATTCTTAATATTATTATTAATATTATTATATAATTATGTATTTTTTAATTCATTTATCGGTACAATATGAGTATGAATATACAATAAGACTGAAATATGTGCAATTTAATAACCAGAAAGATAAATTAAGAAAATCTGGAAAATAGTTTTGTATTCAAATGATTATTGAGAAATTCTACACATACCATTTTAATAAGGCAAATGTATTATTTTATTAAATATATAGTCCTAAAAGAATTTAACAAAAGTTTTCATAAAGGAGGTTTAATATAATTTGGTGATATAAAAATGAAAAACTGAATTCAATACTTTAGAAATATGATAATAATTAAATGCATAAAATAGATTATGAGTACAGTTTTTATAAATATATTATTGTTTGTATATAAACATATTGTTATATAATTTCGTTGCATGCTTCTACAAAAGTTGTACAATGCAGGACTTTAGAAAATTTTAATGTGTAGGATTAATGAGTTAAGTGTAAATTATAATTTTTAGAATGAGTTAAATGACAAAATGAGTTTTGTAGCTCATTTGGTTGCAGTTTTGTATAATTCGAAGATTTCAAATACCACTAGAGATGTTTTCATTTTATAGAATTTCTAAAATTTAATTTGTATGATTAATTAATTTGGGTTTGTTTATTTGGGCTTGGAGAAGAGTAGTAAACACATGAAATAAGGTATGGGTTTTTTTAGGATTTAGAACAATAACGGAATAGTGAAGTATAAATGGTTAGAGTTGAAGTAATAATCCAAGTAAGAGATCTAACTATTCTTGTTCCTTTTCCTACATGTGCTTATGCTGGTGTTGCAAGGAATGCTAATCTTGTTTATTTTTTATGTATGGGATGTGATCGATTATGGTTGTACGTTTAATCATGTATGTGATGGTTTGCTTCATTTATTAGATGTCATTCTTAGTGCATGATTTAAGGTGAAGTATTATATCAAGTTTTAGATAACAAAGTATGATGAAGTATGTTTAAAACCATAAGATATGTGTTCTAGAGTGTCTTTAGTTTATGCATTTTTGTTGGGTGCAATTTTGGACCATTGGGTGTGACAATGGAGACACTATTACAAAACCGTTGGGTGCTGGGCACGAGTATTGTAGGTGCAGGGCACTGGACACTAGGTGTAGGACGTTGGATGCCACTTTGTTTTTCTATTTCTAATTGTCTTGGTAAAGTTGCGATTTCCAATCTGTTAACCGTTGGATCGTGTAGAAATTTGAACAAATGGTTCTTGACTTGTAGTTCTTCACTTCTACCATTCAAATCGATAATTGGATGCATGTGGTTAGAGAAAATAGTCACACATAGTTGTTATATTTTAGGTTTCTCTTTCTTGGTTCTTTAAATTTGATATTATTAATTTGAGGTATTGGCTAGTTGTGAGGCACTTATTTGTGCTTTTCATTGACTTTGAAATAAAAAGAGTGTTTAATGGTAATTTGTGATTGTTGTAATTCAAACGGGTTGTGATTGGTGGAAATTTAGTTTATTCGTTATGAGGATTTTTAGAGAGTTTTGCGTTAGCAAATGTAAGATTTGAGTTGAAGTATGTATGATGTGTAAACTTATAGTTTTTAGTAGGATTAAAGTGTAATCAGTTGAAGAAATTCCATTTTAACATGAGGATATTGTGAATGCTATTGGACTATTTTGATGATGAATTGTTGAGTTCTCATTATAAAAGATGACATAATTAATATATGTAATTTTTATTCGGTTTATGGATAGACATTGTTAAAGAAATTCGATCATTGTTTTGAGTAAGAATTAATGAATGTTATGCGGTATGAATATATGGCGATATATGAAATGATGATAATTGGTATAGGATTGGAATGTCTTAGTAATTATAATGAAAGTGTGATTAAGTTTGAAGGGTGATTGATTAATTTTACTTTAATATATTGAAATGGATTCTTTGAGGTTGGATCAAATAAAATGAGTTAAGCTCATGTTAAGTTAAGTAGAGTTGAATCAATTGAGAAGATTGGTGAGTGGTTGTGTAGTAAGAATTGAATGGAATAATTCAAAGTTTAATCCTATGATATTAGGAATTTGGGACTATTAGAATATATTTTTAAGGTATAATAATCATTGAAAGGAAGAACATCGAGAGAAGTAAGTGGAAAGTGTAAAGAATTACGTTATGGAGTATTTTCGTGTTGTTGTATTCATACAACTAAGCTTAGGTTAGGTGCATTGGGCGTCACCTGAACAATGTTTTACGTGATGTATTATTTTATGCGAGTCAAAATTGTGAAGTAGAAGTTATTTAGTATGATTTTGACGACATCAAATGTATGCTTATGCGATGGTGACTCAACGAAAGGTGGGCACTCTACTAGTCTCTAGTGGTGAGCGTGAATGTTCACTCCGCCCGTAAGACTATCGGGGAGCAGTGGGGAGTGGCTTTTGCTTGTAAGTTTCTTGGGGAGCTGTAGGAATGGTAACTCTATCTAGTCGTAGTGGAGGTGGACTTTGCCTAGGAAGCTCTAGCAGAGAGTGGTGAGAAGTGACACCTACAAGCTTCGCTCATAAGACTCCCGGGGAGTAGAGGAAGTGTAATGGAAGACAAGAGGATAATTTACCATTATTATTTTCTTCTAAGTGCAATTTTCAAGGATGAAAATATTTATGTGTTGCGCAAGATGTAAGACCTTAGAAAATTTTATTTTAATATAACGAAAATGATAAGTTAAGTTTAATTATAATTTTTAGAATGAGTAAAATTACAAAAACAAGTTTTGTAGCTCATTTGGTTGTACTTGAGTAGCATATGGAACATATTAGATTCAACTCCCTTTAGCAATGTCTTTGTTTTAGAAAATTTCTAAAACTTAATTTGGATGAAATGAACTTGGGTTTGTTTCCTTGGGCTTATTTGGGGAAGAGTAGTAAACATGAAATAAGGCTTCAAGATTGATTAAGATTTTTATTAGTGATAAAGTTTTGGGGTAGGATTTTTTTTTGAGATGGTGTCGTTTGGGAGTCTGTAAGGTAAATGGAAAAGTAGTGAGGTTTTGTGGATTAAGAGCAATAATAGAGAAATGGAGTATCAAGGACTAGAGTTTAAGTAATAATCCAAGTAAGGGTAGCTATTTGTTCTTGTTCTTTTCCTTGCTTGTGCTGGAGTTAGTGTTGCAAGAGTGCTAATCTTTTTTATTTTTGTATATATATGATCACGATTAGTTATGATTGTACATTTAATCATGTATGATATGGTTTGTTTTATCTGTTAAATGTCATTCTTAGTGCATAATTTAATTTGAGTGATTATATCATGTTTTGGATAATAAAGTATGATGGAATATGTTTAAAACCATAAGATATGCATTCTAGAGTGTCTCTGGTTTATGCATTTTCGCTTGGCACAATTTCAGACCTCTGGGCACCACCATGACAGTGAGGACACTGTCACGAAACCAATGTTGGGCGTGAGTATTGCATATGTAGGGCGCTAGATCTGTCACACATAATTGTTATATTTTTTTCTTCTCCTTCTTGGTTTTTCAAATTTCAAAGCATTATTAATTTGAGATATTGGCTAGTTGTGAGGCACACATTTGTGCTTTTGGTTTGACTTTGGAATAAAATAATGTTTAATGGTAATTTGTGATTGTTGTAATGCATATCAGTTTTGATTGGTGGAAATTGAGTTGAACTATGTATGAGGTATAAACTTATGGAATTTTAGTAGGATTAGTGTAATAAGTTAAACGAATTCCATTTTAACATGAGGATATTATGAATAATATTGGCATATTTTCATGATGGCTTGTTGAGTTCTCATTGTAAGAGATGACATGATTAAGCTAAGTCAATTTTATCTAGCTTACAAATAAATATTGTTTAAGAAATTTTATCATTATTTTGAGTAAGAATTAATTCATATCATGCGATATGAATATATGGTGATATATGAAATCGTGATAACTTATGTAGGATTGGAATGTCTTGGTAATTGTAATGAAAGTGTGTTTAAGTTTGAAGGGTGATCGATTAGTTGTTCTTTGATGTAATGAAATGGATTCTTTGAGGTTAGGTGAAAGAAACTGAGTTAAGCTTATGTTAAGTTATGTAGAGTTGAATCAATTAAGAAGATTAGTTAGTGGTTTTGTAGTATGAATTGAAGGAAATAAATTTAGAGTTTAATCCTATAATATTAAGAATTTGGGATTGTTTGAAGATAATTTTAATGTAATGATAATCATTTAAGTGAAGAACATTAAGAGGAAGTAAGTGGATAGTGTAAAAGGTTACACTATGGCGTATTTTCATGTTGTTGTATTCATACAACTAAGCTGAGGTTAGTTGTGTTGGGTATCACCTGAACAATGTTTTAGGTGATGTATTATCTTATATGAGTTGAAATTGTGGAATAAATGTTATTTAGTATGATTGTGATAACATGTAAATGTATGCTTGTGTGATGGTGACTCAGCGAAAGATGGACACTCTGTCAGTTTGTAGTGGTGAGCGTGAGTGTTCACTCTGCTCGTAACACTCCTAAGGAACATTAGGGAGTGGTTTTCGCTCGTAAGTCTCTCGGGGAGAGTAATGGGAAGAGTAGCTTTGTGTAATTGAACCAGAAGTGAACTTCATTGGGAAGCTCTAGAGGAGAGTGATAAGAAGTGACACATGTGTACTTCGTCAAGGAAGCTCTTTTTGTGTCGCACAAGCCTCATCAAACAAAATTAAGTTTTCCCCTTAACTAATGTAGCATAGAGGTCAACCTGGGTCAGTCCAAGGAACACGATTCCAATGAGTTCATTGATTTTTTTTTTACTTTAATGGTTGGGGGATTGAAAAATGTGAAAACAACAAAATAGTAAAATTGTATTTAAAGTGAAGTGAAAATAAAAAAATAAAAGTTGTAATTGGAAAAATAAAATTCAACTAGGAAGGAAAATGTGGGACTACAAGCAAAACAATGATCATAAACCTAACAAAAACTTGGAAAGTAAAGGATAAGTTGAATTCTAACATGTAATGGAAGCCAAAATAAAATGACATGTTAGTTGGGTTGTAAAAGCAAGCATTAAAGGGAAAATTATCAACCAAACCAATGAAAATAAAGAAAGATATAATGTGCAAGCTGTAAAACTTGAAATGAGGTAAGCTAAAGAATGAGAAGCATTGTAATGGCTATAAGATGGTTCCCAACAACAATTAACTAGTAGAAATTAAAGATATTGTAGCTCAATAAGTAAAGCAAGATGAAAATAAGAAAGGAGAATGAGCGAAAAGAAGTGACGTGAATGAAGTTACCCATGTTGCTATTTAAAATTTAGAATGGAAATACATAGAGATTAAATGAATGAGAAAAATCAACCATAGTCCATAACAAAGAAAACTTAAAGGTGAGTATCCATGGAGCTCCACTTACAAAACATTAAAAACCTCAAAACAAAAAAAACGTGAAAATAACTATTCTCTATGGTTGTTGCCCCCTCTTCTAAAGAGCTTAAGTGACTTAATTTTACCCTTTTTTGGGCCATTCAATGTTCAGCCCACAATACAAGTTCGAGAGGAATGAAAATAAAGCATAGAAAATTACAAAACTACCCCTACATAAAAGAAAAATAAACAATCCTGATAGGTAATTCTTGTTAACGTCTGCGATTTTGTAAATTGAACTGCATCTTGTATAGAGCTCCAAAAATTGTGTTGAAAAGGTCAGTGTTGAAAAGTCAACGTTTTTACGCTAGCGACGGGAAGTGTGTGACAAGGAAAAAAGATATGCTTTAACTTGTGCCATGTGGCAGTTTGGTTGCGCCACGTGGTGATGCAGTTGTTGAAAACTACCTAAAATTCACAAATCTAAGCTAAGATGGAAAGATAAAAGAAACATAAGATGCTAAGGGAGTGTAATAAGCTTCAATATGAAGGTATAGAAATTGAGTTATCAGACACCCATGTACTTAGTCGGTGAAGTTGCGTGCGAAAGCTATTGTTGAAGCCTGATTCTTGATCATAAGATCATTGGCGATTGTGTTATTTGCGGTGATGGTATGTTTTGAACAATTGTGTGAGACAACATGCTTTGTGTGGTTGTGTGAAACGATCGATGTAATTGTATGGTGTTGTGAGACATTATGACTTTTTAAGGTTTGAATGAGTTGTTATATTATGATTGATGTATATTCTTTTTATGATGTTTGTATGTTAGCTCACCCTTGTTTTATTTGTGTGTTACTAAGATGATCCTATTTTTATACAGGAGTAGATGAAAGTATATTAGGAAAGATGCATAGTAGAGATGAAAGTTGTGGGAAAGTTATGGGAGCAATTGTCTTTAGTCATTTTTAAAAGAAGAAGTTTTGTTCCATTATTAGTTTGACAATTTTTCACTTTTGAGACAATGAGACATACCTTTTTTATACATTGGTGAATAAAGGTGTTTTATGTTAATGTCAAAGTTTTAGGTCACTTATATTTTCAACACAAATGAGATAATATTATTTTAGTATCATCTTAGTCGAGGCATTACATATCACCCTAGAAAGGTGAATATAGTAGTAGTCACTTCAAGTAGAAGGGTAGTGCACACATCCTTTCACTATAAGAAAATATTTATTTCTATATATCATGTTCTTTATTTCTAGTGTTCATGGAAGTATGCTTAACTTGTAGATCAAACCACATGTTTGTGAGAGAGAACTTAAGGGTGTCAGACACAAGACTTCCCAATCCAGGTGGAGGAACCCTTGCTTTGAGGACAAAACTCTTTAAACCAACTGATCCCGCATATCCATGTTTGGTGTATGCAAAGGGTTATGAAACTTGATTGGATCTAAATACTAGACTAGATGTCTCTGCATCTAGTGTTGCTGAGGTATGATGATTGGCCAAATCACCACGGAATGCAACACAAGTCAAATAACCAACACATAGAAACAAGAACACAATACATATATAATAAGATGCAATACAAAGAGAGTTTATAAGTTATATTCAATCTCAACAATGGAGAAATTTACTGCTCATGATGATGGATACAAGATGAACGTGGATAAACTTTCTTCCTTCAATAGCTTTTAAAAAATATTTACTAATAACTAACTACTCTAAGTGTTTCTCTCTGTAATAATAATAATACTATCTCAGCATTTATGTCTTTCCCAAAGCGCGGAAAAATTTAAATTTTTTTTATATGTGTCATAATTAAAAAAATCCAAAAGTAGTTCTTTACAAAAATAAACCATGTTCCAATATTGACTTAATTAGAAAATTACAACTAGTAAAAAAAATTCCTCAAGGAACCCTAATCACTAGCCCCCACTCTAGCTCTATGTATCACCAGTACCACCTTAAACATCATCTGCTCCCGGGTAACAAATTACACAATCATCGCCAAACACATAGAAAGGGTGAGATCAATATAATTTAACATACATGAAAAGTTACATCATAAACCCTCACCCAAATATTTTAACTTAGCCCAAAACCCCTTCTGAGAACTTTTCATTATGCATTAGAAATCAAGGCCTTCCACTATGTTCATCCAACTTCTACACCCTTTGACGATGACCTTAATATGGCACATGCTGCCACGAGCCTACCACTCGTGGTCCAACCTCTATAAGCCTCCCACTCGTAGACCAACACGCGTGGAAATATCACATTAAGAACCACCATCCGTAACAACCAAGTGGAGCTAACCAATATGAACCACTATTCGTATCTTATACGAGATTCCCAATATTACCGGCCTACCACCCGTGAGTGACAATCAAGTGGAGCTAGTCAAATACGAGCCACCACTCGTATGCTCCCACAAGATTTCAGACCTCACCGGCCTACCACCCGTGATCACCACGTGTTTACAATAATTACAAGTAACCACTCATAAATGGGCCTCAGCACGTCTCAACCCAAAGACATCATCCAAAACTGTGTAGACCTTGCAAAACATCCAAGTAACAACCTATGTCCCTTACGCTATCGCTTGGCGCAACCAGGCTAAATGTCGCTGCACACCGCCTGGAGGGCTCCCTTTACCGCCAGCGCCAAGTGTCCTAGAGCCCACTTGTCAACACCTAATTTCGTCCGGACAAATAATTTTTTTTTAAAAAAATATATTGAAAAATAAATATTGAATAAAAAGGATAAAAATAAATTTTCTTATAAAAAAAATTGATTAAAAAAGTTTCTTTAAATTTTGTTCAAAGGACCATTTCCATAACGACTCCACGGTTCCAACATTCTTATTTGGTTCACACGTTCATTCCTTTTCAGAAATATCAATCTTGGTCTTCCAAATTTCTAAAAAAGGGGAACACTCACTTTACAAGATCTTCGTGCTACATCTTCATCCACCATAATTTCCTTCATATTTATAATAATCACTCATACAATTTAGATCATACCCCAAGAAGCAAAAGCAAACCAAACGTAAGGAAGATATTCAAATTGAGAGTGGAAATAGGAGCACGTTAAAACACAGGTTCGTAATTTCCAAATTTGCTATAATGTTACGTGTTTGTTTCGTTGTTGTTGTATGATTAATGCTAATAGAAATTTCCAACTCAGAATAATGAATTGAATTCAACATCTACAAGACACTTCTCGTATTTTACATAAACAATAAATGCTTAAATAGAGGAAAAATAGAATGTGACGTTGGTGTTGAACGAAGCAAGTTGATGCGTGATAATGTTAATTTTTACCATTATCCAAACTATATTTCATTAGCAAAATCATCTCTTCCAAAGCTTTTAACCTACTCAATCCTCAATTTTACCTTACTTTTGTAAATAAATACATTTTGGGTTACATTGATCTAAATATACCACTAATCCCCATTTTTTGTGTCCTTTTTGTAGATGGGAAGCTTTGCTCTAAAAGTCCAGACAAATGAGTTACCTAGAATAGCAAATAGAAGAGCAAAAATGTCAACAGGAAGCGCCCGGCGACACAGAGCCAATGCCAGGCGAAACAGGCCGCCAACGCTAGGCGCCAGACAAGGGCCAGCCAGGTGCCACTGCTGCTCACCGCCTGGCGGGACCTGGACACCCCCGGCCGGTAGCTGGTGGTTTTGCTCACTGTTTTTTCGCTAGCGCCTGGCGGTGAGACCCTTCCGCCAGGCGCCAGTTTTCGCTGATGTGGCAGGTTGGCTCTTTTTCTTCTGTTTTCGCGAGGGGAAAAGCATCTTGGACATTTTGGAGCTCAAACAACACGTCTTGGAGCGCTTGGAGGTCTGTTAGGGCTTGTGGGAACAACTCCATCTTCCTCTTTGTGTTTCCTCCCTCTTCCATTTCCATTTTGTAAGCTTGAGCTCTCCATGACAATGGAGAGCTAAACCCATTTTTGTTGGGGTTAGATGTAGCCACTGAACTTTCATGTATTTTTGAATGGTTTGA
>Ga0209389_1005198_pt1 | contig 11030 bp, 7 predicted proteins | sample CowpearedBW_FD_187526 | JGI IMG/M metagenome (GOLD analysis project Ga0209389, IMG submission 187526) | Root nodule microbial communities of legume samples collected from California, USA - Cow pea red BW (SPAdes) (version 2) | ecosystem: Host-associated > Plants > Roots > Nodule | place: USA... | reverse complement strand
CGTAAATTTATTTATGTCGTTGAGATAACATACATAAATTTGAGTTTTTTTATATATATTTTAAGTTAAAATTCACATCATTCGAAAACATTAGAAATCAATATATAATACAAGAATACAACACAAACATTTCCACAATTTTATAAATAGTTATAAGTATCTCAAATAAAGTTGTAAAGTATAGAAAAATGGATGAAAAATATTAAGAAATAAAGAAAAAACACACCGTAAATAATAGAACTTTTAAAATTTTAAACTTCATTTCCAACAACTTTTATTTTTGGAGCGTCTTCATCTAAGGTCTATAGCATTAGTTATGATCATTTGATGTTTTTAACCACCAAATCTTGACAACTCTAAATATGTGATCAATATGTCAGATGTGAACGGAATACAAATTAATAGAAATTACCACAAGAAAATTTGAGTCAAAACTTATTTTCTAGCTATTTTAATGAATTTTACAAAATCAGGATCATATTGGTTAACTAAAACAAGAGAGATGAGAAAAACCAACCTCAATAACAAAAAACCCAACCTTTAGACATACAACAATGGCATGAGACATAACCTTAGTGAATGAAAACACCAACCTTAATGCGGAATATAATCGGGAAGAATGAAAACTTGATCTCAAATGAGCACCACAACGGTAAGATGGAGTGAAATTGGTTAAAGAACTTGCTCCTACGAGTTTGGTGTCGTCGTTGTACTTTGGTGGAAGGTTTCGCACAAACAAGAAAGAGAAAAGTGATGGATGGCTCTATTTTATGAAACTTTAAAAGGTTAATTGACATTAGCCAACTTCCCACCAGACGTTAATTCTCCATTTAACGTTAAACATTAAATAATGTCGAACCTAGGGTAGTCTGATATTATTTAACGTCTGTTATCCTCAGAGCCGACATTAAATGGGAAATTAACATCTCTTGGGAGATGAGTCAATATCATTTTGGATTCCATTATTTACAAAAATGAAACCTATCATTTTTAACATGGGTGTTTCCCCCTGTTTGACATTATATAAATGACGTAATAACCTATTTTTGTGTTAAAGACTCTTGGTGATATCTTTTAAGAATAAGGAAAGGTATTATGAGAAATTGAAATCAACCTCATATATATATATATATATATATATATATATAATATGGGAAATTACAATAAGTTCGTAACTCTTTTTTCTTTCTTTTGTTAATTGTATGCTTTGATCTATATCCATAAGTTCACTCACACATCTTAGACACTTTCCCTCTTATCACAATATTGATTACACATTTTTTTCTTTGTTTAATTATGTTGTATTATTAATTTCAATGAATCAAATAGTTTTTAGGTCTCACATAAGAATGTTTGACTCTTTCAATTTTAAGTGTTCAATCATGTAAAATAGTTCTTGTTTTATTTGAAGAACTTTTTGTTTCATTCAAACAATTTTCACTATCTCTCAATGATTCAACTTGTTCGATATCTGATAATTTTATTAGATCTCCAAGATACTTTCTATCTTATCATAACCTTACCTTAGTTATACCATTTTTTTCTTTGTGCAATTTTATTCAATAGTGTATAAAATCGTTTATACGATACACATTTGAAAATTTTTACTTCTTTTTAATATTTTTATTTATTGATTTTTTATTATTTAGATTATTGGCTTACTAATCTTTATATAATTATTTTTATTTTTGAAGTTATTCTCATAAATATAATTTTATCACCATAATTGTATAAGTATAATATTATAATCTAATGTCATTGTCATGAAGTTCAAAAGATAAATATCTATGTTTAAATTCATATTATTATTAGTTTAATCCTTTTTCTACGTATGATTTTATTTAAGTGATGTTTTATAATTTTTATTAATGTATTAAAAAATATTTCATTATATTTAATCTAGAAAAGCAAATAAACATTAGAAATATTTTTAAACTTGAATATATGTGTTTTTTTAATAATTTTTTAAAAGTCTTTTTTAACTTTATCAATTTTATTTCATTAACACTTTCTAAATTAATTGATGTTTTATTTGTGTTTAATGGCATGATATTTTATATAATTCTTTCACTCTTATCCCATTGTTATTTGTTACTATGATTTAAAATTTATATATTCATCATTTTTCTTCTAAATATTTGGTATTTAATACATTCTTTTAATATGAAATACTTGACAATATCATATTTTATTTTTTGTAATTTTTTAACAAAAATTAATTAATTAATATTAAAATATTAAGAAAATGAGTATGAGCACATGTAGTGATATACCCTTTACCACGTGATGAATTATTATTAACAATTATTTTTACACCAAGTGTACTGTTATATTGAGGTAGTAAAAGTTGTCTCAAGAGGGACTTGCAAAAGATTATCACTAATTGGATCATAACTATTACACATTTAGTTTTTTTTTTTGTTTCACTTAGAAATTATAGGCTTTGAACAGTAAGTTAGAGAACAAGGTTGATTGCTTTTGCCTTTCCCCTGATTCAGGTTGTAATCTTTCCCCTTTTATCTAAAACTTATCAAGATTCTTGCTCTGGAAATACTCTTTTAGGTAGATTTAGATGCATCCCTGTTGTCTATAACCTAGGGAATTTAAACCCAAGGTGATCTATCAACTCTTGGAAGAATAAATTCATGCATTACTGCTCAAGACTTTCCCTACCCAACATCCCCTCTAGATACTTGGATTAGTACTAGTACAAGTATGGCAAGCTGTTTGGACCACAATTCAAACTAGTTTCCCAACTTAGTTTAAACAAATTAAATTATCAATACTTATCAAAACAACTTGCAACTAAATAATCTAGACAATCGAAGATAAACCAGAAAGGAAATTTAAACATGAAAAGGGGAAATTCAATTACAAAACAATCTTGCCTCTTTAGAGTTTTAGCCATACATGGTAGAGATTAAACTTCTCCCAATACAAGAATCCATTCACCTCTTTCCCTATACAATAATTTTAATAAATTTTAGGAAGAAAGAGAGGTCTATCCTCTATAGATCTCATGATTCCAGCAAGGGGAGGGGACATTGTTTTATAACTTGATAGGGGCGGTGCTCAATCAAGTTTTCCAAGCTCAGCCACATAATCTTCACATATGAATCTTCTTGCATTTGTTCTTATCCCAATGTTGGCTCTGTAAGACTCGGGAAAAATTAAATAATTAATTAAATAGTTATTTAATTAAATGCGGGTGAATAGAATCTTTAAGGTAATAAATGCGGAATGTGTGATGTGGAAAAGTACTAACTCAAGAGGTTGAGAGTACTTTGGTTGTGTGAGAGGACTTGGGTTTGAATCCTACGTATGCTATTTTTGTGTGTTATTAAATTAGCATTATTTTTATGTGTATTAAACATGTTGTGGAGTTTTATAATAATTGAATTGTATTGTTTAGTATGAGATATGAATTGGTTGAATGGTTTGGCATTGAGTGGCAATTGCATAGGTGTGGGTTCAAACCTTAGAGGGACTCAAATGAAACTCTAGTTTTGCCATTTTTAGGTTTGTCTTGAATTTGAAAGGTTAAAGGAAACCCTAGTAAACTTAACAGCCAAGGATGGCTGAAAAGACAGAAGGTATTATGCAATTGAAGGGTAATCAACACTGTCATTAAACATTAATTTCGTTTTTAACCATCAAGCATTATTAAACCTCCATTATAAGGCTCATTAGTGGTAAAAAGGGGGGTTTGGTTAGCTGGAATTGGAGGAGGTGCGGTGAGGACCAAGAGTTCAGAGAGGGACAAGTTTCTAGAGTGATAGGCGAGTTGAGTTAGGAGGGTAATTTGGGAGGAAGCCATTGGTGAACATTGGAGTTTTCAAGAAGTCAAATTTTGAGCAAGGAAAGCGTTAATCCAGGCTAGGGAAGCTGTTTATGCTGCTTTTATTTTGGATATGATAAACTATACCATGTGTGAATGGAATTGCATTGTGTTTTCTGCGTTTTATGATGTTTTTCGTAGTTTTCTGGATTTTTCCCAGAAACCGCCTGGCGGTGTTGAAGGACCGCCAGGCAACTCATACGTTCAGGACCCAAAAACTGGGTTTTCTTCATGCACCGCCTGGCGGCAAGGTGCTGCTCGCCAGGCGATACAAACTAGTTTGTCCAGTTCTTGCGGGTTTTGGGTGTTTCTGCGATGTTGGACGTCTGAGTTAATTTATATGATGCGTGTATGATTGAGCTGTTGTGTGATTACCTATAATCACGAAATTGGTGGAAGATTTCATGAATTTTCATGTGAGTTGGTATTTTAGGTTTCGCTTGGGTTTGGGAATGAATTGTCATAAGCGGTGATTGTGAATGGTGAATTGTTCGTGTGTGATGGATGATAATCTGATTGTAATCTGAATCTGGGTGTGATGCGTGTGAAATTACATTATTGTAACGGTGAACTGTGAAACAGTGGGGTGGGTGAGTCACAATGAATGCGGGAAGAATCTGGGCAGAGCCCAGTTTTTCACGTACCGCCTGGCGGTACTGAGGCTGCCGCCAGACGACCTGTCAGTAAAGAACAGGTTCGACTTGGTTGGTGCCTTGCCATGGGGCGCATTGATTTGGGGTTATTATTGTAAATATTTTGAGAGGGGATGGATTTTATTACCTAGGATGTTTAAATAATAAATAGAAGATCAAATATGTGCATGGGGTGTTTCTTACATGTTGGTAACTGTTATGTTAGTTGGGTGTCCAAGTATATGTAAAATACTGATCAGATTGGGGTGGAATGAATAAAAGAGTGTAAGAGTTTTAGAAACCAGGGCATATTGAGTATGAGACCCAATTTAAGGTAATTAAAAGGGAAAAGGATGGGTGCAAGAATTAATTGGGTATATGGCAATACTTTGAGTATGGAATGTTCACAGAATAACTTGTATGATGATAAGTGGTAGGGATGCTATTGTTATTTGTGGTTTGTTAGGTTTGAGAGTCAAATGAGGTATGCTATGACATGATAATAATTGAGTTGGGCATGAATTAATTGAACTAAGTGTGTTTTAGTTTTGGTGATATGTCATAAATACTATGAGTGGTGTGTGGAATTAGTATTGCAAGTTGAGGTCTTCAGACCTGTAAAACGTGCCAAAAACCAGTAGCATTTCGCTACTGGTATGGCGCCTAGCCGTGCGGGGCAAACCGCCAGGCGGTAGTGTCTTAAACTAGTGGCAGTAGCCACTGCCTACAGGAGGTGCCTGGCGGCAGGGTTGTGTCTGCCAGGCGGTGATGGGGAATTACGGGTTCTGTTTTGTCAGCGGCGCCTAGCGGTGGGAGTGTGACCGTCGGGCGGTTTTCTATCTGTATCCGCCTAGCGGTGTCTAGGCGGTGACAGGCGGTGTTTTTGGCTGTAAAATTTGGGTTTTACTTTGATTAGTGGACTTGAAGGACTAAATTCACTTCTTTTATGCTTGGGCTTGACGGACTAAGTCCAATAGGGGTCTGGGATGTGCTTGAGTGGTTGAATGCATGATGGGCATGGAACTAGTTGAGTTCCCGTTGGCTACTATTGGGCGAGGAGTCCTTAGTATGGTGATTGCATACATTGGACGCATGATGGGCAAGGAACTGTGATGTTCCCGTCGGCTACTATTGGGCGAGGAGTCCATAGTATGGTGATGGCGTGCGTGCCAGGGTCCAAGTTGAGTAAGCTTGGATGTTGTACTACAGGCGAGGAGTCTGTGGGGATGGACTATGAGCAGGATTGGCTCGTAGGGTTGGACCACGAAAAGGATAGTTTCATGGAAGCACAGTAAAAGTCCCAGGACCTAGTTTCATGCATATGACTCATGAAGGAATATGAGATCATGGGTGGATAATTTGTAATTAACATATATCATCAAATTTTTATTGGGATGGGTATCATATTTAATTTGTTTTTATATGCATAGCTCACCCTATCTGTGTGTGTGGCGATGATTGGATGATTTATTATCTGAGAGCAGATGATTTGACAGGTGAGCCAGGAGACGTTTGAGAGTGGAGTGCGGGATCTTATGGGCTTTTGAAGACTTGAGTTTTGATGTATTTTTTTTTAGTTTTGAATATTAGCCATTTTGGGCTTTTATAAGTTGTGATAACTTTGAATTGCGAACGTTTATAATGTCTTGAACTTTGCGATTTTAATTTTCCTGCATTTTGGGAACATGTGTTTATAAATGAGGAAATTACCTATGTCATCATATTTATTTCATTTTATTTAATTGTTTACGTCATTTTCAAAGGAATATTCCTTAGGGATGTTACAGGCTCAGTGTTGAGATGTGATTCTATTGTTGAATTCATTGATTACTTCTCATTACTAGCCCTAGCTCTAGTGTATACCCAACAACATTTTCCTGGCTCAATAGCATGGTCTTTGAGGGTTCTCTCACTCAAGAGATCATAACTGTTGATAAATAGAGAAAAAGAGAACAGCAAAGATAGACATTTTATAAAAAAGTTTGTAAAAGAAACGGTCAATTTTCAAAAATTTTATAAATAGTTATATTTTTAAGGGTAAAATTGGTATTTTGAAATGTGGACACAAAAGAGAGAATCCTCTTTATATATTGTTATAGATATATTTTTAAAATTTTGTTGTCTGTTATTTTGCTTCGGAAACCATTTGATCAATCTAAGTGTTATAAGACCCACTTTATTTTCTATCCAATCTTTAAGGGCTGCCCCAATCTGTTGGGCCTAAGGCTGGCCCATAGAGTGCCCAAACCCCCCCAAAACCAACCCTAACTATCTCATTCTATACACTTTCAAAAAATTGTTCATCTCCTTCTGCTCACATTTGAGAACGTAGTGCTCTACTAGCGTTTGCCTCTACTTCGTAGCAAGCTAGTTCAACTTCGTTTCTCTTCCACATAAGTTGTTTCCCAACTCATACCCTTCCTCCCTGGTTTGATTTTTTGTAGTTCTAGTTAGGGTTTACTGTAGTGACCTCACGTTTAATTTGTACTGGTGTTTACAGCTCGTGAATCCGCTCCAGAAGTTGCTCCATGGAACTTGTGCGAGCTGTCGCTCTGGCGACGAGCTCCTATTTTGAGCGAGAGTCCATCTCGCTCAAGCAAGGAGGTCTCGCCTAAGCGAGAGAATGTAAAGGCCATTGTTCCCACTTTTCAAGCTCTCGCCTAGGCGAAAGGAGCTCGCTTGAGCGAGAGAACCCACTCGCCTGAGCGAGGCCTTTCAGCCTAAGCGAGAACTGGGCGAGAATGTGCTTAGGTCCTGTTTTCTCCTCTGTTCTTGTATGATTGTCACATGTTTGGTTGGATTGCGATGTTAAAGCATGAATTAAGTGAGTTTGCATGTATTGAAATGGTTTATGGGCTGGAAATGATGAGTTTAGTATGATCTTAGCATGGAACATGAATGGAATGGTTGGTTATAAGTGTTGGTATGGAATTGGTATGTATAATGACTTTATGTTGGTTGGAGAAACATGATTTTGGTGTGATTTAGGACGTAATTCCATGAATCTTAGGTGAGATCTCATGGGGGTGCCTCATTGGTCAGGATGTAATTCCACGAGGGTTTCGTGGTGGTGCCTCATCGGTCAGGACGTAATTCCATGACCCTTGTTAGTGGGAGCTCATGGTGGTGCCTGATGCTTAGGACATAATTCCACGAAGTTCGTGGTGGTGCCTCATTATATAATTTAGTAAGGATTCAAGTAAGGATTGCATCCTGACACTCTAAAAGTTAGTTAGTCTCACGTAGAGCGTACTGACTCAAGTGGTGAGAGTAACAGGAGGCCTTAGTCTTTGGCAGAATAATGACATTAGACATTTGAAGGCTAACCTTGTGAGTGGTAGGGTGAAACCCATTGGCAATTGGCTCTACAGAGCAGTAGAGGTCACCACAAGTGCAAGCATCCGGTGAATCCGTCTAATTATATGTATCCGGATAATCGTGTCTTGAGTCGTAGTGTCTTGTTTACGAGTCTTCACATGCTTGGTTGATGTATGTATCTTTGGCTATAAAATTGTATGCAAAATGGTATGATAAATCGTTTTTCTACTATAGCTTATCCTTTCTACTTGTTTGTATGTTCTATGTGTGGTTTTCTCCTTTTGCGATGATCATGAATTTATTGATGAGAGCAGATGCAAGAACTCCTCGTGGTCAACAAGGTAATGGAGATTCCGCTGCATAGCTTATTTTGGGTTGGACCCCACCTTTTCTGAATTCTCTTTTAGGTTTGTAGCCTATGTATTTTCTTGCTCTTGGAGCACTTACTTTATTACTATTAAACTTCTTTCTCTGTCTTGTTATTGGCATCATGGTGTGTCTTAATTTTCCTTCTAAGTATTCTTGAATAATTGTAAGGAGTATCGTTTATACTCCATGACTTTGCCCTTTTATTATTTATTGTAATGTTTCATTTAATTATGTTATTACTTAAATGGGACGTGACAAGTGTCACACACGATAATATTAAAACTGTTATTTTCTATGTGAAATGTATTTTTAATATTTATCTTTTATGTACATATAATATTCTTGAAAATTTATCAAACCGATCGATCTTTTGTCAAACACATAATTATCTTAGATGATATCACCAATTAGATTATATTCTTATTATAATGAAGACTTAAACGTCTAATTGCATGTTAATAATGAATATGGATGATGGATACTTAGGTTAATAATCGAGTTATCACAACATTAATTTTAATATAACTAATAATGAATTTATGATGTTGGTCTGTATAAATATATTAGAAATTTTTAGATATCGTTAAATATTACCAGATATTATTGGAGTTAAATATTGTTAGATATTATGAAATATTTGTAGATATAATAATATTTATATTTATCATAAAATGGACTTAGTTCATATTTTATGTATAACTTTTTGTCATAAATATATCACCCTATGTGTGTATTTTACAAAAAGGATTCATTCTATTTTTTCTCTTTTATTTCAATATAGTATCCAAAGCTATAGGATAGACCTTTGCCTTCCCATGAATTTATTGCTCACTTATGCTAATTTTTTTTTTTGAAAACTTTTTTTTCTGACATTATTCTTAGTTTTTTAGGCCATTCTGCAACTTTCATAGTGATCAGGTTTTCTTGGAATTTTTCAATGTTTTTAGGGTTATTTTCCTCTCAGTATAAGTACCCATGGTCTCTTGTGCTGCTCTTACATAATCTTTAGACATGTCAAAGTGATCGAACCCGGCTCACACGGGTTTGCTCACCACAAGCTGGGTCAGCAAACGAGTGAGCCCAACCTGACTCACTTTAAGGTGAGCCAGATTTTTTACAACCTGACTCAACCCACTGCGGGTTGGTGGGTTAAGTGGGTTGGCTCACTAACCCACATAAAAAATTAAAATTTTATTTATTTTTTAATTTTTAAATATTTCAATATTTAAATAATTTTTTAAGTAATGTATGAGATGATAATTACAATAAAATCAAGTACTAATGTGTCTCCATCATGCTCACTAACAAGGCTCATACAAGGAAATTTCTATCATTGTATTCAACAAAACATAAATGAAAATAGTACACATCTTTATCATGCTAATTCAGAAAATTGGGTTCATAACATTGTTGTTTCAATCTTGTCATCCTCCAATTGCTTTATCTCCCTTTGCCACTCTTCTAATATGTGCAGTTCTCAAAATAGATGGTGTCTACACGAACTGCAAAAAACAAGACCTTCCCCTGCATTGCTTAATGGTTTATAAAAGGCAAAACATTAAATTCTAAATTTGACAACTGCTAAATGATTGCAAAAAGCATGATAAAACAAGAACAAGATTTCCCCAACATGATACACCAAAATCATCTATGCGTAATTTCAACAACATCATAAGGAAACCGGCGCTACTTCAAATTTTCACACCTAACAGATTTTCTCACATTATGTAGTTTTGTTTTAAATAGATGAACCTCTTTAATGTCCATATTCATGAGTTATATAGTTTTGCCAAGTTCTACACGTGAAGCAATGCCCACATTATTTTTCTTATTAAAGAAAGCAATGGCCCACATTCGCTTGCTTTTTATTTATACTTTCACTTCATGTCATCATCAAGTTTTAAATGCAAAACCAAAAGTTATGGTAGGTATAATGGATACATATTACATGAAACAGATTCTAACGCACCAGTAACTCACATTTTCCTAGAGTTTGAAGAAGGGGCCTCTATATGCATTACTATTTTCCAACTTAGTAATTTCATTTGCAACTTAGCAGTCTAACACACCAACAACTCACATGCATATTGAATTCTGAAAAACAGTATAAAATACATAATACCAGAGACAAAGACAGTATGCAGAAGACTACAAGTTTTTTTTTTCCTTACCTAGAATTACTACACATGACATGCATTGGAGTCATGGATTGAAAAGTCTAGAACAACTTCCTCTTCCTTTTGATCATCTTCATTACCTTCATCTTCAAAATCAAGAAGAAATTATTAGGAAATAATATAACTTAGAATTAGAGGTATGATGTAAAGAAAAGAGTGAAAAAATACATTACCAATATTTTCAAAACCATGTAACCAATTTTAAGTTAAAATCTGTGCTTGAACATTGTTAGGAAGAAGATTAGATCGATACTTGTTAAGCACGTGACTACCAACGCTAAATGCAGACTCACTAGCAACAGTTGTTATTGGAATACTTAACACCTTGCATGCTAGTCTACATATATTTGGATAACGTTCTTGACAATCCTTCCAATAGCTCAAAACATCTAACTTTGAAAAATACTTTGGCTCAAGTGGTGTTTCAGTTAGATACAAATCCAACTCAAACTTGCCAGTTACATTCACATTTTGGCTTACGTAATTGATATATTCCTATAAAAATACAATTCAAAGATAAAAATTGGTTAATAAAGATTACATAATAATAAACAACAAAGACATAATGATGACTAACTTACAAATTATATGGATCAATCTCTTTGTCTTCTTCCATGTTCAAATGTTCTTCTGTTGAACAAGTGAATTGAGAACTTGATGCATTAGATGAAATTGACTTCACACTCACGTATTCTT
>Ga0209389_1005196_pt1 | contig 11031 bp, 9 predicted proteins | sample CowpearedBW_FD_187526 | JGI IMG/M metagenome (GOLD analysis project Ga0209389, IMG submission 187526) | Root nodule microbial communities of legume samples collected from California, USA - Cow pea red BW (SPAdes) (version 2) | ecosystem: Host-associated > Plants > Roots > Nodule | place: USA... | reverse complement strand
ATAACTTAAGGCTAACTAAAAAAATAAAATACTATTATATTATCTTATTTCAGTACATGATAAGATAACACTGTACTTCTGACCTGATTTGGTACGTATTCAAAGTCCTAGCTAATTTTCATGCATTTATTGTTATATATTAAAGACAATTTGTAATAACGAAAACTACACGTACGTTAGAAATTAATATACTTTCTCCCCATTAATTGGTGATATTATTATTCAAGAGAAGAACGAAAATAACAAAGGTTTGAACTGTACACTTACAGTCTTACGCTAAGATATATAAATATATCGAGTGAGATTAAATATTGATGAATAGATGATAGATTTATTAAGTAAATATTTTGTTAGATTAGATTTTGGATGACTATTATATGTTATGGATTATGGAGTGGAGTTTAAATCTAATTTAATTTTATAAAAGTAGTAAATTTTGTTTTATCATTAATTGATGTATATCTCTAAAAGAAACTCAATTAAAAATGGTTTCATTTGTTTAATGTTGAAACTTTTAGTTCATGACATATATAACCACTACTTTGTATATTTATGTATGATTTTGCATAGATGATTCAATTCGCAATTAACATCAATTAAATTATCAAACATTAATTAGTGCAATGGTTTTCGTATCTTCACCATCTCCACTAGCTTCATTAATAAAAGGAGGAGGTCCTAGTAGGATTACCACCCACATTAACTTTCTTTTTGTTTTAATTCATTCACCAGTTATTATCTCGTGATTCATACAGGCACCAATAAATTACAGAATATCTTAAAAATCAATTTATTCAACACGTTGATATTTCTTTCTGAAAAATCTCAATTGGCAAAAGGTTTTCTAATGGTGATTTATTTTTCAGTCCAAGCTAGGTTTTATTTTTTGTTTTGTTTTGTGAAAATAATTATAAACACTCTATGCTAGAAGACATTCAATATAGAGTTGGAAAAGATAATAGTATAGATGCCATTAATAATTTCATGTGCCAAGAAAACAAAAGAGTATCAATAGAGTGCTTTCAGAATTTCTCTTTGATTTTATGAACATAGTATATAATATAACGGAATCTAGTACCAGCATTAGAAAAACCCCATGTTCTATTTTTCAGAGGAAATTATTAAGATACAACAAAATTGGAGACTAACTAATACAACCAACAATCTATACTAATAATCACAATATACACATACATACTTCATTCCCAATCACCATATATATAAAATGACACTATAAATCATAAATAGTAAAAGAAAAAAAAATAGAGAAAAATTCAGGAACTGAACTTGTAATCGTTGGTGTCGGTGTTGATGTTGTCGTTGTTTTGTGGCGTTAAGTTCTCCGAGGTTTGCGCAAGTGACTGAAGATTGCACCTTACTATTGTGTCGACGAACACGCGCGTGTCTTCGGGCGTGTTCCCAGGTGGCACGTCCACCACGAAAGACTCCACAACCACCGTGCCGGAACCGGCAGCAGCAGGGTGGAGGGTGGTGACGGAGCGGTAGTTGGAGAGGCGGTGGTCCCCGCCGACGACGCTGAAGCTGATGACGTGGCGCTCGTCGTCGAGGATCTCGAGGCGCTCGGTGCTCCGCGCTGCGGGAAGGCCGGAGATGACGTGGACTTCCCGGAGTGTCCCGACGTCGCCGTCTCCTCCGATGACGTGGCAACTCTTCACGAAGTGCTTGTAGGCCTGTGGGTTGTCGAAGCGCCGCACGACGGACCACACGGTGGACACGGAGGCGGAGATCTCCTGCACCACCGCCGAACAGCACTGGTTTTCCGACACCGCGTGAGTGTGGTAATCTGCCACGGCGTCAGGCACCGTAGCAAAGGGCTTCACGGGGAGGGTGTCATGACAGTCTGCGGCGGCGGCAGTGGCGGCGGAGTCGGTGTGGTTGAACAGGTGGAGTAGAAGAGAAGACATGGGTGGGTTTGATGGCATTATAAAGACAAGGTTGAAGATAATTATGTGGTTTATAAGCTAGAACTAATGACTAATCTCTGAATCAGAAATATCATTCCATTCAAAGTTTAAGATTAATACCTGAAATAGAAGTATTTTGGGATGAGAAATTTAAGACTAATATCTGAAGCAGAAGAAGATAGAAATCAAAAGGGATTAAAAGGGTTTCTGAAAGGATTTAGGGTTTTTTTTTCCTCTTAATTTTTGTATGAGAAAGAAAACTATAGTGAATGAGGTTGGAGGGGTGGTTTGGTTTTGTGGTAAGGTTATGTAGATTATATATATAATAGTTGTAGGAGCTTGAAGGTTGAAGATTGAAATGGTGGTAGGGTTGGGTTTTGAAAAGATGAAAGGTTAAAATGAAGTTCATGTGGGGGACGTATTAAAATAGGGGACAAGTTGGTCGAGTTCAATTGACCAAAATGGGGTTGTTGCGTTTCATTTCATGTGAAACTACGAGTTTGTAGTACGTTGTCTCGTGAACCTCTCTTTTGTTTATGGAACAAAGACAAAGGAACCTATTTAATTACCCGTTTTGCCCCTTCCTTTCATTTTCAAATTTTAGTGCATGAAATTGATAGAGAAAACCAACTTGAACCTTTTCTTTTGATAAGAGAGGTTGGGGGATTGATTTAAAGTCAAGGTCACAACGGTGGTGGTTCATAAGTGTTAAGCTGAATTTACAATACCAAGTTAATAACAAATTATGAATAACGTATCCAAAGAGAGTTTTACAATAAGATAACAATTATGATAGTTTGTTTTATCTTTTGTGTGTTTTTTTTATCATTACGATTACATTCATTCTAACATAAAATATCTCACGTTAATTTACATATTCCAATATCATCTTGTTTTGGAACGCATTGATAAAAATAGAAAAGATTGGTAGAGGAAAGATTATTCAATATGTAGTCATAAAAATCAAAACGAGTCACCTCAGGTTTTATGATTCAGGAAAAGACTTTTTGTTGATGTTAAATCGAGTGAATTATCTTGATAACAAAATGGATTCGAACCACACACAAAAAATGGTTTCAATGAATTCTCGTAGAAGTGGTTTACACATTTCGTGAGGAACAATTACATAAATATCACAAAAGAACTAGTACGCTGTAACAATTAGTTTATTTTCAAATAAATATTAACTACTATAATATAGTTCTATAAATAAAACTCGACAAACGTGTTAGAAAACAAGAATACACATTTGTAAACACAAATATTTTCTTTAACTCTCTTCCAAGCATAATAACAATAAACAATATTGTTTATTTCAGTACTTACTATTACGTGTAATTAAATACAGTAAAAGTGTTATGTTAACCGTATTTAATCGTAGGTTAAATGATATTTTGATTCCTATTTTCGTAGCAAAATATCGATTTGGTCTATTTATTTTTTTTTAATCTCAATTTGGTCCCTATTTTTGGAAATTCAATGCAATCAAGTCTTTTCTGTTAGTGGTGCAGTAATAACTTTAAAGGGTGTCATGTATCAGTTCCAAAATTTTTTGAATTTTTTTTATTTTTTTATTAATTTTTTTAAAAAAATTAAAATTTGTCATGTGTCAAGCTGACGTCGTGCCATGTGGCAGTGACAGTGCCACATGTTACTATTACTAGTTTTTCTACCCGTGCAATGCACAAGGTTTTTGTAGATGTAATATTTTTGGTAATGGCAATGAACAATGAGTGTTATCCAATAATCTATATGATGAAAATATGATGTCTTTAAAAAATTGTCAAGTGTATGATACATAAAATAAATCAATTAAGAAGCTAATAAAAAAACATATTGTTGTTGCTTTATTTCATTATACACAACGTTTTTAGTTGTTGGAAGCCAAGAGGGGGAAGAGAGGCTGGAAACGGATCATAAAGGGGTCCATGAATGACAATAAACATCGCCATTAAGTCTTAGGTTCGTTTTGCAATATTACCTAGTTTTTAGGACACCTTTAAAAGGCCAAAGTGAGTTAAAGGGAAGGGTTTTGGCAAGCTGAAAATATACAGAGAGTGAGAGCACGAAAATCTAAAATTTCTATGAGTTGGAGTGAGGTCTGAGAGGCAGAATAGAAAGGAACCAAGGAGGGTTGGTGATCAAAGGTGATTTCTTCAATTTATCAAGGTTGAAAGCTAAGGATCCAGGTTAGGGGAGCTTTCATACGTTAGAATTTTTATAAGTGTATTCGAATTGATGGATATATGTATAATTGTGATTATTGTTCGTTTTTGGTTGAACCTTTGTGATTTCTAGAAAATTTCCAGAAACCACCTGGCGGGCTATTCATAGCCGCCAGGCGGTGCATGTAGTTTTATGAGATTTGAGGTTCCTGGATGAGGAACCGCCTGGCGGCACACTCCCGACCGCCAGGCGATGTGTGAAGTTTTACACTTTTCTGGGTTCGCTGATGAACTGCCTGGCGGTGATGAATTTCCGCCAGGCGATGCGAGTCTGTTGGGCTCGATTTCTGGTGATTTTGGGTGTTGTTGCATTGAGTTGATCGGGGATAAACAAAGGGATAGTGGTTACTGGAAGTTCTAACTTGTTTTTTCTATTGATTTTGAGCGTAATGAAAGGTTTAATCTGATGGAACAGTGAAATTAAGTTGTAGGGTTTGGGAGTTTGGCAGATTGGTAGAACTAAACTGGACAAAGTTTATTTTAATAAAACCACTATGTTGGAATTAGACTAAGCACGGGTTGATGGTACTCGTATTAAGTTCTTGGAGAGGATTGGTTGAGATAGGAAGAAAATGGGGCATCTAGATGGTATGAGGATCGTTTTTGCAGGGGCTGTAAAACTGGGAAATTGCCCTGAAATCTATGTGCCGCCTGGCGGCACAGGCTTTGCCGCCAGGCGCCTTCGAGGCAGTGCTGTTCCTGGGTGTTTGTGTGGGACAGCGAGGAAGTGAGGAAGAGCTTGGAGTCAAGTCGAAGAGTGAATAAAATTAGGAAGGTTAGGGATGGGAAATGAGAATTTTAGCAGTTAGAGGAATGAGATGAGGTGGCAGAAATTGTTGACAGGCCTTGGGTGGTTAGGAGTAGGAAGCTAGAGATGAACTCGGGATAGGGGTTAAGCACGTACATTCCTCGAGTTGAGCTCGGAATGACATCCCTCGAGTTGAGCTCGGGATGGCGAATGAACACGAGGAACCCTTGAGTTGAGTTCGGGTTGGCGAGTGTTGCCGGTGTGAGTGTGCTGGTTGTGGCTAGTACGGATGAGTCCAGTTAGATTGCCCTCCTCAGTTGTTGGCTAATGAGTTTGGTAGTCTTGGGACATTGCGGACTATGTTTGTAATTGGGAACTCCACCTGGCGTTGCGGTGTGTGATCCGTGGCATTGGTTCCCGCACGTGCTCTGTCGGTTGTGGCCGATAGGTTTGGCAGCAAATTACCTTGAGGAAATCACTAGAAGAGGTAGAACACGAATGGTCTGGTTGGGGCCAGACATTAGAGAATTGGTTAAGAGATGGTACTTTGATATTTGTGGAGTTTATATCTGTTAAATTGATTATATGATATCTATGATGATGTATGTTATTTTCATAAGCTTACCCTATCTGCTTGTGTTTGGCGATGATCGTGTACGCGGTACACGTGAGCAGAGGATGTTGATGCAGGTGGAGCCGGTGATGCTTAGTCGCGAGTGGGGGTCCTACTGGGGGAAACTTCTTATATTTACTTTATCTGCTTTTGGAAACTGTTGTAAACCCTGATGGGTGAAACTATAACATTGTTGTTTTGGGTTTATGTAATAGATGTTTATAAACTTTATGCGAACATTTAATAAAGTTTAAATTTTCCCACGCTTTGGGAAACGAGGTTATTCAAAATTGCTATGACTTCATATATTTAATTGTTTTATTTATTTAAACCAGTAATATCCTGACGGGATGTTACAGTAACTCTGTATTTGCAATCAGCAACTGTTTTGGAATCTTAACCATGCACTCACCATTAGTATTTAAATCCATGTCTCCGTCTCCAATCTTCAATATCCAATCAGCAAATTCTTTGATATCATTGGTTGTTTGAGTATCTGTTGTAGTACTTAATCTCATGTTCTTTGAGAGTTTGAGCACTTGACAACACTTCCGTAACTCAAGATAGTTGATTGTTGATTTGATGATATCAAACCTAGATCCTTTCTTGATAACAGGTAAAATTTGCCTAAAGTCACCTCCCAACACAACGACTTTACCACCAAATGGTTTGGCATTATTGGCACCATCAACATTTTTCATAATATCTCTTAGTGTTCTATCAAATGCCTCAAAGCACATTCTATTCATCATTGGTGCTTCATCCTAGATAATCAGATTAGTTGCCATCAAAAGTTTAGCATGGAGACTACCTTGAGCTATGTTGCAAGTTGATTCATCATTAATTAATAGTGGGATGCAGAAGGTAGAGTGTGTTGTTTTTCCACCAGGAAGTAGTAAAGAAGCAATTCCACTTGATGCTACGTTCAAAACAATCATGCCCTTGCTTCTCAGAGCAACTGACAATGTCTTGCACAAAAAAGTTTTCCATGTACCACCATAGCCATATAAAAAGAAGAATCCTCCCTTTTTTGAAAGAACTGCTGTCATGATATCCTGATATACATGAACTTGTTCATCATTGAGTGCTTTAAACAAAATGTCATGTTCTTTGGCCATGTCTTCTTTATTATATTGCAGCTCATCAACAATAGATATATTCTGGAATGTATGTAAATATAAAATATCAAGTTGAGGTAATGAAGGATAATCTTTCAAACAACTACCATTTGACATTAACATTTCTCGTATTTGAAACAGACAAATTTTCTATAATTCAACATCTTCAATTTGAAGACCTGCATCAAAAAGTTAATGCAATCAGAAATTATATTTCTATTCATTTAAAAAAATGACAATATACAATACCTGGTAAGTTCATCTCCTTTCTTTTTTGGTACAAAATTCCATCACATAAGACACTCCAAGTAGAACTCCAAACTACATCAGGTTTAGAAATTCTATTCATCAACAATAAAGTAACAAATAATCTTCTAAGTTGATAACTAGAAGCAAATTCACTTGCTTCTTTGATTGCATCAATATATTCTTTGTCGTCAGCCAACAATCCCAAAGCATAGCAAGCTTCTTGGTAGGTTTCATAAAATTTACCATCAATGGTCTTTATGTTGTCATAATCAATACAACCTTTTTGAATGGTCAGTGATATCCTCAAATAATAAAGGTGTCCAGAGTCAGGAGGAATATAAGTAAGTCTGCCAATGTTGTATCCTTTCTTCCTTAGTTTCCATTCTTTTTCTTTAGCAAACCACACAAATTTGCTTGAAAATTCAAAATAAGTCAATTCTTTTCCTTCTGTATAAATTTTATTAGCCTCAAACCAAGCTAGAAACATTGTGTTAGCATTTTCGTATATGTTAAAGACCACATTAATATCATCATCATCATCATCTTTAAACAAAGCTGATTGTTGGCCAGGAAGATGGAATGTCAATCTCTGAATAGGAGGCCATCTATGATGGATGTCTAAAGCAAATATTCGCCAAGCTACTTCACATGGTGATAGATACCTACAATCGTAATACCTCTTGATCTCATTAATAATGCTTGATTTGTTAGATTATGCAGAGTTGTTGCTTATTTTAAAAGTAGCTCTGTTAGGAACTTTGTTCACATATTTGAACAAATACTTTATTGAATTGATCTTGTTGCAATACTCTGTATTGACGTGAGCTTGATACCTCATTAGAAGAGGTGGATTGTAAGGAACAACACTTCTATTGTCAAGCTTAATTTAATTCTTCTTAATAAATTTACCATTATCAAGTCTTCTATAACATGGATATCCTTCTTCATCAATTGAAGTTGAAGATGTGAATTTTTTTGGATAAAATTTAGAACATCTACCTTCCTTCATGCACGATAAATTATATCTTGCAGGTCCGCATGGCCCATGGATCATGTAACTTGAAACAACTTTTTCCAATTTAGGGTACAAATCCATATTGGGCAATTCAACTGATATTACTTTATCAATATCAATTCGATTTTTCAATTTGCTTTCTCCATCCAACCACAAAAGTATATGGGCATGAGGTAATCCTCCTTTTTGGAATTCTACTGTGTACATTCTTGGATATATGAAAAAAAGAATGAAATTAGTTGTAAGAATTTTATTTCATCAATATGTATATAATGTATATTATTTGATACAGAACATAAACCTGTAGTGGTTTTTCCAAAGAAATCCTTCTTTTTAAAATCTGTCATCATTTCATCAAGCTTCATTTTGAAGACTCTATATACAATATCAGGTATGTCTAAAGTGGATAACCCTTTGACCAAAACAAACTCTCTTATTTCACTCAAATTCACATTCCATGTTATAGTAATGAACAAATCAGGATATCCAATTTTTTTACAAATGACCATAGCATCCTTAGAATTGTTGAACATGTATTTGGTACCACCAGTGAATGAACCAGGCAAGACAATACGTCTTCTAGTTAAAGAAGGATTTGTCTCTCCCTATTAACAGTGTCTTGTAATCCATTAAGAATATCACAACGAATTAACTTCTGATTAGCTCTAATGAAAGACAATCATTGTGCTTCAACCATTGTATAATAATCAACCAAAAATTGTTGGAACAATCGGCATGGATTGATAATATTACTAGATTCTATAGATCTTTGTTGTATTCTGAATGCAATAAATTCTCGCAAAGAAATTCGAACTCTCACCCTTGATTACTTCTTGAATGAGATTCTCTTATTGGAATATCTTCTTCATAACCATCCTCTCCATATGAAAACATGAGAGGATATTGTAGTGGAATCAAAGCGTGTGAGTTTCATGCAATCTTGTCAATTTACCATAACATTTTTTTACAATTATATCTCTGCCTACATCCATATTGGCAAAATCACCAACTATTAGTGCAACTATTTCATCACATGAAGGTGTGTTGTAGACTCTGGGTCTTTGTTTCTGCCTCTAAATAGTCTTAGGGTGAAATCTGATTTCATATTTTACAGTGACAAATCTCTAACTCTTCTAAAAGATTTAGCCAGAACATTGTGATTGTCAATCATTTTAATCAAATCAACAACCAATGATTCATCTAGAACAGATTCCTTACAGTTTGACCTAAAACATAATTAACGGAATAAATGTCAACAAATGTATTTAAATATTTAATTTAAGCAACATAAAACACATGTTAACTAACCTGAAATGCTTCACTTTGTTACTCATTTCATTTTCGGTATCATATATGTACAATTGTGCAAACTTTGGCTTTGATCCATCTTTTGGCAATAAACTGCCAATACAATGATAATTTTGTCCATTAAGAATAAATTGTGGTGGAGCAGAACCATTGTTCATTAAAGCATCTATCTTGCCACCAATTGAAGTAAATGAGAACATGTTGTTGTATATTCTTATATTCTGTAAAAATAGTTTGCTTCTATGATCTTCACCGTTTAACAAAGCTTGAAGCAAAGTAAATGGTTTATTTAATAGCGGAAGTTCCACTTTCCCTTTTGGCAACACAATGAGAATTGAACTTCCTTTGAGGTATTACATTTTTCTGCTCTTTCTTCATACCAAAGTTGAGCTTTACAGTATTAGCATTCCAAGCAAGGTTCTCCAATATTGAGAAGTTTTAAACATCATTAAAAGGTATTAGCATGAAATGCATATATTTACTGTCAAATTATGTACAATTGGTGTTCGTTTACCTTGCCACTGTCCTTTGCAATACAATTCGTTTGTACTTGTAGTATTTGGTTCAATTGTAGTCAAATGACATACATTAAATTAATGCTTCAAATTATGTAGTTATTCAAGTTTGGCATTAAATTTTTGAATTACCTTCATCTGTTATTGTTGTTGAAGAATCATTTGTTGTGTTTAAACCATTTTGTTCTGTTGTTGTTTCATCATCAAGACAAAATCTGTTTTGAAGTGATTGTATGACTTGAAAAGAATATTTGACAACTTTATTTTTAGAGACAAAATATGAATCATTTACAACTTCAAATGTGCCACCTATGGAAAAGAATTATTAAAACAATTTACTTACATGCACTGCCATTGTCATTATGAAGATTGGTATATATCAATAAAAACCTACTTACCTGCACTGCCATTGTAATTGTTTCGTCCATTATTTCTCTATCTGTTATTGTTAACAACTGTACTCACTAAAAAAACAATTTCATATCAATTTTAAAATCTTCCTCTTCATGGAATTACAATAGGTATATAAGAACTTAGGATGAATGCAGAAATATACCGAAAGTACTATTGTATGTTACAGTAGAAGCTGGAGATTGTGAAGTGATTAAGTTTTCTTTGATTTGATTGTGAATTACAGTACTAGAAGAACTTGATATATTGTTTTTAGCCACTACATTCAAATGAATCTTATGTTATTATTTAGGGTTAAGTATGTTTTTAGTCCCTGAACTTTAACCCAAAATTGGAATTCATCCCTAGCCGAAATTTGGATAAATTTTGGTCCATAAACTTTAAAAATGAATGAGTATAGTCCTTTTAACCCAATTTCGTTAACTTTTTTCTTAGGTTTCAAACGCATTTCTCAGTAAATATTTAGCCGAGAATGTGTCAAATGGCTTAAACAACTCCAATATTAACATGAAACACATTCGACATGTTAAAAAAAGTCAACATAATTGGGTTAAAAGGACTATATTCATTCATTTTTAAAGTTTAGGGACCAAAATTTATCAAAGTTTCGACCAGGGACGAATTCCAATCTTTGGCCAAAGTTCAAGGACTAAAACATACTTATCCCTATTATTTATTAAAATGAGATTTGAGGCATATTATTGAACAACAAACAAAGATCACTCACCAATTGTTATCTGAAATATTGCATTCATATTTTGAAGGTTGTTCATGTTGTTCTGTACATCCGTAAAATGATTATTGTAAAAGAAGTGAATGTAACAAAATAAACAAAAAAACTTCATTCATTGATATAAGAAGAATTTGTAAAAAATTAGGTTAGAAACAAAAGACTTACTAAGAT
>Ga0209389_1005194_pt1 | contig 11032 bp, 17 predicted proteins | sample CowpearedBW_FD_187526 | JGI IMG/M metagenome (GOLD analysis project Ga0209389, IMG submission 187526) | Root nodule microbial communities of legume samples collected from California, USA - Cow pea red BW (SPAdes) (version 2) | ecosystem: Host-associated > Plants > Roots > Nodule | place: USA... | reverse complement strand
CTTTATGCTTTTTGCTTTCCTCTCTCTTCCACATCATCCAAGTGCTCCAATCATCATGTGCCACCTAGCCATGCTCTACTTTTTCTTAATTACCTACAAAAACAAGACAAACAAGGATTAGCATGTTAAAGTTTAAGTTAATCTAATATTAGTCAAAGGTCAACTTGGGTCAAAGTCAACAAGTCAACCAAATAAGTCAACTCTAAACCAACTTAGGGAATTCAAACTAAAGAAATGCAAAACAAAGATAAAGATGATGGAATAAAAGACTCCCTTGTAGACATGCTTCTAGTGATCCTTCTTGAGGGAGCTTCTAAGGTGGTAGTGGTGGTGGTCACGCCTTCATCAGTTTTGGACAAGGAGTTTTTAACGAGGCACCCAAACTTCATGAATAAAAGCAAAGGGTTTTTTCTCCATGCAACAGATTCGCAGATTCTTTCTTAAGTTCCCCACCACTTACTAAAGTAAGCGGCGCCTGGGTCGAATATTAATTACTAAGTTTCTTTCTTAAGTTCCTCACCACTTACCAAAGTAAGCGGCCTGGGTCGAACATCAATTATTAAGTCTCTTTCTTAAGTTCCCCACCACTTACCAAAGTAAGCAGCTTGGGCCGAACATCAATTATTAAGTTTCTTTCTTAAGTTCCCCACCACGTACCAAAGTAAACGGCATGGGTCGAACATCAATTATTAAGTTTCTTTCTTTAGATTCCCCACCACTTACTAAAGTAAGTGGCCTGGGTCGAATATCAATATTATTACGCTAGTTTTTCAATAATCGTTAAGTGATTTTCTAATTTCCCCACAACCTACCCAATTAGGCGGCCTAGGTCGAACATTATAGTTATTACGTCGTTTTCTCAAATTCTTGATTATTTCCTAAACTCTCCCACCAATTAACAAAGTACAGGGTGTATAACGCCAATATCAAACAGCTATAACAGTCTAATTCAATATAATCATCAAACAACGCGCGCCTATAACATGAGCTAGCAACATCATACAACACGATAGGTACATAAAGCGCATTCATCCGATAAATATATACAAAGCATTCATCATATTAAAAGAGCAAGAGAAAAATGTACGGATTATTACAAACTTATGATGAAAAAAGCAAATCAAATATTCAGGTCCATAAATCCTAAGTTTATATATGATCCATGTTCACTTCCATGGTCGCGGCCTCATTAGGATTCACATCAGGTTCATCCGCCACCTTTTCAGCTTCTTCCTCTGGGCTTGAGTCCATCTCGTTCACAAATTGCCCATCAACCACATCTTTATTCGCGTCAAACTGGCTTCAGACGTATCTATATCTTTGTGGGAGAAGGTAGCTTGTCTCAGACCCTTCTGAAAGTCGTTAATATGCTCCTGAATGATATGACCATTCATGTCTTCTAGTTCGCTCTCAAGCCCGTCATGCTTCTCTTTCAGTTCATCATAATCGGTCTGCAGGTCACTTATCTTTTCATTAAGCTTTTTCTCAGAATCTAGACATTTAACCCTCCATGACCCCAACCATTTCCTCTCTAACCATTCCTCCTTCTCCTTCTTCCAAGTCGCCTTCTCCTCTGCGTGCTTATCGGTTTGGACCTTCAACTGCTCTTTGAGCTCCTCTACCTTGGACCGGCTACCCTCCTTCAACTCTCTCTGGTACAAGCTACCCACTCTGCGTCCCAAGATCAAGGCCTTGTTGCTAAACTCTAGCATAGCCTTGACCATGGCGTTGGGTTCCATGTTGTCGATAGAGTTAACTAGAAACTTTGCCAGATTAATCTTAATATCACGCCGCACGGTAGTCTCCGGCAACTCGATCGACCCAACCTCAAGCTTCATTGCTCTAGAAGAGGATCCCGACCCCAACAAGGTAGCCCTTACCTTCTTCACATCTTTGCCACCACCCTGCTTGGCGGGCACCTCCGCTTTCCTCTTCGTATCCCCGTGGACATGCACCTCCACCAGAGGATTTTGCAAATTAGGAACCTCACTGTTCCCAACGCTTTTGGCTTTCGCAACCTTCTCTTTCCGTAATGCCTGAAACAAGTTCAAATTCTTCTTCCCTAGTTGAACCATATGACTGCAGTAGCGGTAAACACTAGTTAGTTTCCTGAAAAACAACATAGCAGTTAAAACATAAAAATATACCTTCTAAATCAACAATGGGATGCATGGACAAATAAACCCTAACTAAGCCCTTAGTGGGCATGTTATCATTACACTTCATCAGGGTCTCCACCACCTCCCTAGAAGCTAGCGACAACTTCTCCCTTTTCATATCCTTATAATGTCGGGGAGTTGTTGGTCCAGCTAAATGGGAACTTCGTACTCCCATCATCATTGTAAAAGTAGGAACGCCTAGGCTCCTTGACTACCACTTTAAAAAATCCATCTTTGAAATGTTTAAACGATTGAGAAAAAGCTTTAAACCTGCTTATCCCTAGTTGGCTTATCAATGATAGCCAGGTAGTTGGACTTTTGGGTCGAGTATCATAAAAGTATAGGAAGCATTGAGGTGACAACTGGAGATATAGGGACCGACATAACACCTAGAACGCTTACAAGTAAGCCCAGTTGTTGGGATGCAGCTGGGTAGGGGCGACGTTAAGTAAGTGCAACACCCCTATGGTGAAACCATCAAAGGGCCTCCTCACGTGCAACTGGGAGAAGTGGAACATGTGCATATAAAAAAACCCTCTGAAGCTCCCTCCTGACCATGGCAAACGCAGTCTATTGCGCTTACCCTCTTTGACGCCATTATATCTTGGTTGATATTCCTTTCTAGAACAAGTATACAATTTAGCCAAGATTTCAACAGATGAGACCATCTGAATAAGGAATATTGAGTCTGCACGTCCTTAGCCATCCATCCATATCCGACTCTTGTCGGTAAGCTGCTTTCCGCTATCTCCTCTAGCGGATCCTCCCTTGTTTTAGTAGTCACCTCCTTTGGGATCCTCCCTTCACCACCAACTGACCACCAACCCCACTCCCTGACCGACTACTACCCTCTTCCCCTGAATGTTCACTCCCACTACCCGGACTAGATGATGACACTCTACCGCTAACACTTGACATACCTTTTCAAAATTTAAGATGCCGGCAGAGACAATGAACGTATCAGACAAATTTCACGTAAACAAATCACTTTTCTCAAACTTTTGCAAATGAAGCAAGATGAACAAATATTTCTAACCACCTGTATTTATAATCAACGTTTGAGCCACTATAAAGTTTTCCCGCCCAAACAATGAGTACACCAAGTGTCATAAGTCTAAAAATGGCTGCACAAATCCCTCTGATAGGACCCTTGACAACGGACGCCCCTTCACCTACCTCCATCACTTCTGACATAGTCTTAGCAATGTTCATCACATCTCAAGACTGGGGGACTACTATACCATACCATACCAAGAAGTAATTTTTTCTTGTCGAGAACTATCAAGTCCAATAGGCAGATTGTCACAAAACTCGCATCACCAAAGATCATCACTAGCATGTTGAACATACTTCGTTGGCACTGATACAACTCGTCACTCACTCCAAATTGATAAACATCTAAACCTTCGACGCTATATATATCTCGCTAAAGGCTGGGGGACTGATGTATTATACCTAGGCAAACTTGGATAACCATATGGCCTAAACCGCCTACCTATAGTCCTATAATTAAACCAGTAGACGGATAATCAACTAAACAAGATTGCATAGCGGCCTAGGCTACCTACTATAAAATGTCACATTGTAATATAGAGCTGATAACTTCGAACTTGGGCTCAGTCCAGGCCCATAGAGCATTTGAATATTTGCCCAAAATGACTCAAGAGGGGCCCAATCCACAAGAAGGGGCAGACACATTTAATGACTCTATAAATACGTGTGGACCCCAACAATTAAAGGTACACTTTCATTAATTCCCTAATATGAGATTTGTCTTTTGAGAGCCTTTTGCTGACTTGATCGTCAGAGCCCTTTCCGTAGGTAACCCCTTAAGGGTCCAAACCGGCTACGTTAGGAGATGACATGTACCAGTCAAGAAGGGGCCAACTTGAGAGGTCAAGGATTGAGGTAAGGCATTACTTGTGTTCCCTGACATCTCTTTTTTGTTTCCACGGGACAACTTTACTTTTTTTTATTAAATCTTAACTGTATATACTTTTGAATTTATTGAAATCTAAATTATTATATTTTTGAACTAAATTAAAACATATAATTGATATAATATACTCGGCCGATACAACTTTGATTATGTTGTGGTTATTTTACAGAATTTATTTCTTTTATTGAGAATTTGATTAAAGCTTATTTTTATTTATTATCACTAAACTCGAAGTTTTAGATAGGCAGTAAAATGAAGAAAAAAAATTCAATACTTTTTTGGCAATTGCTTCCTGCACCTTAATATTTTGTACCTGCACCTCATCATTTATTAGAATTATGTTTTTTCCCTTTTGGGTTTTAGGAGAAGGAGACAGTAGTTATCTCTTGCGTTTTGACGTTGTGGTCATTTGAAGACTAAGGCAAGACATATCATAAATATTGAAGTCTCTAGTGGTCGTCGTGGAACATTTTTGTTGTTATGGTGATTTTATGTTTATCGAAATCCGAAAATATTAGTTTGTGCCAGAATGGAGGTTTTCTTAATATATGGGGTTATGGTTTTTCAGGTATATAAATAATTAACCTTAGCCAAACATGAGAGAAACTCCTTCTTATTGGTAGGATTATTGTTGACATTAAACTCATAGGCAGTTGGTCAGAGGACAGTTCTTAAGTTTGTTGAGTACACCAGGGCATGCAATTGCAGGAATCCTATAATGAGCCTTGTGTTCTAATTCTTTCGGATTCCGAAACTTTATGGAATCACATTCCTGTAACTTATTTTGGATTTCCATTTTCGGTTGCACATTCAGGACTATCGATTTTGAAAAAGAGAATATAAGATTTACTCTTAGATAAATTCTTTGATTTCTTCTGGAAGCAAATGATTATTTATCTGTTTCTCATGTTTCATTAATAGTTGGCACAATGTTGAATATCAAGAAAGGATTTGAAAGAATCAATATGATTCTATCTGTTTTCATTATGTTTGAAAAAAAGGAAGAATCCTAACAAAGAATCAATTTTTCATTAGAATCTCCCTTTGATTTATTTTCAATCTTCATTCCTAGTGGAATCGAAAGAATTCTTGAATTGATTAGAAGATTGTTGAGAGAATATGTTACTTGAATAAAATTAGATCTCGTGGAATCATATTGAAGATTTGATGATATATTATGTTTCCACACTAAAGTGAGATATATGACTATATTATTTGTCCATTTTATGCACATTGGTGTTCCAAGAGTATCCTTTTGAACCCTTGGTGATAAAGATGCATCTTGGATTGATATATAGTGAGACTTGTCAGATATAGTACATTATATGGGATTTTCGTGTTTTCTCCCCTGATCGAGATATCCCCTCTTTCACCCCAAAAGAGATACATGTTTCTTGGGGTGGGGCTCTTTTCAGAAAGAAAAATAGAAGAATATATGTAATGGTTCAAATAAAGATTTATCTAGTTCTTTATGTGAAATTCAAAATTATAAAAAAAGTAAAAAAATAACAAATGTTATACTACGTGTTTTCCAAGTTTTTGAAATGCTCCAAATTGTGCTTGAGCATCTAAATATGCATTGATACAAGCATAAAACATCTTTGAACAAAGTTCTAGCATTGTGCCAAATGTGTCTGAAAAAGAACTGCAGAGCAAATGAAGCGTGCCCAAAAGTAAACCAATCCCTTGGACTGCTACGAAAAACACCATTTGATTTCAAAGTACCATGCTTGGAAGAAGAAAACGCATGTGTAAAAGAAAGGGTGAAAATTGTGGATTAAAATAAAAAAGATAAAAGGTTAGTTTTGGTATTTCACATATTTGATGGGATGCAGAAAAAAAAATGATAGGATGCAAGAAATAATTGTATAATTTTGTACAGGTCAGAAAAACCTTCATGTGCAATTGAATACTCTTTCTCAACGTGTTTTTACATTTTTTAGGTTAAAATACTCTATTGGTTCTCGTTTTTCTACCAAAATCTTAATTAGGTCTCCAGATTTTTTTTAGTCTCAATTAGATCCATATTTTTGAAAAAGTGTAACAAATAGGCCTTTTTCGTTATTTATTCTTAAACAACTTTAAGACATGATGAGTTTGATTTATTTATATTACGACGTGTCATTTATATTTTACAAACAGTGTAAATGATCTGGTTGCTTTTCTTTTTAGGAAGAGAAATGAGTTTGCCGTAACATTTGAAGGTCTAGGTTTTCAAAGGAGAGAAAAGGTTGTCTTCCCCGCTTATTATGTCCTTTTCTCATTCATGCTCGTCTTGTAGATATAATGGTTGGTGAATTCAAAATCTAAGCGTTTCTTCTCATGGTGGTGGGTCGAAGAGGTTGAGTTTAATACCAATTTGCTATAGTGGTGATAAAACAGTCTTGAGAACTACTAAAAGCCCTAAGAATAAGAGGAAATTTTTTTTGGAGTTGTCCTAAGTTTAAGGAAAGATCCATGGAAGTGAATTTTTTATTCTTTTTTTGGTTTCTGAAATGGAAAAGTTTGTGTTAGTCCTAATTGTTTTATGGGTTTTTGTTGCCTTGTTGAACAAAAGGGATGTGAACAATTGGTTGGCTACAATTATTTCAAATGGTTTCCTGAAGATGGAATTGAAGAAATTGATGGTCTCATCATAAAGAATGAGAAATTGATGTTATTGTGTTGAAGATGGAAGAAATGGATGAGCAAAGGATGAAAATATTGAATTTAGAGAAATTTGTTTTTATTTTGGAAAAATGGGTGAAGCTCTTAATTTGGGTGGTTTCTTTTGTTTATGTAATGAATATAATCATATTTTTAGTGTTGATGAAAAATCCATGATGTGTTGTAAAAAGATGGATTGTTTTTGTGTAATGTTTTGAAATAATTGAAAAAGTTTTATTAACTTTTGTTGATACATTGTGTTTGAAATAAGAATATCTTGCAATACAAGGTTCCATTAAGAACTTATTTTGATTCACCTGTTGTATATGATAAAAATTGATAATAAAAACCTTTGCATATAATCTTGCAATACATATTGATTCTACAGATATTTTATTAATGGACTATCAATCTTGCAATACATAATATACCAACTGATATTTCATTAACGAATCACCAATAATTATACTAGAGAATTACATCAAGATGTTACTCATAACAAAGGCAAACATAGACACAAAGCATAAGTAATTCAAATATTACATCATAACATATGCACAAAATAAAATGGAATCAACAATTGAAATATCATAAGTCCACAAAATGAATCTACTATTAGAGGCACAAGTTCTACAAAAGTTGCAAGTTCCAAAACACACACACACACACACATGCCTCACGACTTCCAAACACATCCCTTCTTAGCCTGGAGCTTGTTCCTTATTGGTTGCACAAATTGGTTAATTGAGGTGGAACCACATATTGTGGGGACAAATTGCCAAATATTTGTAGGACAGATTGTATGACATCCTATTGTTGGTGGGATGATTGTTATGTTGCTTTTGTTGATGGCATAGATTGTGTATCTGTTGGTGGGGTTGTTATTGGTGGCATAGATTATGGTGGATATACTAATTCAGTTTGTTGTTGAATAGTTCTCTACGAACAAGAACTTTTGTTGTGTCCAACTTCCCTAAACACAACACATCTTTTACGAAACCCTCATTTTCTTAATTGAGTATCATCCTTCTTTATCTCCTAGAACTTTAGTCTTGTCTTTTTCTTAGGTCTTCGAGGCAATATTCTTTTAATTTGAGGCATGACATTGGGATAAGACGTGATCTCCCGCACTTGCTGATCGTTGATAGGGTAGATAATTAAGGTGTATGTTTCTTCATAGGTTGACTTCTTAAACCAATGAAAGATAAAGTCTTCTCCATTTATATTCAAAATCTTCATCGTAGCTGGGGCGTGACAAAAAGGAATTCCACTTATGCTCCATTTTTTGCATGTGCATTCCATGTTGTCAATGTTCCTAACAAACTGCTTCCCAAGTAGTGAAGCGTGCCAGATTTCAAATAACTTATCTGTTGACCACCTGATTTCAGTAACAAGTCCATAAATATGACAATCATAGAATTGAGGACCTAATTGAGACAAATTGGACAAAATAGAGGACCAACTTGGCATACTTAAACTAAAAGGAGGACAAAAATTTCATATACCTTGGTATCCAATGCTTGGTTAGGCCTGATTCCTTTTGGAATTTGTTTAGTATTTTTGGGCATATTGAGCCTCCATATGATGGTATCTTTGATTTGTTGGACACCCATTTCTTCTTGATGTATGATGAGTCATTATTTTCTCCTATGTTCTTACCTTTATCTACCCATCTTTACGAATGTTTAGTGCTTAATTGTCTATTGTTAATGCATTTTCATTTATTGAGCTTCATTGTGTTAGTAATTCAGATTTTTGCTAATTCGGGTTTAATTGGTCTAATTTTCGTTTATAATTATTTCAAGATCTTTTGTGAAGCAGTTTTGGGCTTAAAGACTTCATTTTAGGCTAAAGAGAGGAATGCCATGTTAATGCCACATAAGCTTGTCTTTTCCACGTTAACATTGGTCATGGGCCATCTTTTATTGGCATTTTTGTAATTATGCTGTTCAAAATGGCATTTTTATAATTTTGCACATGTGTGGTGATGTGACCACATTTGGGTTTAGCAGTTTTATAGGTAGAACCTCTTATTCATTTTTCTGTCTTCACTTGGAGCATTTTTGGAGACAGTTGAATAGCCATTAAAGGAAGCAATGATAGGTCTACATGACGTCAAATTATCTTTGCATGCTTTCAAACATGCATAGAATCTCATAATTATTACGTGATCATCAATGTCTACCACTTTGACCTTTACTGTAGAGCCTGGATTTCTTCTCAAAAGCTCATATGCATAATTATGTATTCTTCTATACTGCTATGCAAATGACCCGTCAACAATGTCTCTTGCAATAGCTTTAGAACTAAAAGCCATATTTCTAGAGATACCTACATTCCATTTCCTACTATCCTTGTCTCTAATGTCCATGATCTTCATATGTGGGTTTTCTGTAACTTCTTCTCCATCTTCTCTATTAGAGCTATGATTATCTATTATTTTCCTTAGCTGCCATGAGTTCACTACAAACATATAAGTACAATAAGCGTACCATTTGCATTTTCCTTTGGCACCAACACATTTCACATTAACTCTCTTGTCATTCCTATCAAATTTCAAATTCTTCCCATTTGCCAATGCATACATTCAAATGGCTTCTGTAAATTCCTTTTTCTTAGTGAAATAAGTTCTTACTTCCCATTTGTATTGATGCATACTTTTTGGCATTGCAAATGCTCCAAATCTTTCATAACTTTTTATATTATTATCTTCCTTATCAATGTCTGTAGCATTAAGCAACTCATCTAAAAGCCACTCAATATCGAACAATTTCGGGTCATTCCTTACTTCCTCATCATCATCATCTGAATCAGTACACTCTTCTTGTTTGGAACCCACTACTCCTGCAATGTCTTCTAGAGTACCTACCACTTCACATTCCACATAACCATCCATGAATCATTATCTATGTCACAATCAAGGCTTTCATAACCATCCACTTCACTAGTCCTTTATCACTAAACTCCTTAACTTCAACATGACCCTCATGCTCATCCTTCTCACCTAACTTTTTTTAGTTTCAGCATGACGACCAGGCTCATCCTCCTCATCTAATTTTTTTTCAGCTTCAACATGACCCTCATGCACATCCTCCTTATATAACTTTTTTTCGCCATTAGCATCACCTGCTCATCCTCCTCATCTAACTCTTTTTCACCTTCAACATCACCTTCTAATTCTTTCTGACCTTCATCATCAACCACAAATTGGCCCCCTTCCTCCAACCCAACCCCTTCAATCATGTTTATTATCTCAAGTTCAGACACTTTGTGTATGACATACAAATGAACTACACCATTTATCATAGATATGTTAAGCATTACACCTTTGTCATCAATGAAAAGTTGTAACCTATCTTTCAACATTGACCCACCTCCTATATAGTACCACAACTCCTTCAGTTCAACATGTCCTAACTCTTTTAGTCTATTAACAACCTCGAAATAGATCTACGTATCTAGGTCAACAAATCACGTTGTCGTTTCCCCTATAGTTTCCCATTACTAAGGAAATGCCCAATATGGTGGACCACCACTTCAAAATGGTCCTCAGACATCCCACTTGCAAACTTTGCTCACAAAATAATAAACATATTACAGTTCATACCACCACAAGACCAACACACTAAAATGGGGAACCACAACTTATACAAACTTCAATGTTCAAATCAAATGGAGGGCCACAACTTAAAATCAATAATAAGGTGATACCCCAACAACACAACATTCTCATCAACCAAAACATCCCAAACCTAAAATGTGACCTCCAAAAACCCAATCAACAAAAGTAATTGACGAAATAAAACAAATTGAACCTCACCTTCACTATAGATGACCTTCACTCACCGACAAACACACTTGCAATGCCTGAAAATCCCTTTCCATCACTATTGACGACCTTCGATCAACGTTTGTAATCGTCGTAATCCATTATTCTCTCTCTCAAATGAAAATGACAACTCTTTTTTATTTTATTTTAACCTATCTAGTAAAAATATAATATTGTTTTGAATAAAATAATAAATCCACATCATAAAAAAGATGCCACATATGCATGCTAACACAAAAAGTCATTAATGATTTTAACATCGTTGACGATTTGGGTTTATTTGTTATACTTTTTTAAAAATATAGACCTAATTGAGGCTAAAAAAATCTAGGAACCTATTTAATATTTTGGTACAAAAACAAAGACCAAAGAAATATTTTAACCTTTTTTTTATTTTAACATTTTTAAAAATAGAAAATTATATACATATATATATATATATATATATATATATATATA
>Ga0209389_1005193_pt1 | contig 11032 bp, 8 predicted proteins | sample CowpearedBW_FD_187526 | JGI IMG/M metagenome (GOLD analysis project Ga0209389, IMG submission 187526) | Root nodule microbial communities of legume samples collected from California, USA - Cow pea red BW (SPAdes) (version 2) | ecosystem: Host-associated > Plants > Roots > Nodule | place: USA... | reverse complement strand
ACTTAAGGACAAAAACACTGCATATATGTATGGATGCTGCATATCTGTGTACACACAGAAGGAAAAGATCTGTATTTTTTATATGTATGTATGTATGCGGCTAGATCATCGGAGCTGTAAAATTTGTGTGTTATATATAATCAGATCTCTTTTTTATGTGTGTGTTTATGATTCAGTTTGTGCAGTGTCTGAAACACTTGCAGCTGCTTCATTCCTTTCTGCCATATTGGAAAATTGTGATTATGGGTGATGACAGCTTTCGATATATTCCTGAATTCATCTGAAGAATATTATGGAACAATTTTTAGTATAAAGATTAGGTCGGGTATTCGATCTTATCTTTTATAAATGTTTTTTTTTTATTCTTTCAGATTTTTTTGGTACTGTCAGAAAAATGTATATATAACTATATAATATAAATCCTCCTCTCTTTTATATTTTAAAAATTTATATTAATGTTCTTTTTCTAAGCTAAAATAGTATGTGCTAAATCATCGATTATACATAATTAAACGAATAAAATATGGTTTTGCTTACTCTAATAATCATTAATTCGCTTTTAATTTCTTACAAAATAATATTCATATTTTTTCTTACAACATTAAAATGTATTCAATTTACTACCCGTTTTATGAAATATGTTAAACTCCTTCAAATAAGCGGCTTATATTTTATAATTGGAGAAGACAAGTATTATGTATTTGTTAATGTATTCAAATTTAAAGAATACATTGTATATGAATATGAATATGATGAAAATGTTGAATTATCAATTTATCATCCAACTTTTCAAAGTATTTATTTAATTTTGTGAACTTCTTAAAATTTCCTAATTTTTAAATATTGAAAATTTATCATAAAAATTAAAAATAAAAAAAAGCGGATCAGTCCGCGGGCCAAGTGATGTGCGAGTCAAGTCAATAATTGCAATTCACATGAATTGTGTGGAGGGAACGAACCAGCCCGCGATGTGCGACCTTATACAGACCGGATCTAAACGAATCTGAATAGCCCGCATTGCCACCCTACTTATGAGCCTATCAATATCTTAGAATATTAAAAAAAAAATAACTACCATGAGCAACTTATTTCTTATTTACAATATTTTAAAGGGAAAAAATATATTTTACCTAAACTAAAATTTGTTGACTGTAACAATTTTTTTGGCGGTAGTATTTTTTATTTGTAGACCTATTTTATTTAACAGTTAATTAATATTTATCATTATTCTTATAACTTTATAATAATATCCTGGATACATTATATGCATGTCTTACAATTTAATAATAACACATTTGGTATTTTCTTTAACAACCATCTAAGGATATGTATAGAGTTATATTGTTATATAAATTGGAAAGACTTATGTAATTAAGATTTAATTTTAAACAAGTACATGGAGTCTCAAATAACTAATTAACTCTAAGAATATATATAATTAATTTTAATCTTTTACAGTGCATTTAAGTGTAAACGAAAAAAAGAAAGTTGAACTGTTACAAGACATGAAATTAAGTATTATGTTTTTCATAAAACACATAAAATTATGTTTATTTATAAATAATTATAAATTAAGGAATTTATATATATGACTAATATTTTTTTTAATAATATTAATACATTTTACACGTGTATGTGCCGGTGTGATAACATTGCACGAAAGGACAAGTCGAGGTGCTTCAGGTTTAGACAACTTCCCAAGTGATAAGAGTGATAGCAGACACATTTCTCTCATCCTCCACCGATCAAATGGCCACCGTAATCGACGGCAAGGCCGTGGCGCAAACCATCCGATCTGAAATCGCCGATGAGGTGCGCCTCCTCTCTCAAAAATACGGCAAGGTAAGCCCTTATTTTCGTTTCACCAAAACTGGATATTACAAACAAGAATCGTGATTTTTTTTCCAGCATGTAAATATTCGCGATTGTGTGTGTGTGTGTGTGTGAAATGTTGCAGGTTCCAGGATTAGCAGTGGTGATAGTAGGGCACAGGAAGGATTCACAAAGCTATGTTGGAATGAAGAGAAAGGCGTGCGCTGAATTGGGAATCAAATCCTTCGATGTGGACCTTCCAGAGCAAATATCCCAAGCTGAGCTAATAAAGCAAGTTCATGAGTTGAATGCTAACACTGATGTACATGGTTAGTGTAAACCCATACATTTTTCATTTCATGCATGTGTTATTTTAGAGATCGATTATACTTTCTTGTTTTGAGCTTCTTTTTTTTTGTTGTTGTGAGCGTTTGTTTGCTTATGTCTGCAGGTATTTTGGTTCAGCTTCCGTTGCCTAAGCACATAAATGAAGAGAAAGTTCTGTCTGAAATTAGCCTTGAGAAGGATGTGGATGGTTTTCATCCTTTGAACATTGGCAAGCTTGCAATGAAAGGCAGAGACCCCCTCTTCCTTCCATGCACTCCCAAGGCAAAATGCTCTTCAGTCTAAAACGCTTTAGATTACACTCCATTATTATGTCAACAGTTGAATGAATTTCGCATGCCTTTTTTCTTTCTTTTTAATGTAGTTTTCTTCTTCTTACGAATCATTAAGAAAGACGATTTTGGAGCTTGGCTGCTTAGATTAGAAGAGGGAAAAATACTACTATTATAGCAAAATAACATTTTATTTAAAAACAACAAACTAACTTGCCAGTCACTAATGTCTTCCTCTATTTTTTATTTATTTTTTCATTTTGGTATACCTTCTATCTACTGAAATTTATTGGTGTTTTGGGATTATTTCTTTTCAAATTTGTTTCCTGGATCATAATTTCTGCATGCGAAGTAGCTTTATCTACTGCTGTTTGATATGACGATTCTATCAATTGTTGTTCTAGAGAGGTGATAAACTTGGGCCGAAGAGTGATGTATGTAAGATAATATTTGAACTCCATTAATCTTTAGAACAACAGTATTGGATCTATTCTTCATCATTCCCATTTTACAAGGCTTCTTACACATGTTAGCAAACTCTGATCCTCACTACACTAAACCTGTAGGAGGGTTACTCTATTTTTATTTTTATTTTTTTGTTTTGATTTAAATCTTACTGATTAAGATTGTTTACTGACAAGTTATCTTTCAAAAAGTCTCTCAAAATCTCATTTACATTTTTTGTTTGTACAGGCATGTCTTGAACTATTACATCGAAGTGGTGTAACAATAAAGGGAAAACAGGCAGTTGTGGTTGGCAGAAGCAACATAGTTGGATTACCAGCTTCATTGCTGCTTTTGAAAGCAGATGCTACAGTTACTACTGTACATTCACACACGAGTCAACCAGAAAATATCATACGTGAAGCAGATATTGTTATTGCAGCAGCTGGACAGCCAAAGATGGTAGTTATCAAAATATATTTTCCTTTATTTACATCGCTATCCTATGTTCTTATGCAATAGTTTTGGAATGTGGAGTTTCAAATTCTAACCCTTGGAACGTGGATTTCTTATTCTAAAATGCCGTGGATAAAAATAGCTATCAAACTAATTATATAGCTTACTTTAAGTTTTTCTTGTGCAGCCCCTTGTCATTAGCACTCATCCGGATCTGTTAGATGTGCATTGACTTTCAAATGCATCTGACAACTGGTGCTGGTTAATGGCATTTTTGAAACTTAAGTTGATCTTTCTATCATGCCATTGTATCATTGGTATAAACTATGTTTGCACAAAGAGTACCACAAAAGTTTTTGTAAATTTTTGTGCTTCTTCAAGTTATTACTGCCAATCTTTTGATTTTTTTTTTTGAAATCCCATGTATTAGTTACTGTCACCAGTCTTCTTCCTAATGGAGGGTTTGCTAATGTTATTAGATCAAGGGAAGTTGGATCAAACCTGGAGCGGCAGTCATAGATGTTGGCACAAATGCTGTTGATGACCCAACAAGGAAGTCTGGTTACAGGCTTGTTGGAGATGTAGATTTTGAGGAAGCATCTAAAACTGCAGGCTATATTACTCCTGTTCCTGGTGGTGTAGGTCCAATGACGGTAACAATGTTGTTGAAGAATACTTTGGAGGGAGCTAAGCGCTACATTGAGCAAAATAGTTGATCTTTTCTGACTTTGAATAAGGTACTTCGTCTTGGTTGAAATTTCTTTTGGAATCGGTTTTATTCAGAGTGTGGTATAAGGTTAATAAATGTATTGTTGTATTTTGTAAAATCACAAGGATCGGTTTTCAAAATGGAAAAGTAGGATTGGTTCAAGCAAAACTATATATTTGCCTTTTCAATATCTTCCGTTTCCGTTCTTACCTTGCCCCTCTGGCTTATAACCCCGACACTCCTCACTTTGAACAATTTCTCAGAAGAAGCATTCTTGATGTGGGTAATGTTTTAGTTTCTTGAGTACAATTATTATTGAGAACGATTCCCACACAGCCATTAAGTCAATCAGTAATGATTGCCATATTCATAACTCTTGTTACCATCTGGTAAGGACCATCTCTGGGTTACTTAACTCGTGCTCATCCTTTGCTTGCTATCGCATATGATACTTCTAATGATTCACGGAGCAAAGTTTTGTACCTCTCCGTATATTCTTGGTCTTCATCTATATATGATGCTGCTTGCACTGTTTTTAGGCGGTAGTAGTTGTTTATGTTTTGCTTATTTTAGGCGATTTTCAAATCTTTTAAAATACAATCTTATCAATCAATTGCTCAACAATGTTGAGTACTACTACTATTAACTGTAACACTGTATTAACCACCATTCACCTATGACATGGTTAACCACTTGCAGTGGCAGAGATAACCAGGTTGGATTAATCTGCAAAGCCATTAGATACATACAGCTCATACTTTATAGCTTAATAATTTTGCATTGTCTGGTTAGTTTCTTATCATTCCCTAATTTACCCACCCACCTTCACAAGCTTGGATAGAACATAGAGATCTAACATGTCATTCAAATTCTCTTTTCATTGTGATAGAGTTAACGACTTTGGATTAATCTGCAAAGCCGTTACATATGTACAAGCTGCAAAAGAAAATAGAGGATGGAAGATTTCCAAGTGTACCTTATACCATAGTTTATGGCTTAATAATTTTGCTTTGTCTGGTTAATTTCTTATCATTCCCTGATTGACCCACCCACCTTCTCAAACTTGGGTAGAACATAGAGATCTAATTGTCAACATGTCATTCAACTTCTCTTCTTCATTGTAATAGACTGAGCTCCGGAAAATGTGTTTGAAAACTTGTTTACCAGTCAAAAAATCACATTCTGAATGTGAAAACATAAAATCAAACTATTAATGTCTGTTTGAGGTGAAAAACGTTGTTTCAATACATTTGACATAAAAAAATGCTGTTCCAGTCTTTCACAATCTGTCGTTTCTTACCATTATTTCTTAAGAACCAAGCTTCCAACTGCACAAAAAAGTGGACAAACTGTCATAAGTTTGTGGATTTACTAAATCTAATTTCTCATTTGAACATTGGCATCTGTCTTTAAGATAGCGACGTGCTATCTGAAATTGGGACCATTAGTAATCATGGATTACATGAAATACTACATCCTTATTTATCCACAAGAAAACAATTTGTATCTCTGTATGTAATCAAGCAATAGCAATTGTACCTTAAACGCTATTTGCATATCACATCAGTTCATCTACTATTTTTGTTTCAGATGCTCTATGAATGTGTCTAAAAGGACACAAGTCTGGTTTTGTTGTACTAATATAATATAGTACAGTAATCAACTTGGAAATTACTTGGTACAAGCATATTTTTGTTATACTGCATCACATCTACACAGTATCGATTGAATTTATCAATTATGTTATGTCATTTAGTAAGAAAAAATAAGCTTACATTTTTTCAGGTTATTTTAAATAATATTCCTATGTTTTTTAACTTTAGAAAAACAGGTTTTTCTTAATGTTTTAATAAAATAACAATCTCACCCATCTAGTTTCTCAATGATATTTATCTCTGTTATATATTTAATAAAATAAGATTTATATTCTTTATATTTTAATAAAGTGGTAGTCACTCTCCTTATTTTATTTGAAAAAATATATATTAACTAAAATATACCGCGATATGACATTAATTTCGTTTCTAATTTATCGGTTGACATTCTTCTATTATTTTTAACCTTTTTAAAATTTTCGATCAAATAATGTCTTCTTTATTTAGAAGTAAAATAATTGATAAATTAAAAAAAAAGTTAAAAAATTTATTAGAGAATTAAAGATCAAATGTAAAAATAAGCATAATATCTTCAATTAACAACATGAGATGTCTTGTACTTAGATAACATAAATATTTTTAGTCTTGATTAAATAAAAACATTTATAAAGACACAGTTAAAAATATATAAATTTGCGATATATTTGAAAGTTAATTAAACCTTGCTTTTATTATATATTGTATTAAAAGACGACCTTCATCATTTAGCTTCCATCGACGAACTTTTGACAGGAATATAATTTAAGAACGAAAAAAAAAGTAAAATATATTTTTAGTTTTTAAAATTATATCCGAAATTTGAATTTATTTCTTTTTTGATATATTTTAATTTCAAATTTCTAATAAGTCTAAAAAAGATAACGTTACTATATTAAAAATGATATTTTTTTTTTAAAATTTAAAACTAAAATATATACAAATTTAAATACGAATTTTAATTATATATTTAAGTTTAAAATTTGTATTTAAATTTTAGAGAGTTTAATGTTCAAATTTGGGAGGAAAGGATCGCAGTTAACGTGAAATGGAACGACGTCGTTCAAATCAAAGTAAGGAAGCTCCTTGCCATAAGATCCTCACCGTCCGTTTCTAGAATTGGACAAAACTGAAGGTTCAGGTTGTGGCATGTTTGGATAACACGTTAATAGCAGTAACACATAAGAAAACTAGATATGAAACTCGTCAATGGCTGTGGTTGCAGTGCAGCAATTCCTGTGCTTCGCAGAATCAAATTGGAGGAATATAGCAAGGCCATGCATTCCCTCTCACACTACGATTCTTCTACGTTCACGCAAAAAAATTCAATTTTCTCTGATTTCATGCTCTTCATCACAGACCCCAGAAGTTGGTACTCAAACCGCCGAATCCTGCGTCAATTTGGGTCTCGAGCTCTTCTCCAAAGGACGGGTATTATTATTGTCTTCAATTTTTTCTTCCACTCTCCTTATTCTTCTGTGGCAGAACAGTGTAGTTTAAGCGGGCCCTTAAAAGCTCTATGCTTTTTCTTGATGGATTTTTTCAGGTTAAAGATGCTTTAACCCAGTTTGAAACTGCACTTTCCTTGAACCCTAATCCAGTGGAGGCCCAAGCTGCCTTCTACAACAAAGCTTGTTGTCATGCATACAGGTATAGTATTTTTTTATTTATTTTTAGAATGAATCATACTTAGTGATTTCAACGATTTAATAGAATTTTTTAGTGATTCTTTAAGGCAGTAGTAGTTCCTATTCAATCAGATTGAATCCACTACTTGAGTCATGGAACTTGTATGTTGTGAAATGGTAAGGCATGTATCTACTTGTCATCACTATATGCCTTTGGCTAATCGTGGGGAGTTCCTAGGCTTTTAGCAACGAGACGACTAAGCTAGTGGGCATCTCTAAAGTTGTTGAATTTCTTCTACTCCTTGCATTTTCTTTAAGTAATAAACCATATGAAAAAAACAAGCAATTTAAACAGGGTATTGATTAGCTAATACTTCTATTTTTATGTTTACATTATAATCTAGATGTTGTTTGGTTATTATTTTCTTGAAGGGGAGAGGGAAAGAAAGCAGCTGATTGTCTCCGCACTGCTTTGAGGGAATACAACCTGAAATTTGGTACCATACTCAATGATCCCGACTTGGCCTCCTTCAGAGTTTTGCCTGAATTCAAGGAACTACAAGAAGAGGTTTCTATTCTGATATTGTATTCTTTATTATAGCTGTTAATGATCGAGTTTCCTAGAAGTTTAAGGCGTTAAATGAAGGTTCATGAATGGCTTAATATATGTCCCTAATGGGGTGTCTCTGAAGATTATTTTATTCTGTAAAACCATTGATAAAATGTACTCTTTGTCTCTTATGTTTCCTCCCCTTGCCTCTATTGCTACAGACAGCTTGAAATAAGAAAGGATATCATTCATATGATAGTCAGGGGGGAAAATCATTTGAAAGGAACTTGTGTTCCTCATTGTAATCCTGTGTAATTGAATGTTAAATATTTTAATTTTTTAACATGATTTCTGGTACTGCTTTGCCACGCAACCAGGCTAGGCTTGGTGGGGAGGATATTGGCTACAGTTTTCGGCGAGATCTAAAACTTATTAGTGAAGTTCAAGCACCATTTCGTGGGGTTAGGAGATTCTTTTATGTAGCACTGTCAGCAGCTGCAGGAATATCATTGTTTTTTACTGTGCCCAGGCTAATTCGTGCAATTAATGGTGGTGATGGTGCTCCTGATCTCTTGGCAACTTCTGGGAATGCTGCCATTAATATTGGAGGTGAATAGTGATATTTTTAACTTGCTAAAAACAATTCTGGATCAATTTATATTTACTAATTTAGTGCGTTACTCTCTCTCTCTTTGTGATTTTTTTTCTTTCAAGATAATTGTGGGGTGTGATGATACCTTTTGCATTGCTTCATTAAATGACTAAGCACCGGAATCAGCAATGTGCAGGTATTGTTGTTCTTGTGGCATTGTTCTTTTGGGACAATAAAAAAGAGGAGGAACAACTCGCACAAATATCTCGAGATGAGACACTATCAAGGTTGCCTTTGCGGCTTTCAACTAATCGAGTAGTTGAACTTGTGCAGCTACGGGATACAGTTAGACCAGTTAGTATCCTTGTTCTTTTTACATCTTCTCTCTCTCTCTCTCTCTCTCTCTCTAGTGTCTACCACATATTGGACTTTTTCCTTTTGCTTTAATATTTAAACGTTTGTTTTTTGTCTCTTTTTGTCCTGTTTTTTCTTTTTCATTTCTAGGAGGAGGGGGTTCTTGCAGTGACTGAAATATTTCCTCTGTATTAGGTTGCATAGAAATAGTGGGGGAAGGATGCTTCAAATATGTCCATCTTCAACACTAACAAAAAAATTAAAATTTTTCTATATACATACATACATACATACATACATAGATACACACAAGATAATTAATTTTGAACTTATTAACGTGTTGAAATTATCACAATCATGCTGCATATAAAGTGATTATTACCTTATGTATTATAATGTTAAGTCATTTCAAACTAAAAGAAAGTCATACACACTCATGGGACATTTATGAGGGCGGGAGGAAGAGCTTTACCAAATTTCTGAGTTTTATAATATGGTTTGAAAATTTTCTCACAATGTAGAGGATATGTCTTTTAAGGAAAATTTTTTACAATATAATGAATGAAAAAACTAAAACTTTTAATAAATGTTTCATTACCTCACTACTACATAACTTTTCAAAAAGTAATTTGACTGGCTCAGATCTCAACTCGTGAGTTATATTGCACTGTAGCTTTTTGACATTTTCTTGTTGCATGGATTCATTTCAGTTGGTTTAGACTAGAACTAATCATGAATCTTCTATGCTCTAACTAAAGCTTTGGTTTTAGGTTATATTAGCAGGAAAAAAGGAAACAGTGTCTCAGGCTATGCAAAGAGCTGAGAGATTTCGCACGGAGCTCCTTAAACGTGGTGTTCTGTTAGTTCCTGTTATCTGGGGAGAAGGTCGGGAAACAAAAGTTGAGAAAAAAGGATTTGGTCTGCAGCCAAAAGCTGCTGAAGCTCTTCCATCTATTGGGGTAAGACTTGATATAACCATGTACTTTCATCCATATCTTGCTATTCATCCAAAGTTTTTTTTCTTTGATGAGATGATACTAATCCATAAAACTTTGCTAGGAAGATTTTGAGAAGCGAGCACAGTCCATAACTGCAAAATCGAAATTGAAATCTGAAATTAGGTTCAAGGCTGAGGTTGTGTCTCCTGCAGAATGGGAACGGTAATATGCTCTGATTTGTTGTCTATCAGCTATCATTGTAATATATTTTTTCATTAAATGAGGGGAGGAAATTAGCCTCAACATAGATGTCAAAGGGTGGATGGATTGATGTCAACTCAATATAGGAAGGTGGAGAGAGAGAAAGAGAAGATTTGCTAATAGTTGTATTCTAACTTAACTAGGTGGATAAGAGATCAGCAGAAATCTGAAGGAGTTTCACTTGGTGAAGATGTGTACATAATACTGCGGTTAGATGGAAGAGTTCGAAGATCAGGGAAAGTAAGTTTCATTTCAGAGTAAACTTGTAATGTTTTTCTCCACATTATTGTGGAATTTGATTTATTAGTTTGCTGGCTCTCATGAAAAACTGATCATGGTTAGACTTGACTCATACTAATGAGTGCTAATGCATTTACAGGGTATGCCTGATTGGCAGCAAATAGTGAAGGAGCTACCACTAATGGAAGCATTTTTAAGCAAGCTGGAAAGATGAGAATTTAGAGGGTGCAAATTTGTATTATTCTTTTTCCCATCTCATGTGTCACCATAATCGAGATATATCACCGTCGTTTGGTAATGTTCCACAGCAACATTTTTCTTCACCATTGAACTAAATATTGTACATCCATTCCTCCACGATCACTACAGACAATTGCAAAGTAAATGTTATGAAGGAATATTAATATTGATACAATATTTTGGCGACAATTCAATCTAGTAGTTTATTCGAGTGAAGTCGTGTAATTTTAGACTACACAGAATACAGATTGACTATTTTATAATCATGCTGTTTGAAAATAACACTATCAGCTCTCAAGTTTTTCATTTTATCTGTATTAAGTAATAGTCTTAAAATAATCCAATAGTTTGTAAAACTATTTGGGGGCTTAAGGACTAGGAGTATTACATAACCATACAATCTCTCAAACCTTTTTGATGTTTGATGCAAGAGTAATGAAATGCATAAAAGTGGATAGAGTAGGGTTAAGTTTTTGTAAGATGTGGGTGCTGGTGAGTGACATGACATTGCGACAAGAGTTGACATATGTTGTTATCCTAACATATTCTGCCTAGGGCGA